>Ga0180298_1000405_pt1 | contig 10493 bp, 9 predicted proteins | sample GuaBasSediGuay13_FD_121800 | JGI IMG/M metagenome (GOLD analysis project Ga0180298, IMG submission 121800) | Subseafloor sediment microbial communities from Guaymas Basin, Gulf of California, Mexico - Guay13, Core 4488-10 , 4-6 cm | ecosystem: Environmental > Aquatic > Marine > Hydrothermal vents...
TTGATCACCAAAAAAAAGCGATAGAATCTTGGTTTAATAATGGCATGAAAGGAATTTTTGAGATGGCAACTGGAACGGGAAAAACATTTGCAGCTTTAGGGTGTCTAGAAAAAGTTATTGAAAAAGAAGAAAAATTAGTCGTGGTAATATCTGCCCCATATACCCATCTAGCTAAGCAATGGTCAAATGAAATAGAAAAGTTTGGCATAGATATAGAAATGATAATAGCAGATAGCAGTAATCCTTCATGGAAAAATGAATTTGCCAATCGCTTGTTGGATATTAAAATTGGCACTTTTAATAAATTAGCTGTAATAACAACACATGCTACATTCTCTTCCAAAGATTTCATAAACATTATATCTAATTCTATGTGTAACTTATTTTTAATTGTAGATGAAGTGCATGGTATAGGCGCACCAAAAAGGCAAGAAGGGCTGAGAGAATTTTATCAATATAGGTTAGGACTTAGCGCTACGCCAAAAAGATGGTTTGATTTCGAGGGTACAGAAAAAATTTTTACTTATTTTGGCGATGTAGTATTTGAGTTTTCGTTAGATAAAGCTATCAATACCATAAACCCAATCACTAACAGAACTTATCTAACCCCTTACGAGTATAAACCTTACTTTGTAGAATTAAGCCCTGAGGAGCTAGAAGAATATAAAAAAGTTACAAAAAAAATTGCTAAAAAATATTATGAAGTAAAGAACAATGAAGAAATGGAAAAATGGCTTAATCTTCTTTTAATAAAACGTCAACAGATAATAAAAAATGCTCAATACAAATATAAGGCTCTAGAAGCAATTCTAGATGATATAGGTGCCGTAAAGCATTGCCTTATATATTGCTCCCCCCAACAAATAGAACAAGTTCAAACTATACTTAATGAAAGAGACATAGTTCAGCATAAATTTACTAACGAAGAAGGTATTAAGCCCTCAGAGAGATACAATGGATTGTCAGAGAGAGACTATTTAATTAAGCTCTTCGCAGAAGGGAGGTATGATGCCCTTGTTGCTATGAAATGCTTAGATGAGGGAGTTGATATTCCACCAGCTAAAATTGCGATAATACTTGCCAGTACGGGAAATCCCCGACAATACATACAAAGAAGGGGAAGAGTTTTACGACACTACCCCAATAAAGAAAAGGCAATTATATATGATATACTTGTTATTCCTAATTTATTGGAGATATCTGATGATGACTACCTATCCCAACTTGAGCGAAAAATTGTAGAGAAAGAACTAAAACGATATAGAGAATTTGCATATTCATCTCTTAACGTTATAGAATCTCTAGATAAAATTGATAAAATCTTTGAGAAGTATAAAATTATGCTGAGGAAAGGTGAGGAGATATGACAGAAGATATAAATCAAAAAATACTAGATATAATAAAAGATAGCGAGGCACATGAATATATAAAAAAATTCCTTAGAGAAATGCTACTGTTAGAGCTACAGAATTTTGAAGAGGGAAGATGGATGTATGGAAAGGATTACGACCGCCGTATAATATATTATGCAAAAAAATACAAGGAGGAATAAAATGTGGATTGAACACATTAAACTTAAGAATTATAGGCAGTATCGTGATGTTTCACTAAAATTTGGAAAACCAAAAGATAAAAAAAATTTTATTGTGATACAGGGAGCTAATGGTTCTGGGAAAACCAATCTTGTTAATGCAATAACTTGGTGCTTATACGGCAAGGAAAAACATATGGGCTCCAAGTATGCTGGACTTCCTATGGTAAATACATTAGCCGCTGAGGAACTTGAAAATGGCAAAATCATTGAAGTAGAAGTAGAGATACAACTTCGAGACCAAGACGGAAAAAAAATAAATTTGAAAAGAAATATGAGTTATAAAAAAAGTGATGAAGGAAAATTACTAAAGATCCCACATCCCATCGCTAACTCAGAAGACGGTTCACGATTGACAATGATGAGAGAAATAAATAGGGATATGATAGATGTTGAAGATCCTTCATATGTACTTAGATATTTGATACCAGAGAGCATAGAAGAATATTTTTTCTTTGATGGCGAAAGACTAGACGACTACTTTAGAGAAACTACAGGCACAAGAATAAGAGAAGCCGTATTTAAAATATCGCAGGTTGAATTGCTAGAAAAAGTTATCGAGCATTTAGAAAAAAGAAAAAACGAATTTATAAAAAAAGAAAAACACTTAGGGTCTAAGGCCCAAGAGATAATCAGCCAAAAAGAGGTGTACGAAGAAAGTTTGAGGAACTATAAAGAACAGTTAAAGGAACATAAAACACAAAAAGATCTTGCGGAACAAAAAGAGGAGGAATATAATGAAAAGTTAAGAGGCTGCTCTGCTCCTGCTGCAAAACGCCTCCAAGAAGAAAGAGAAGAAATAGAAAAAGATCTCAACAGTATAGAGGAAAATATTATAGAATTAGAGAAAAGAAAAAGTGATTATCTTATAAGTATATCTCCACAGATATTTGCATATCATGCACTTATAAAGGCAAATACACTAATTAGCTCAAGGGAGGAGGCAGGCGATATTCCTCCGAATTATAAGAAAAATTTTATTGAGGGTCTATTAGATAAAGGAGAATGTATATGTGGTACAGACATATCAACAGATAATGAACATAGAAAAAGAATAGAAAAATTATTAAAACAATGTGACGAAATAACAAATATAAGTGAGGAACTAATAACACTAAATGTAGCAGTAAAATCTGCTCTCGAAGAAATTGAGGATTTTCCTGAAAGGAGGGAGTCATATAATAGAAAATTAAGAGAATATGAAGAGATGAGAAAGAGTAAAAGCAAACGCTTGAAAAAGATATCGGAAGAAATTAGCGGAATGGACACCGATAAAATTTCTATGTGGGAAGAAAAATTGCAAGAATATAAGAAATTGAAAGAAGACCTAATAGGAAAAATAAAAGAAATGGAATACAGGTGTGGGGAAGCAGAAAAAACAATAAAAAAGTTAGAATCTGAATTGGAGAAGGAATTGGAGAAGGAAGAGCAACTGGAAGAGACCAAAAACATAATTGCCTTTTGTAACACATGTTTAGAGCAAGCAACACAAATTAAAGAAAGGATCATGAAAGAAGTTAGAAAAGAAATTGAAGATAAAACTAAAAAACAATTTTTTGAATTGATTTGGAAAAGAGAGGAATATAAAGATATTACAATCGATGAAGAATACAATATATCTGTACAACATCAGTCAGGAATGGAAGGAATTGGAACTATGTCGGCCGGAGAGAGGCAAGCTTTGGCCCTCTCATTTATGGCAGCACTAAATAGTGTATCCGGCTTTGATGTCCCAATAATTATCGACACACCTTTGGGTAGACTATCTAAAGAACCAAAAAATAACATTGCACGCAAGTTGCCAAACTACCTAAAGGAGAAACAAGTAATACTGTTAGTAACTGACTCAGAATACACCCCGGAGGTGAGGGAAAAGCTTCTTGATAGACTTATTGCTGAATACCGAATAGATTTTAGAGAAACAAGCGTTGGAAATATAGCCAAGGTGGTGACCTATGAATAAAAAGTCCCGCGATAGAATATTTATTGATTCTGCCGATAGAAAGGATTTCGAGAGGTTAAAAAAACCTGATGCACCCTTAGCAGGAAAAGAAAATAAAGAACTGTTTATGATGGCATTAATCGTTGGCTACAATGAAGGCAACAGAGTTCCACTCAAAGATAAATATGGTTTTGTGAGATTAGAATATCTATCGGAAAAAGAAGACGCAGTCATAAAGTCTATAGCCATATCAGAAGAAGATAGTTTGGGCGTACTTTTAGACAAAGACAAAGTATATACAATTGCAGAGGAATACGCAGCGGGGGGAATAAAACTACTGAAAAACCAAGTAATGGGCAAAAGGTATGGGGATTACATAAAATGGTTTGAGAGTAAAATCATTGATAAATTTACAGAAATATCTGCAAACAAAAAATGATAAAAGTTTTACTAGTTGAGCCAGATTTCCCATACCCTACCAAAAGCAAACATAGAGCAAATAAAATACACAAAAATTTTGTTCCTATTGGATTATTAAAACTTGGATCATATTATAAAAACCTTGGGGATGAAGTTAAATTAGTTAGGGGGAAGAAATCAAAAAAAGAGCTTAATGGTTTTATCCCTGATAAAATTCTTATTACTTCATTATTCACCTACTGGTCAAAATATGTTTGGGATTCTGTAGCACATTATCGAAAATTATTTCCTAATGCAGAGATTACGATTGGTGGCATTTATGTAACACTGCATTGTGATAGAAAGGATTTTAGAGAGAAAGCTGAGAAATTCAATGTAAAATGGCACAAAGGACTACACAAAGAAGCTGAGAAATTTATTCCTGATTATTCCTTGATTCCAGAGGTTGATTATCATGCAATGCATGCTATGAGAGGATGCATAAGAAAATGTAAATTCTGTGGAGTCTGGAAACTCGAGCCAGATCGAACATACAAAACTGCGAGAGAGGTGATACAAGAAATAAAAAAGGTGGGTAAAAATAAAGTAATATTTTTTGATAATAACTTTCTTGCAAATAAACACATAAAAACTATTTTAAAAAAGCTTGCTGACCTAAGGATAAATAATAGAGTTGTACATTTTGAATGTCAAAGCGGACTGGATGGGAGGATATTAGAAAAATCACCAGACTTAGCACCACTGCTAAAAAAAGCCAGATTCGAAAACATAAGGATTGCGTGGGATTGGTCCCTGAAAGACGCACCATCTATAAAAAGACAGATTGATATTCTTGTAGATGCTGGATACAATCCGAAAGACATAACAGTTTTTATGATCTATAATTTTGATATACCTTATGAGGAGATGGTCAAAAAAGCATCTTTTTGTAAGAAATGGGGTGTGCAAATAAGTGATTGCAGGTATAGACCTTTGGACTCTACGCACGATAATTACAATCCCCAAAGTAGAAAAGAGCAGACTTCTGAGGATTATTATATTCATACTATTGCTGGCTGGACAGACGAAAAGATCAGGAAATTCAGAAGACTGATTAGAGAGCAGAATATTGGCATTAGATATGGTAAAGATGGAGAATATCACAGAGAATTAGAAAAGATATACCATCCCATAAAAGTCCTTCATAAGAGTTTTGGTATACCGGGCAAAACGCCAAAATTAGAAGTACTGAACAAAAATGGGAAACTAAAAGAGCGTATAAAGTTAATGAAGATGGTTAGATTAGTGTGCAAGAAAAATAAGATTGATCTACCAGACCTCAGCAAAATAGATGATGATAAAATTAATAAATTTTTATTAGATTTCTATAACAAAGAAATTTCTATAAATAAAAAACATTAGAGTTTCATAATTTCAGTATCCTATCACTCTTTCTCTGTCAACCATTCTATGAAATCATCAATGCTCTCGTTTTCTTCTGGCCCTATCTGAACTTCTATTTCCCCCATTGGATGGGCAAATATTGCGAAATTTACTTTTCCTGCGTATGCCGCCTGCTTGTTGAGTTTGAATGAGAGTTTGCCGTCCTTCACATTCTTCTTCAAAAACCATCGTGCAGTGTCCCTTATTTTCTGCGTCTCGAGCATCCTTTTCAAATTCTCCGCATTGGATGCAGTTCCTTCCAGTTTGCCCTCATGCTCCTTCACAACCACATCGGGAAATATGTTCAGCACTGCCTGCTTCACCCTGCTGCTGTCCTCCGTGCTTTTGATGGGAGCGGTGACTTTTATTTCCACAATCTGGTATCTGCAAAGCATTTAAAACCGCAACTATATTAAACGATGCTTTTATTCACGTCAGGATGGAACACGTAATATTTGAAATAAACAAAGAGAAAGAGGAAGGCATAAATCTGCTGAGTAAAGACGACCTGGTGAGCAGACAGAGCATCATGATAAGAGATGCAAAATCTCTCGGCATTGAAGGGGATAGTATATACGTGAAGATAGATGGAAGTGAGGAAGCTGTGAAGCTGGCAGAAAAAATAGTCAGGGAAAACGAGCTTGGAAAGAAGCTGAGTGAAGAAGAAGCAAAGCCAATCATGGATAAGATAAAAGAGGAGGAGGAAAGCGCCAGCGAGGGCATGGGCTTCATCTTCGGATAATCTTCTCCTTTGCCTCTATTTTTACTGCTTAGATATTTTTTAAGGATTATACCTCATCGAACAGGAACGGCGAAAGAACCCCTATTCTTTCTCTGTAATCTTCAGGATACAGGAGATGTTCCACTGCTGTCACGCTGCTTAGCAATGAATTTCCATCCTGGGGAGTGAAACAGAATCCTACAACCTCGTGCTTGTTTCTTACAAATATCGTGGGTAGCACCGCCACGGTCTGGTTCAGTATTCTGCCGTAATGGCCGTGGTCTCTCCCGAATGAGAAAACAAGGTTTGCAAGTTTTTTGTTCGTGACCGCCACTCTCGGCTCATTTATGAAATTGTCTATGATTTCTTCTGTGCTCGTTTCTTTTTTAACCGCTATATCAAACCATATCGCATGCATGTACTGGGTGTTGACTTTCATGGCAGAGGAGAAAACATCAAGGTCAAGCCCCAGGGTGTTGTAAAGATGCCACACGTCTCTTGCGTGATGCGTGCCGCGCTCATCATTATGAACCCCAACCTCGGGCGAAGGAACGAATCCGGAGCTTTGAGAAATGTCGTTTGTTCTCCTTATACAAACAAATCTGCCGCTCACAAAGTTATCTGCTGACTGCCTCATTGCAACCGTTTTTATCGCCACTGCTATATTATGAGTATTGCAGCTGACTATCTGTATGTACTTGTCGCTGTTGAGCGCATCATCATTTATGCCGGCAGCGTACATCTTTCCGAAGCCGAATTCCGAGCCCTGCGCAAGAAAACCCGTAACCTTATCCTCATATTTTTTGTAAAACTTTTCCTTATTCTGAAGACCTATGCCCTTTGGCGTACAGTCGACAACAACAGTTGCACGTTCTATTGCCTCCTCAGCAGTGTATTCCGGCTCAAGGTCAAGTTCTCTGAAATCCTTGATTTTTTCCTTATCGACAACAAGCTTGCCTCCTCTGTTGAGCAGACCTTTCACTTTCGGTCGATCTGTCAGAACAGCACTGTGCTTGTAAAAAGTTACCTCGTCAATACCAAGCTGGTGCTTCATATCGCACAAAAGACCGACCAATGGCTCACCTATTGTTCCTGTCCCCACAACATGAACTACATTCCCCATAATATCGAGATGTAATTCCTCTTGCTTATTTAACGTTTTGCTCAAGCAATCTTGAGCATATAATGACCCTGAAAAAATCAAAAAGGGAAAAGAGGATTAAGGCGGCACAGGCGGTAACGGCACAACCTGCCACTGGGTGCGCTCGCTCACGAACACGAATGCGCCTTCACCCATCAGCAGGTCGAAGTTGTAACTGCCAAGCGCTGTGATATATTCCGCAACCCATGTCTGTTCCTGAGCGTTCCACTTTGCAATCTTTATGCAGTGCGTTATGTTGTCCGCAATGTCCTCTGCAGGTTCATACTCGGGATAGGGCCAGCCAATGAGATTGTATCCTGGATACAACGTCATGTTTATCGTTGGCTGATACACGTCCCCGATTATATAGGTCATCACGCTTCCTGTTAAGAACACGAAGTAACTCGTGCCGTTATTCAGTTCAAAGTCTTCGCCAAAGCCATCGATGTAACTGACGTATTTCTGGTTTATATTGTCCCACATTGTTACGACGGTACAGCCAGGTATGGCATCCATCAAATCAGATGCACTCTGCATGCTGTTTATGAACGAAAACGTTATCAGGTTCCACCCTTTGTAAAGAGTGATGCCTGTCCAGGGGTCGAAGTGGATGTTGTCTGTTACATCTCCGCCGTAAATATAGTCGCCGTTACCATCTGCGAATATCGAGGTGTGAACAGGGTCCTGCTGATTGCCTCCAGTGCTGTTCGGTCCGTTTACGCTTCCCCACCAGTTGTACGTTGCATTGATGTATGGAGTTGCTCCCCCTTGGATATAATAAACCAAGCCGTATTCATCGTTGCCGTAAATTTTGTTGTCATGAATTTGGGTATCAACGTTCTCATATGCCCCTGAATACCCTCCATAAACGTATATGCCAACATCGTTTCTTGTGATTGTGTTGCCCGTAATGGTGGTGTGATTTGAGTCTGCATCTATGTATATGCCCGTATCACATCCGAAAATGAGATTGTCTGTTATGCTTGTCCCCTCCATTCCGTCGATGTGTATGCCGCTCTCGGAAGCCATGCAGTTGGAAATTGTATTGCCGTCTATGATTGTGCTTTCCAGCGTAGCCGTTGCACCCGTATCATTCGAGATATCGGCATACACGTAAATGCCCGTGCCGCAGTTGTCAATGATGTTGTCCTTTATGAGCGACCTTTCTATTGATATTGCTGAACTACCGTAGGCATAAGCATAATAATACAGATATATCCCGTAATCCGTGCAGTTTCTGATTTCATTTTCGGTGATGTTGACGTAACCCATCTCAACTGTGGTAGAATCATATGCATAAACATAGGACTGCACAATAATACCATAGTTGCAGTCTATTTCATTGCCATGTATGTCCACATTCCCGACCATGAGTTTTGAGTTATCATTTATGTCTTCACCCAAATCCTCATAGTAAACAGTTATTCCTGACGAGCCAGTGGAGTGTATCTCGTTATCTGTTATGGAGACATCCCCTATTTCCGTTGCGCTGTTGCCGTAGTTATCGTAGCAGAAATCATCGTAATCAAAATATATTCCATCGTCATCGCTGTAAATGGTGTTGTCATCTATGTTAAAGCCGCCGAAATATATTGATGAATTTTCATACATGTCATACGGGTTTTCATACGAGTAAACGTATATCCCATATCCCGATGAATGTATCGTATTGCCTGCTATCGTGAAATTCGGAAGGTGTGCAGAAGCGTTGTCATACATGTCATAGCCGACCTCTTCCTCATAGTATCCTATATATATTCCCTCGCTTGATGACGAGTTAATCAAATTTCTTTCAATGTATACATCTCCGATGAAAAGAGATGAATTGTCTCCTATGCTGTATGGGACGTACTCAAAATAGAAGTAGATTGCCTCGTCTGAAGCATTCACCACGTTGTCATACATGTATATTTCTCCGATAGTTGCTGTCGAATTGTCCTCGTTGGAATATCCCAGACTGGAATAATAAATATATATCCCGCCACTACTTGCATTTATCTCATTGCCCGAAATGTTTATGAAACCTATCGAGGCACTCGAGTTGTCATACATATCTTCGAAATCATAAAACTCGATATCGATGCCATAGGATGAATTATAAATTTTGTTGTCCCTTATGAACGCATTTCCCATGACAGCGCTTGCATTGTCATAGAACTCATAACCCAGATAGGAATAATACACGTATATGCCCTCTCCCCCGACATCTATTTCGTTATCCTCTATGTAAAGGTTGCCGACCGTAAGGGAGGCGTTGTCATAGAAATAGTCCCAGTATGCATAATCGGAAATGTCAATTGCATCGGCACCTGATGGTGGGTCAATTTTGTTTCTTTTTATTACCAGATTGCCATACACGCCAGTTGTATCTCCATACCAGTAGTCGGCATCATAGTAATCTATATACATGCCGTATGAAGACTGATTCAGCATTGTATTGTCATTCATTATAAAATCGCCGACATTGACGCTCGTGTTGGTAAGCTCATAAAAATCGCCGTAGAAATAAATAGCAGTATCACCCCCATAAAACCTGTTGTTGCTCATATTTACCGTGCCAACCGAAATGTTGCCCCCGTTCATCTCCTCAACATAGATTCCGCCGTCCATGTAAATCCCGTATGCTCTTGTACCATTCATATAAAATGTGTTGTCCAGAAATGAAATGTCGCCTATTGTTGCATTGTATGCCCCGTAATCGTAATCAAGGTCGACATATGCATAGATTGCATAGTTGTTAGTGTTCATATAAAACTCGTTTCCTTCAGCCGTGCTGCCGTATACCGTATAATTTTCTGCAAGGTCCTCCTTCTCAATATCCCAGTAAATTCCATAATCATCATGCCAGAACGTATTGTTGGTGATATGGAAGCCAGAGGCACTGCAATTTATGCTGTAGGTGGCATTGGTTATGTTGAAACCTGTTATGGTCACATTGTTGGCAGTAATATCTATCGCCACATCGCCCATGCCGTCGATGATGGGCATTCCCGCGCCGATTATGGCAACTTCCTTGTCCACAACAATGTTTTCCTGATACGCTCCACCCGATACGATTATGGTATCGCCGTCACTTGCATTGTCTATTTGTCTATTGCATCCTGGATTGTTGTATAATCGCCGGGCACGTTTATCGTGGCTGCATTCACATTCATTGCCAGAAGCCCTGCAAGGGCTATAGTTCCCATTGCTACGGCTATTCCTATTACAAATTTTTTATTTGCCTTTATCATAATTATCTTGCCTCCATTCTAAA
>Ga0180298_1000407_pt1 | contig 10476 bp, 9 predicted proteins | sample GuaBasSediGuay13_FD_121800 | JGI IMG/M metagenome (GOLD analysis project Ga0180298, IMG submission 121800) | Subseafloor sediment microbial communities from Guaymas Basin, Gulf of California, Mexico - Guay13, Core 4488-10 , 4-6 cm | ecosystem: Environmental > Aquatic > Marine > Hydrothermal vents...
CATATATATTTTATTTTTAGTTGAGTACAACGAATGATGAATCGATAAAAAAAACCGTTAACGACAGGGATTGTATATGAAGGGATTGGATCGTGGTGGTACCCGGTTTAAACTTGATGTTCAAGTTTTTTATAAATCGTTCAAAAAACAGTTAACGACAAGGATTGTTTATAATAAAGGATTAAATCTAAGCAAAGTTTTGCTCTAATCTTCTTTTATAACGACAAAGATAAGTACTGAAGCACAAATAAACAGGTATTTTACCGCAAGGTTGCCCCTCTTCTTGGTTGTTTCTTTTAATTAAAATACCTGAAAATTTATGGTTCAGTACTTAACTTGCTTATGAAAGGATAAATCTAAATACCGTTTTGCTCTAATCCTTTTTTGTAAACAATCCCTGTAGTGGGTAAGTTGATAGCAAATGTTTTAGTTCTACCAGTGGCTATTCACATTCAACCCTCTATCGGGATTGGCACGTTTGTTTGGTTACCTTATGTCGTCAATCCGCTGTACTAATTACAAAGCTCATTTATGGTTCAAATGTGATATGCCATCCCATTCAAAAGGGGGAGGATTACTTTGAAAATAAGTACATCGTTCAATATACATTTTTGAAACAAAATCATCAGAATAAATTTTTAGACATTCATTAAAACATTCAATTGCCACTTCCCAATTTCTAAGATGGTATTGCATAATGCCTTGATGATATTTTTCTAGCATTTGCTGTTTTAATTCACGAATAGGCTTTGGATTACTATTGAATACTTCAAAAATGGTTTCAGGCTTGCTTTTTCCTTTTACAGTAACAATATCTAGTTTTCTACATAAAAAATGGGCGTCATCATTAAGTAAATGATATGTTTGTGAAGAAATGATAATCTGGACATGATATAGTTTTGTTAATCCTTCCAACCTAGAAGCCAAATTAACCGCATCACCTAAAACCGTTGAACTCATTCGCTCATGGGAGCCAACCGTTCCAATAATCACTTGCCCGGTATGAATACCAATTCCAATTTTAATTGGAATCTCCCCTAATTTAGGACATTGTTGTTTATATTCAACAAGGATTTCTTGCATTTTTATGGCAGCCAGTACCGCATCCCTTGCATGTTCAAGTCCAGAAAAACCCCTATCAAAAAGAGCCATGATAGCATCACCAATAAATTTATCAATAAAACCATAATTTTCCTGTATTGGTTGATCCATTCGACTAAAATAACAATTCATAAAATTCAGTAATTCTTGTGGAGAAATACCTTCAGATAAGCGAGTAAATGAACGAATATCTGAGAACAGAATGGTAATTAATTCATTTTTGGCTTCTCCTAACTGAATTTTTTCAATACCTTTTTTAGCAATACGATTAAGAAATTGCTTGGGAACAAAACGTTCAAAACTAATATTGAGTTCCGTTAAATGATGATAGGCATCGGAGAGTTTTACTCTTGTTATCTCATAACCGCGTGCAATATCACCAAGTTCATCTGTGCGTTTCACATCTTTTTTATCCAGAGAAATCGCAAAATTTTCATTGCCTAAAGCTAAAATAGCCCGAGACAGCCTTGTTAAAATTCGGGTATTTATAATGACTAATAACGCAAAAATTGAAGCCACTAAAATTAACGATAATAAAGCAAATAAAAATACTTTATGTATGTAAGGCATTAAAATATTTTTTAACCGTTGTTCCTTAAGTACGCGAATAATGACGATAGAATCAGTATTAGCAACTTTACTCATCGCAAAAGTTATATCACCTTGTTCACTATTTTTATAGGTTTGTATGCTGGTTTTAGCTTTTCCTTGAATAAATTCATCAAAAAGAATGTTTGGCATAAAATCTTGGATATTGGCATTGATATTCTTAGTTTGTTCATCCATTTGGATTTTGCCCTTTTCAGTAACTACCCAAATCTTTCCATATTTTCCAAATTCATGGGCTGTAATGTTTTTAAGCGTTTCTCCAAATGGTAAACCAACACCAGCAATACCAATAGGGTTATCAATTGTACCCATTAAAACGTTAATCCATATATAGATTTCATCTAATTCTTTATTAGAATCCACATTGATTTCTAATAAATCTCCTTTTTTCAAAAAATCAAAAAACCAGCTATCATCAGGATCATCTTCTGACAAAATATCAGTCGGCCGATTATTAGTTGTCCAAAAATGCCGTGTTTTTCGATTAGCTGCAAATACAGCTGGATAATTCATTTCTTCCTGACGAAACCGCATATTTTGTTTAGCTAAATTGCCTAATTGCTCATCTTGTTCATTACCCTGAAACCAGGCTTTTAATGTTGCATCTTTTGCAAGAGTAATAGAAACATTAAGCGCATTAGAAACAATATTTTCAATTTTGGTTGCTTTTAATTCAACTATTTTAAAAATCTCGCCTTCTACTCTTTCAGCAATAATATTTCTGGAAGTTATATACCCAAGTGTTCCCATCAGTAATACTGAAAGTAAAACCGCTATTCCCATAACAATGACTAATTTATAACCGATTTTATTCATAATCTGTTTTTTTAATATTTCTTTGTATTTCTTTGTTTTCTTAGCGAAAGTGCCAATGTCACTTTCGTTTTCGAGGATCAAGTTTTTGCGCGCAAAAACTTAAACCTCGAAAGGGCTTGAGCAAGGGATTGCCCCTACGAACCGCCCGTAGGGGCAATCCCTTGTGGTTGCCCCTCTTGCTCATGCCCCTCTTCTTGGTTGTTTCTTTTAATTAAAATACCTGAAAATTTATGGTTCAGTACTTAAATTAAATTTTATGTTCTTAAAAAAAAATTTCAGGCAATTATAAATTAAATCTTGAGTCCAAACTTGAGTTTGGCTTTTCCCAAGATAAATTTTGGACTCCATATAATAAATTGAGTTCGATATGACGATATTTTGCGGGATTTGAGCCAAACTAAAATTGCACCACCGAATCTAAATCCCCCGCCCCAATCGCATTCATATAACCCAAAATCAACTCAGAAGTTAAATAACGTCCAAAGACTTTTTCATCATTGGCACGAATAATCGGGAATTGCTCAAGAATATAACGCGCCTCATTTTTGTCAAGTTGGTAGAGATGAAAAAACAGAGCATCCAAACGCGCCATGCGGTGGCGGCGATCTTCTTCATCCCAAACGAAGGGTTCACCCTCATAGCCCATGTCAATCGCAAAGGGGCGCATATCAACAGCCGTGTAGGTGAGATGCAAGATTTGTTCGCAAATGAAATCCGCGATTTTTTGTCCGCCTATTTTTTGTTCAAACATCTCTTGGGGTATAAAAGGCAATTGTTCCAAAATATAAAGATTGAGGTTTTGCCCCTGAACCTTCTGACGCAGGATGTAATCTAAAACCATGGCGTTCAGATTCGCCAACAATAATGGTGCCGCTTTTTGATACAAGCTATTATGCTTTTTCTCAAATAAAAATAGTGGTAAAGAATTGCCAAAACCATAAAAAGGTGCCAAAGAGGCAATCATGGTTCGGATATTGGTTGGGGCAGTAATGTGTTTAAAACAAAGTGCCCACTCCAGCCCATTAGGTTTATCAATTTTGCCCGCATTCACCCAAAACTGAGGCGTTGGCAGCCACGATGGATTCTGATGCTGCGCCAAACTCGCCGGTTTTGGCTGTGCTGGGCGATGGATATTTTTGGGATTAACCACAATACTAGCGGCACGGTGATCATAAGCTTGCACCATCTTACCTTCATACAGTGGCACACATTCTTCTTTACCGCGCCGCCAAACATTCATGCCAACCGAATAAAAACCCTCTTCATCCAATTCATCCGCCCGTTTGAATAAATGAGAATCATTAGTCATATGAAACATTGTTGCATAACGCACAGGCCAAATTGTTTGAGGTGGCTTGCTACGCCTATCCACTAAGATCGGAAATTGCTTGTAAATACGAGTCGTTATCTCGGCATCTCGCTTAGAGCGAAAAATAGGCAGAGTCCCAGTATTAGGATTAACGGCGGCTAAATCCGTTGCATTTAGCGTGAAAAGCCGTTCTGGATCATTGCGTTCATTAACGGCATGTAGGAAAAACGCACATTTTGTCTCTGTGAATTGTCGTTTTTGCCCACCGAAAATAAAAGTGCAAAACTTAAAACTGGCATGTACATCTGGAAAAAACACTTTCTTGTTCTCAAAATCAAACAGCGTCTTCAAACGCCCAGTGGCAGCCACTGACTTAAAAAAGGCACTAGTTCCTTTGTCTGAAGCAATTCCGGAAGGTGTCACTAATCCGATTACACAATGCGCTGCCGCCAAACGTTGCGCTCGTTCCACAAATAACGCATAAAGATTGACATCACCACCTGATAATAATGGATATTCTCCACAAGTACGGGCGATTTTAGCGGCGGTTTCAGCACTCGTTTTAGCTTCTGTATAGGCATTCCAAAGCGCATCGTCGTTTTGTTGTAATTGGCTGATGAGTTTTTTGCGATCATCAGCGCGGGATGCTGCGGCAATTTCGACTTTATGCAGCGCAAACCATTCAATTTCTTGAAGTTTTACCCGTTCCCAAGGCGGATTACTGATCACGATATCAAATCCACCTAGCGATTGTGAACGTTCTAAATGTTGAAAGACGGTGGGAAAAGCGACTTCCCAATGGAAAAACCTTTCACGTTTCGCGATAGCGCGGGTTTGTGCCAATAAATCGTTAATCAAAGCAACCTCTTTATTATCTTTAGGTTTATTTTCTTTGACTTGCCCTTTTGAAACTACCATCATCACATCACCAAAATGCCCACTCAACAGCGGTGCTAATCCCGGATGGGGAAAATGTTTACCTTTCTGATTAAATTTCTGTGGTGACAGCCAACGTAAAGCTTGCCAAAAATCGAGTAATTTTTCTAGGGGGTTAAGGGTTTTAGCAACCGATTCAAATAGAGACTTCGATTGTGTGACTTCAGCAATATCAGCATCGCTTAATTCAGAAATGTCATTCATCATAGCAGTCGCTGCGGACATTCCAGCTAAGGCATTTTGCATAAACAGGGCACCCATTTGATGTAAATCTTTGCTGACAAGCCCTACCCATTCTCCAAATAATGAGTCTCCGCAACGCAAATGATGATCCAGAAAAGACAGTGGCGCACCGACGGTAAACGTATGTAACCATAACGCAACTTTAGCCAGTTCTACCGCCATTGGATTTTTATCAACCCCATAAATGACTCGTTTTAAAATCATGCGCCGCACAATGTGGCGATCATCGAGTTGATGGCGAGCAATCGTCCACTTTTGGGATTGCGCTGAACTTAAAATCTGTTGGCGAATATTTTCAATACGCCGGGTGAGTGGGGATTGATAAGTTGCCCAATTCACTAACGTTTCAGCATTGGCCATTTGTTCCAATATTTGATCGGCTAAATAATCTACCAAAGACACTAAAAAATGCCCACTACCCATTGCGGGATCACAAATTTTTAAATCCAGAAGGCGCGAAGCCGGATCAAGTGCTTCAAGTTGTTGTAAGCGTTTAGATTTGACTATCCGTTTAGAGGCCAAGCGTTCCATTTCATCCCCAAAAGTGGCTACCCGTTCCTCAATCAGTGGTTCAAGCGTTTCGGTAACGACTAATTTAACCAGTTCATCATGAGTATAATAACTACCGCTGCCTTTGCGGGCATAAATATTAGGTTGAATTGTGATTTTGTGAGTTTCATCAGTGACAACGACAAATTCCAGTAAGCGTTCATAGATAGAACCTAGTTGTTGAACCGTTAGATCGTGGTAATTGATCCATTGGCGCTGTTCATTTTCGGTGCGTCGGGATAGCTTATCAATCAAGATTGCAAAAGGCGCATCGGGCAATAATGTCCGTTCTAAAATGGGTTGTTTATCGAAAAGTCCTCCATTATAAGGTGGCAAACCGATGGAAGCATCCCCCTCTCGAATGGCGCGATAAAAATCATGTAAATTGATGTCATAACGTCTGGCTGTGGTACTCAATATCTCCTTATTGTCGATGGAGTTGGCAATGTCACGCCGAATCTGTCGTAGCGCATAGCGTGCATAACGGCTATCTTGAACCGGGAGCAGGTTGCGATCTTCGGCATAGAATAAAAACAGTAGACGATATAACAAAGTCAAGGCTGCGCGTCGTACCGTTTCCAAATAGTCCAATGTGAGCGATTTAGGGGCTTCTGGATCATGTTGGATAAGTGCTTTAACCAGTGTCGGAAAAACTTCGGTAAACACCACATCACCCAAATCTTGAGACACAAGGGTTTGCCAATGTTGCCCTTCATCTAAAGCGATTTGATGAAAACGACGTTGTGCGGGATCAAGGGCTTGCGGTAAAAAGGCTGAACGCTGAAATAACCGATAAAAAACCTTCAGAAAATGTTCTGGATTTTCGGCTTCAACTGAATCTGGGGCTATTTTGATATCTGTCATTCCAACCGCGACAGCCAGATCGATTTCTAAAAAATCCTCTGAACGCGAACGCGCTCCTTGCCAATATAAACGCCAATAGCGCCCATTCGTCAAAATGCCCCACTGAATACGTCGTTCTGAAATGACTTCAGCGCGACTGAGATAACGCAACATTTGGGTAGAAGGCGTACCCAGTGTATCGGTTTTATCGGCTCGATCTAAAGCCCGCTGCCAACGTTTTGACTCCAAAATCACGAGGCCATGACGATATCGCAATTCCTCTTTGGTTTCTGCCAAAGCAGCCGTTTTTGCGACAGCATCAGGAAACAATAAACCATCTGGAACATCATAACGTCCTTTTGCGGAGGCGGTTTGCTGTGGCAAACCGTGCCAATCCAATGCTTCTAGCACTTTCCAAATGATTTCACTTTCAGTGGTTGCCTCGTTGAGGGTGCTATTTGCCGAGAATTTGGCGAAGAGTGATTTGAGGGTTTCAACAAATTGGGCGTATTCAGGCTGGTTTTGCCACGCCTCTGTTTGGGTGATGCCTTGTTCAAGAAAAGTTTGGGTAAAGAGTTTGCCTTGCATGTTTGGTTTACCTTGGTTGAGATGTGTTAATCTACCGTAGGGTGGGTAGCGTGTTTTTGTGCCGGCCCCATTAATTTGTTAATATACCGTAGGGTGGGTAGCGTGTTTTTGTGCCGGCCCCATTAATTTTAATATTACCGTAGGGTGGGTAGCGTGTTTTTGTGCCGGCCCCATTAATTTACCGTAGGGTGGGTAGCGTGTTTTTGCTGCCCACCATTAGCTAAAAACGCCAGTTTAATTGCATTCCCAAAATATCGACACTTGCTTTGTATTGCCCGGTGACAAGATGATAACCAGAATCATGTGCCCCGGCGCTGTGTGCTTCTGAACTATCAATCTCGAAATCATCTATAAACAAATGGGCATAGCTGATATCAAAGCTGAGGTGTTTGCTTTTGCTATAAGTTGCTCCCAATGCTAACCAAAAACGATCAGCATCTGGAGTACGTGGTGAACGTTCTTGGGTATCGGTAACGGGGGATTGATCATAAGCAATACCGGTTTTGAATGTCCATTGTGGACTGTGTTTGTAATTCAAGCCCAGCGAACTGAAAGTAGAATTTTCATAATTCAAGCGGGTAACGGAATCTGCTTGAGCGGGATTGTCAAATTTGATAACCAGATTTTCTATTCTATCCCATTTCATCCAATTGACTCCGCCCATAATCGCCAGTTTTGGACTCAAATCATGGTAAAAATGTAAAGCAATGGTTTCTGGCAAATCCATACTGGCTTCTGCGTCAACATCTTTGAATAACCCCGCCGCACCGCGCAAAACGTCCACCGCTTTCTGAGATCGCGGATCGCTGGGATTACCAAAAATCGCATCACCCGTAATATCCAAGGCCATTTTAGAACGGTAAGTGAAACCTAAACGCGTTCCTTTCCTGGGTTCCCATAACAGCCCCACATTAAATCCAACAGCCCAATCATCACCACTAACTTTAGCAATCCCATCGCCTGAAGTGCTACCGGGTACGAGTGGAATATCCGGCAATTCTGGATTTCTAGAACGCGCCAAATTATAAACCAAATTATAATCAACGGCATTCGTCAACTCGACGGTGGCATACATCAAATTAATCCCGCCACCAATGGCAAATTGTTCGTTGATTTTGTAGCCAAAGGATGGATTAAGATTAAGCGCCTGGAGGTTTGATTTAATCGCACTGTAACGCCCTGCCCATTGTTCATCATATTCCGTCATTAAACCAAAAGGCACATTTAGCCCGATCCCAAATTTAAAATCTTGATTATAATCATGTACATAGTAAACATTAGGAATGACTGCATTGACACCCCCTTTAGAACTACCACTGCCTTGATCAACTGGCACACTATTTAATCTAGCAGCCTGTACAGTGGGATTATCAGGATTAAAGGCACTTGTACCTTCAAAATCAAACTTGGGAGCTATAAAATGCAAAGCGACGTCTGCTTGATGCCCTGAAAGCCGTGTCATCCCAGCCGGGTTAAAAAAAACGGTGGCAGTATCTTCGGCGCGTGCCGCTTCACCCGCATGAGCATTACCAGCACCAGTTCCACTTTGCTCAATCAACTGAAATAGCAGCAGCTAATGTGTGATCGGCATAACTGACACCCAATAGGGCGGTAGCAATGGCAAGTGGTAACCATTTATTAGGCGTTTTATACATCAGACGCAAGCCTTTTTGCACTGATTTCTTTCTCTTCAATTCAATTCTCCTAATAACAATCCTTGTCGTTTTTGGTTTTTTCATCCTGTCAATTCAGGAATCCGCTAAATCCTGTTCAAAATCTTATCAATAACTTCTAGCTGCCAAAAATGCTTGCATGGAGAGTGTCAAATCAGGTGCCGCTTGACGTAGTTTACGATCCTCGGTAACCAAAGGAACTTTAAGCATTTTTGTTAAAGCGAGATATTGGGCATCGTAGCCAGAAACACGATATTGGGCGGCCAATCTGAGTGTTAAAGATAAATCGACTTCCTGTATAGCGGGCTCAATTTGTAAGCTCACACGTTGCAACAGTTCCTCACATTGTGAGACGGTTAATTTTCCAACGCGCTGATAAGTACAAAGCGCATTGACTACTTCATACAAACATAATCTGGCGGTTTTCCAGTCGTTATCTTTTTTCCAGACAGCTTCCGCTTGTACAGTCATCTCGCTCTCTATTAGCCTATAAAGCCAAAGATTAGCATCAGCAGCAATCATAATGTACTCCTTGTGAGATTTTCATCTTCGTTTTCTGAATTGGAAAAGAAGTCTTGTGCAAAAAGTGTCCGTTCATCACGGCCCTCTCGTATGACTGAAATAATACTGTCACTGCTGATGGGAAAAACCGGTTTGATAGGTTCTAACCACTGAGTTTTTTCATCAATTTCCACGGGTTCACAGAGATTTCTCATTAACCCCTGTTCCAAAAACCACAACACCTGTTGTGTCAAAGAACGGCGATGATGGACAGCTTCCCGTTCAAGTCTAGCGTATAATTGTGGAGGGATGTTTTCAATCGTTAATGTAGACATAATACTTTCCTCACTTTTTAACATAAGTCTTGTAGGGTGGGTAACGTCTTTTTGTTGCCCACCATTCCCCAGCTTTTCTTGTAGGGTTGTTTTTGTTGCCCACCATTTCCCTGATTCAGTACAGCGGATCAGGGGAATGATCGGATTGATGAGTGGGGTAATTTGAATTCACGATGTATAGTTTGATATGGGAAGCCTTTGATTTATATTCTTACCTTCTGACTCAAAACACCTCACACACCAATCCGATCACTCCCCTGATCCGCTGTACTAAAGGAGAATGAGCATGACAGAAAACGACAACCCAGCCACCAACCCATCAACAACCCCCTGCAATTCCCCAACCTCAACCCCCCTCTCCACCAACCACCGCCCAAGGGTACTAAATTCAGCATGTTGTAATAATGCATCAAGGCGCGGGAGTGGGTAAGTCGTGCCTTTTTCTTTGGCTTGTCGCATAATAGCGAGGTTGCGCGATCAGTTTTTTCGCCGACAAAGTATGCTGTTTATCAGGCAATAACCGATTAGCATAACGTTTCACATGTTCACGGGTATTAAACAAACCCACCCATTGAAACGCCTGTTCATTCCCAATCCGCACTTGTTGGGCCGCCAAATGTTGCCTCCTGCTGATTGTGTAATCTGAGAGTCGCTTGATTTTCAGTCGGATCGGTTTCGATCTCTAGTACGAATAAATTGGACATAGTGTTTGATTCTCATAAGGAATAATACCGTAGGGTGGGTAGCGTGTTTTTGCTGCCCACCATTTCCCTGCCTTGTAGGGTGGGTAACGTCTTTTTGTTGCCCACCATTTCCCTGCCTTGTAGGGTGGGTAGCGTGTTTTTGCTGCCCACCATTTATATCTTATAATTAACATAGCAAAATCGGAAAAGTTGATCATCAAGGTACAATCACAATTCACAATTCACAATTCACAATTCAATTTAAAGATTTCAAACATATATTAAATAAG
>Ga0180298_1000408_pt1 | contig 10457 bp, 16 predicted proteins | sample GuaBasSediGuay13_FD_121800 | JGI IMG/M metagenome (GOLD analysis project Ga0180298, IMG submission 121800) | Subseafloor sediment microbial communities from Guaymas Basin, Gulf of California, Mexico - Guay13, Core 4488-10 , 4-6 cm | ecosystem: Environmental > Aquatic > Marine > Hydrothermal...
AAATGCAGAATCAGTTAGATAGAATAAAGGAAACCGTTGCGAACCCTGATGAAGTCAGAGAAAGCACCCATGATCCCTCTGTTCTCTTATTTTACAAGCTTTATACGGAAACTCCAGTAACGGAGAAGTATCTGCTTGCTGTTGTCAAGGTTCTGAAGAGGGAAGGTTTTATAGTTACGGCGTTCTTTACAGATAGAATGAAGAAAGGTGGCTTAGTGTGGAGGAAAAAGCCTTAAGACTGTGGTTTGATCCTGAAGGTGATCTTCTCGAAATTGGACAAACAAGACCTTCAAAAGGATTTTTCAGAGACGTAGGCGATGACATTTTTGTTAGGGTGGATGATGAGGGACGTATAACGGGCTTTGTTGTGCTCAATGCTACTAAAAGAATGACAAAAATAAGAGAAGTAAAGCTTCCAGTGAAAGCAACTTTTTCTAAGACAGAAGCGTGAACAGCTTGATCGCTTTAAAAAGATGATGCGCTAGCTAGGTCCACATACTATATATATCACGTTTCTCGACGCATGGAGTTAGGTTCAAACCTATGTTTGAATCCTTGTTTTTTATGCTTCACAGAATAGCTTTCAATAGTAAATGTTCAAATGATGAGGTGGCGTCGAAGGCTTTAAGCCTCTTGACTCGATTAACAAGGTTGGACTGGTGAGAAGATGGATAAGACCAAGATCGTGCTTGTTGGGTATGGCTCTCAAGGGACAAGGATTGCAGAAGCCATCTCCGCTCAACCGGACGTATTTGCTCACATGGCATTGAGAAAAGGATATTCAATTTATGCCATCAGTAATGAAGACGTTAATAAGTTCAAAGAGTCTAAAGTAGATGTGCAAGGAACACTTTCCGAAGTACTACGCTGATAGACGTAGTTGTAGATGCCATACCAAGTGGTATTGGGAAGAAAAACAAAGAGGATTTTTATTCGAAGTATAGCGTCAAGAGCGTTTTCCAAGCGGGTGAAGCTTTCGATGTTGCAGACATTCCAGCGTTTATGTCGATCATCAACTACAATGATGCCAAGAAATTAAATTCCGTTCGTATTCCATCACCTTTTGCAGTATCTTTAATGAGAACTCTCAAACCACTAGATGTTGAGTTTGGTGTAAAACGTGTAATGTGCACACTTATTCGACCTGGTTCTGAACCCATGCGGGACCACTATGGACCGGTTGACACAATGGTTCTCGACAAACCAGATGTTGCACAAAGCGTCCTCCGAGATGAAATGCGGCAAATGTTCCGGAAGGACGTGACATTTGCATCTATAGCGGTTCCTTCTATTCTCCTAGCCGTGGAAGTTGTAGTGGTCGATTTGGAGCGAAATGCCTCAGCTCAACAAGTCATAGACCTCTTGTTTGGGATTCCTAGGATCATACTTGTAAAAAGTAGTATGAGATTGCACTCCATAGATGCAATCTTCGAGTATATCCGGAGAGTTGCTCGTCCCTCAGCTGATGTCTATGAGCTATGTGTATGGTATGAACATGTGAAAGTGAGTGAGCATAGATTAAAGCTCGTTCAAGCTTTTGATCCGCACTGTGTTCAAACCCCAGAGATAATAGATGCAATAAGAGCTTTAGCAGGTAGAGAAGAGATGCAAGAAAGCTTTAATCGAACTAACAAAGCATTGAAGCTTCTCAGTCCCGGTATATATCCATAGATGTGCGTGCTAAACTAAGGATTTAAACGTAATTCGTAGAGTTTGGCGCCGGGGGTGGGATTCGAACCCACGCGGCCCCGAGAGGCCACAGGCTGTTAGGCCGTTAGATGGTAGCACAGTCTCCAGGCCTGCTCCCTACCTGACTAGGAGACCCCGGCTTTACAGTATTATTCTTAAAAGGTTGTTTATTGTTTTTCTGATATGAAGACTCTGTATCCGCTTTTTCTCGCGTGTATATGAGTGCTTCCGAAGGCTTCTTCCAATAATGTGCGCAGTCTTTTTCCTCCGATTTTCGACCTTACGACTATTTGGAACAGACCCTTGACCTTCATGTGCACTGGGGCTTCAGTTATTATTTTTTTTACAGTTTGCATTCCAGCTGTCACAGGCGGATTCGAGAGGATACAGTTGAAAGTTAAGTCTTTGACAGGTTCGTATATGTAGCCTTGTCTGACCTCCGCGTTGCTCACGTTGTTAAGTTGAATATTCTGCTTCGCAAGCCAAACAGCCCTCTCGTTTACGTCAACCATGACCACCTGTAGGTGGGGGTTGAAAACAGCTGCGGACACACCGACGGCTCCGTAGCCGCAGCCTACGTCTAAAATTAAACCTTTCTCTGGGAGAATCATAGACTCTATCAGAAGTCTTGTTCCTAAGTCAACGCGCTTCTTTGAGAATACGCCTGATGCTGTTAGAAACTCGAAGGGTCTTCTCCGTAGATACGTTCGTATCAGCCCTAGTTTAGGCTTCGACTTTGGATGCTGCGCAAAATAATGGTTGACCATCAGATTTCTCCGCTCTTCCAACATCTGGGATATGTGCCCCTAGGCATCAGAACTCTCCTCGTCTCGGCGACTACGCCGTGCCCCATATTTAAAATCTCCTGAGTTGAAGCCGCCGCCTCAGCTAAAGCCACAGCCTCACCTTTCAGGGTGAAAATCGCAACCATGGCGCCTTTGCTTATCCCTGTTTCAAGAGATAAGACGCCTGGAGCTGTTAGGTTGGCTCCGTGGCATACGGCGTCAACAGCTGAGTCTCTGATGTAGATTTTCGGAAGGAGAGCTAAGGCTTTCTCCATAGGCTGCACAAACTTTTTCACAAGTTCCCCATCTTTTCTTTCTTGGTACTGCATAAAATAGTAAGCTACCTCGTGTAAGGTCACCGTGTCTTCCTCAACGAACGGCCCAGCTCTTGTTCTTCTCAACTCTTGCATGTGGGCGCCGCATCCTAAAACTTCGCCCATGTCAAAGCAGAGCTTGCGGATATAGGTGCCCCCTTCGCATCCAACTTTGAATAGAACGTTTCTTCCTTCCATCTCGAGGAATTCTGTGTAGTAGATCTTTCTAGTTCTCAATTTGCGTTTAACGGAAGCCCTCAAAGGTGGTCTCTGATAAATTGCTCCCTGGAATTCTTCAAGAACCTTTCTAACTTTTTCCTCTTCCATCTCTCCGTGAAGCTTCATCACGCAGACGTATTCTTTCCCGCTCAGGAGCAAAGCTTGAACTATCTTTCTCGATTCTTCCAGAGTTATCGGTAGAACGCCGGTCACGTGGGGATTTCTCTGGCTTAGACGGCCTCTAGAGTCCCACCGTGGCCGACATGTCGAAGTTTCAGTATTCTTTTAACCCAAGCGGCTACTTCGTGGCTTGTGGGGCCAGCGGGTTTATCCAGGTTTATCACGCCGTATTTTATGTATTCTTGCGCTGGCCGCTCTTCTGGTTTGTGGCCGTAACGGGGATTCGTCTTGTCTTCAGCTTTCACGATTAGTTTGCGTTTGGTTTCCCACGGAGCAACTGTTCTAGACATACACGTTTAACACTCCTTTCAGAGAAATAGAAGATGTAAGGAGGTATAAAGGGTTAAGCTGTCAAGGCTGGCTTAACTGTTTCCGCCATCGTTTCCAGTTTACCAGAAGATTTTAGGGCTTCTAAGACTTCTTCGTCTGAAGCTCCATGTTTTATTTTTATCTTCTCTTGAAGAGGTTCTATGTGGTTTACGTTTGCTCTCCTTCGCTTTACACCCGTCACCGTTTTTGGTCCCGTTACCAAGACGAAGTTCTTGTCGATTATATCGACTATTACACATTTTCTTCCCGCTTCCCTACCCGTAAGCTTCACACATATCCTACCTACTTCTACTGCTGGCATAGTAAACCTCCTTGAAATCGTAGTAAACCATTTCAAACGTGTATTTATAGTTTCACCTTAAGTCATGAATCTTTCAACGATGCCGTAGAGAATGCTTGTTACGAACACTAGGTTCTTTATGGATATCCGTCCTTGACTACGCCCTGAAAGGGTTTACACTCCACTCTTTAGGGTTCAAATTCCTTTTAACAGTTTAACAGCCATTCTAATTCAACCTCACACTCAGAGAACTACAGCACTTTAACCGTTAAAACTTTGCATTTAACAGGTCAAATGGAAGGCTCCAGCCACACGCTTGTTAGACTTTAAAAGCTTGTTGAACGTTTGGTACGCTTCCCCCGTAGGCTGAGCCACCAATTCGATTCCATGAGATTTTAAGGCTTCTGACGCTTCGGGTGAAATCTTCACAAGTCCATAGTAGCCTGTTCCAACCACGAGGACTTCTAGCTTCGGCTTATGCTCAAGGATTTCCTTTAAATCCTCAGTGTAAACCTTGTGTCCTTCTCTTCTCCACCAACCGTCGATAATTTTTTCAGGGAAAACTATAACGTCGCTTGCGTATCTCTTTCCGTTGATAACCATCACGCCGAAATCGTATGAGTCAATCAAGCTGTAAGCCCTCACATAAAGAATATGCCATTACTAAACGAGCTTAAACGCTGATTTAAAACTTATTACCTCATTTTCAGTTTAAGAAATGGGCTGACAAATGAAAGTGCTTCCAAAGGATTTCTATGAGAGGGATCCAGCCTTAGTTGCAAAGGAATTGCTGGGAAAGATTCTAGTGAGAAGATTAGGCTCTAAGGTTTTGTCTGGAAAAATTGTTGAGACGGAGGCTTACTATGGCAAGAATGATCCAGCTTCAAGGGCTTACACTGGAAGGAAAATCTTCAACGAGTTAATGTTTCTGGATGTTGGGAAAGCCTTCATCTACATGGTTCACGCCAACTGGCTTCTGAACATAGTTGCACACTTAAAGAACGATGTTGGAGCAGTTCTAATAAGAGCAATAGAGCCTTTAGAAGGAATAGAGATTATGCGGAAAAACAGAAAAGTAGAAGAAATCCGCAACTTGACAAGTGGACCTGGAAAACTGACGAAGGCTTTAGCCATAACGAAAGAGCAGAACGGGATCGATGTGGCAGAAATAAGCAGCGAACTAACAATTGCTGAAGGCAAGATGGAAAGTTTTGAAATTGGGACTTCTCATAGGATAGGTGTGAAAAATGATTTGCCGCAAGAGTTAAGATTCTTCATTAAAGGAAACAAGTTCGTTTCAAAGTTTTCCTAGTCTGAGTCACAAATGTTGTGGCAAATATCTCATGGGCTTTCGCAATAGCCCTAGCAGTGATGCTGATTCCAAATTACTAATTACATCTTTTAAACCTTTTAGCAAGAAAGAAAATTTAATGGTTGTAATTTAAAATAAAATAGAGAAAAGTAAAATGAAATGGAATCCAGAGGAAATTAAGAAACTGTCGCCAATTTTAAAACAGATAGAGGCTGACTTAAAGCCATTAGATGGAAAGAAGATTCTTGTACTTTGTAGCGCTACGGGTGATATTGCTTTCTGGTTAGGAGAAAAAATGAAAAGAGGACAAGTTATTGGATTAGAACTTAACGATGAGTTGTTAAATACAGCGCAAATAGGAGTTAAAAAGAAAGGATTAGAAAACATTATAAAATTTCAAAAAGCAGAGAAATACCGCATCCCATATCCCGACGGAGCTTTTGACGGTTTAGTCAGCGAATTCATAATTTTCCCAACTTCAACGCCAACACAAATAGGACAGCCAGAAATGGCTCGAGTTCTAAAATCTCATGGAAAGGTGATACTAACCGATGTGATTGCAATAAGAAGTCTTCCTACACAAAAAAAGGTTGCGCTCCAAACTATAGGTTTAAACTATCTCTGTGAGGCAACTCAAGAAGATTTTCAAAAGTGGATGGAAGAAGCTGGATTCACTGACGTAAAAATTCTCGATTTCACGTCTACCGTGAAAGATGTATGGATGCAAAGGCATGAGAAAGCTTATACACCTGAGAAAAAGAAAGCCTACTCAGTCTTGCTTACTGATCCCCAATTTAGGTTAGGAAAAGCCATCTTTTATATCTATATCCGAGGAGAGAAGCCGTGAATGACGAAATAAACAAATTCAAAGCAGAATTAAAAGGCAACCGATAAAATCGAGATTTAGCGATATAAGAGAAGCTCATGCAACTTTCATGACTAAATATCTTAGACCAAGCGAAATTGACTTTCTGCATGGAAGGGTAAGCAGTATTATTTTCATGAGAAACTACTTTAATCCAGCATTGATTAGCGACTTGAAAGAAAGAGCATTCAAGGGAATAAGCGAAATTAAAAATTTAATCTCTTAATCCATGACTTACACCTAAAGTCTCACCTGCAAGTGAAATTCAGCCGGTAACAGAAAGATTGGGTGTTGATGGTTAGAGACTACTTAGCCTTTGGAAAACGCGTTTCAAAAATGATTAAACAATTAAGTATTTATAACGAGACGTAATTAGCGCGCTGACTGATTGTTTGATTGTATGCGATTGTTTGTTTGATTGATTAATCATAGAGATAGAGGAAGGGTAAGAGAGAGGTTGGGTTGGGGATTAGATTTTAATGTTTTAGGGCTTAAAATTTTATATTTCAGGTTAAATGTTAGAGAGAGTTGGAGATTTCTAGATGATTAGCCAAGGAAGTCAAGCTCTTCTTGAGCTGCGTAACTCTGGTTTTGCCAAAACTGTTGGTTTGATAGCTGATACTCACATACCGGTTAGAGCCAGAGAGATTCCATTTAAGGTTTTCAAGGTTTTTGAAGATGTTGACTTTATTATACACGCTGGAGATTTGGTGGACCTATCCGTTATCGATGAACTGGAGAGACTTGCCCCTGTCTTGGCTGTTTATGGAAACATGGATGGTCCTGAAATTCGTGGAAAACTGCCTAAAGTTAATTCTCTTAAGGTTTTTGACTGGAAAATCGGGGTTATACACAATCCAGGCGTATTGTTCGGTTTGAAGAAGATGCGTGAAATCGCCGAGCAGAACGGTTTCAATGTTCTGGTTTATGGACACACGCACAATCCAAGCGTTAAATGGGATAAGAACACGTTGTTTATAAATCCTGGAAGCCCAACGAATCCGTTACCACCTTTCATAACGAAGCCTTCTATAGCGTTGTTGAGGATAAGCAAGGAGAAGATCATGCCAGAAATAATTCACATTTAAAACTGTTAGGCATTCACGCTTGAGGTTTTCACTTTAACTTATCTCTCTGTACAGTGCCAAAGCGTCGTTTCACAGTGAGTCTTAAAAGCAGAACGGAACAAACGTTTCGGTGAAGCTTGTACTGGAGGTAATCCTTGATGGAGCGTTGTAGAAATCCTTGGAACAAGAAATGCAAAAACACGGACATTGAGGTTTACATACTCTATAAGGGTGAAAAACTGCCAATTTGCAGGCGTTGCTGGGGCAAACTTGCAGATAAAAATTTGGAGTGGTGATTTATGGAAAGGTTTGGTAGGTTCAGCGTGAACACCGCTAAGTCGCTCATTGGAAGGAACGTGAATTTACATTTAAAAGACGGTTCAGTGATAGTGAATGTTCTCTTGGCTGAGGTTCAAAAGGATGAGTTCAGAGGGAAAATCTTCGTCAAATGCATCCCTTATAGAAGGAAAAACACGTTGAAGATACCTTTGAAAAATATCGCTTGGGCTGAACTGTTAAACTTAAACCTAATTTCAATCAGTGGATAAATCAGCGTTCAAAAGACTGAAATAAAGTTGTGGACATAATAGACTTATGCGTTGTTCTCATTGTGGAAAATGCTGTGAAAACACTGAGATGCCTCTATCTAAAGCTGACATTAAAAGGCTTGAAAAGGCTGGTTATCACCGAGAGGGTTTTGTGCAATATGACAGCAGAGGCTACGCAAGACTTCAAAACCGTGAAGGACACTGCGTCTTTTATGACAAAAAGAGAAGACGATGCAGAGTGTATAAGTATAGACCGTTGGGATGCCGCATCTACCCGATAATCTTCAGCGAAGACGAAGGAATAATTGTTGATGACCTCTGTCCGATGAAAGACACGGTTTCAAAAAGTGAAGTGAAAAAGAAAGGGATGTTATTGGTTAGGCTTCTGAGAAAACTGGATGAAGAGGCTGAATCTCGCTTGTTAAGAACTGAACAGCGATAATTATTCATTGTATTTATAAGGAACCGTCACGTACTATAGCCAGTAGCGTTTTATTGAGTAACGCGAAGGAAAATGCAACGCTACACGCGACAAACAAAGTAAAAGGGGTGAATTAAATGGCTGAAAATTCGGGAATAGTCTTCGTTGGAAGGAAACCTGCAATGAGCTACGTTTTAGCTGTAATCACAAGCATGTCAGCGTCAAACGCGAAGGAAATAACATTGAAAGCGCGGGGAAGAGCCATAACAACGGCTGTGGATGTGGCCGAGATAACCAGAAACAGATTCATAAAAGACTTGAAAATAGACAAGATAGCCATAGGAACAGAGGAGTTGCCGCCGAGGGAAGGGGAAAACAGACCTAGAATGGTTTCAACGATGGAGATAACGCTTAAAAAAGAGTAGAGGAAACATTGCGAAACAAAGTGTCAGTCGGCGAATACCTCACTTTTCTTTCTATGAAATATGAAGTTGAACCGGACAAACTCTTATACGCTTTAATATCAGCGTGGGAAAACGGAAACGCCGCCTGTGGGAAACTGTCAGTGGAACGCCGCATAAAAACACGGAACACAGCCATATTTCTAATAACCGAGGGCTCAAAGGTTGCCGCTCAGCTTAAAATCTCCAAAAACTTCTTGGAACAAACAGATTCGCTTAAAAAATTCAGAAACACGGCTTTACCTAGAAGGTTTCTGAAAAGAAAAGCCAGCGAAGGCCCCGTTCACATAGGAGACTTGAAGAGGGGAATGAAACACGTAAGTTTGAAGGCTAAAGTCTTGGAGATTCCGAAATCAGTGCTTGTGTTCACAAGGTTTGGAAACTACGCCAGCGTGACAAACGTCATCATAGCCGACGAAACAGGAAGGATTAAACTGTGCCTGTGGAACCAACAGGTGGATTCCATATCCATTGGTGACACGATACAAATTGAGAACGCGTACACATCCGCGTTTAGGGGTGAAAGACAGCTGAGAATAGGTAAAAGCGGAAAGATAAGCGTCGTAAAAACGGCGGAACCCACGCATATAGTAGCTTAGAAAGGAACATATTTTTCTACATAAAGTCGACAAACAATCTTAAATAATTCTGGAGAAAATCTCTTAATGGTGAAAAGTTTGCCATGCACAGTTATAACCGGAGCCTTCTGGGGAGATGAAGGGAAAGGAAAAATAATTTCTTACCTAGCCCTAAAAGATCAGCCAGACCTCTGCGTGAGAACCGGTTCCGTTAACGCCGCACACACAGTGTGGTATAAAGGTAAACGTTACGCGTTGCATATGGTTCCAGCAGCGTTCATCTGTGAAAAATGCCGCTTGCTGATAGGCGCCGGTGCAAACGTTCACGTTGCAAAGTTTCTGGAAGAGGTTGAGCTTACAAACGTGAAAAACCGCATAGGCGTGGATCGTCAAGCTTCAATAATTGAGGAGAAACATTCAATTCAAGACAAGACAAGTGCGCATTTGAAAGGCATAGGCACAACGGGTTGGGGTGTTGGACCAGCCATTGAGGAGCGTGTGAGAAGAGCGGCGAAGCTGGCGAAGGATATCCCAGAGTTGCAACCGTATCTAACGGATGTGGCGAAGGAGGTTAACGAGGCAATAGACGCGGGTAAAACAGTTATACTGGAGGGGACACAAGGCTTCATGCTTTCGCTGTTCCATGGTACATATCCCTACGTGACGGGAAGAGACACAAGCGCTTCAGCCATATGCTCAGAGGCAGGTGTTGGGCCGACAAGAGTGGACAACGTTCTGATAGTTTTCAAAGCTTTCATAACACGTGTGGGGGGAGGACCGTTGCCGGGCGAACTGACGAAAGAGGAAGCTTTAAAACGAGGATGGTTCGAAAAGGCTGCTGGAACCGGAAGGGATAGACGTTCAGCCCCCTTCAACTTCGAAATAGCGAAGAAATCCGCGATGATTAACGGTGCCACACAAGCGGCTGTCACAAAACTAGACATTCTGTATCCACAGTGCAAAGGAGCCAGAACCTACGAGCAGCTCCCAGAAGAAGCAAAAGGGTTCATAAGCGAAATTGAGAGGCAGACAGGTGTCCCAGTGGTGCTTATAGGCACGGGACCGGACGCGTTGGATCTGATTGACAGAAGAAAGCAACAGTAATTCAATGTGAATTCAAAGCTTTTGAACGTCAAAATATTTATTGCTAAACTTGTGAAATAGTCAGAAAACAAAGGTGTTTGTACATGTCAACCAGCGAGGAAAAGACGTAGGTTACAGACGGGGAAAAACAATCAACCTGAAAGGTGTGGTTGACGAAGCTTTAAAAATAAGCGGAAAATCAGTTCAAAAAGTCATAGTTTTAAAACGCGGCGAAAAAGAACCGCCGATAATGCCTGGACGAGACATATTGTGGGAGGAAGCTATAGAAAAAGGGAAAGACGTTAAGGCTGATGTTGAGAAGATG
>Ga0180298_1000410_pt1 | contig 10416 bp, 14 predicted proteins | sample GuaBasSediGuay13_FD_121800 | JGI IMG/M metagenome (GOLD analysis project Ga0180298, IMG submission 121800) | Subseafloor sediment microbial communities from Guaymas Basin, Gulf of California, Mexico - Guay13, Core 4488-10 , 4-6 cm | ecosystem: Environmental > Aquatic > Marine > Hydrothermal...
TTACGTAATGCCTATGGCAGTCAACCTCTACACTGTTCTTGAAGGAGAAAGAGACGAAAATGTGAGCATTTACTCGGATTATTTTAGAGAATGGCGTTCTTTTACACTCAATGAGCTTAAAAAAGAAAATTCTTGGATAGATTATATCAAAGCAATCTACTGGATACTACTGAAGAAAAAATACGAAATTCGAGGTATTAAAGGACGAGTTTATGGAGATTTACCTCTTGGAGCTGGCTTAAGTTCTTCTGCAAGTTTTGAATTAGCAACACTGGCTTTTTTAAACAGAGCATATAATCTGCACCTCCCTCTGCGGGATATGGCGTTAATAGCCCAAGAAGCAGAAAACAAGTTTGTTGGAGTCCCATGCGGGATATTGGATCAGTTTGCAATTACTTTTGGCAAAAAGAACCATGTGATTTTTCTAGACACTGACACTTTAGAGTACGAGTACATTCCATTCCCGAAAGATGTTAGTGTTGTGGTGTTTTACACGGGTGTCAAGAGAGAACTGGCCTCTTCTGCCTATGCCGAAAGAAGACAAATTGCAGAGGAGGTTTTACGGATTTTAGGTAAGAGAACTTCCAAAGAAGTTAATGAGAGCGATCTAACACACCTCCCCTCATTCTATCGTCGCTTCTTTGGATACATCATACGAGAAAACAGGCGAGTTATACAGGTTAGACGGGCTTTGAGAAAAGGGGATATCATTGAAGTAGGTGAAATTCTCACACGGGCCCACAGAGATATTGCAAGAAACTACGGTGTAAGCTGTGAAGAGCTCGATTTCTTTGTAAATAAAGCTATCGAACTCGGGGCCTATGGTGCAAGACTGACTGGAGCGGGTTTTGGAGGATCCGCTATAGCCCTAGTTGAAGGGGAAAAAGCAAAAGAATTCGGAGAGGCCATCCTAAAAGAATACAAAAAGAAGTTCTCATGGAATGCAAAGTATTTCACCGTAAAGCCTTCCGATGGGGTGAAATGATTGAGGCCCTTTTTTCCACAGTAATTTGCAGTATGCTGAAATACCAAAGGGTCATTAAAAGGGCCTATTTTCCAGTGATATCTGAGTTAATTAAGAAGGAAGTCCCTTTTGACCTCAACATGATCTACCCACCCTAAAGAACGATGTTTTCAAAAGATCGTCTACCCTCTCCCCAGCGAGTTGACTTTAATTCACTAGATTGATTTAATGATATATTCCTTTGTTTTAATTCAGTTTGTTTCCTATGCCGGCCCAAACGTGAGGGCAATAGTATCTCAAGTAAATCTCCCCGAGGATCGAGGAACAGTTTTTGGACTTTTTAATATACTGGACAATGTGGGGAAGGCCACAGGGCCCCTATTTGGGGGTTTCCTAATAGAAACTCTGAGAAGTGTTGGCTATTCAGACGCATTGGCATATGAATATACACTTCTAATCGGAGCTCTCTTTTGGATACCCTGTGTAACAGTCTGGCTCTGGATACGGAAAAGCTATCCAGAAGATAGAGATGTGATAAAAGAAATATTAAAAAAGAGAGCCATTGAATTATCAAAGACCTTTTAATCCATATTTTTTGATTAATTCTTCGCTTATTTCTTTCTTCTGAGATATTTCCCCATAAACATAAGCGCTTTCCCTCGGTTTCCTTTCATACGTCTCATAATCAACCTCAATCAGTCCAAACCTGGGCTCAAATCCCTCTTTCCACTCGTAGTTGTCCATAAGAGACCAGTAGAAATACCCTCTAACATCATACCCCTCTTCTATAGCTTTGTGAACATATTGGAGATGCTGGACTATGAACTCAATCCTCCAGCTATCGTCAAGAGTTGCTATGCCATTTTCTGTGATGTACATTGGCTTCTCATAACGAGAAACTGCAGTTATCGCTTTGTATATACCCTCAGGATAAACGCTCCACCCCATTTGGGTCTTTCTCTCGCTCAAATCTGCTAGTTTCGCCTCAAAAAAGAATCTAAGTGGATTCCAGCTGTACTTTACCTCGCTAGCCGTGTAATAGTTTATGCCAATAAAGTCAACATCACTCTCCAGAACACTGTATGTGCCAAAAGCACTTTTATAACAACCTTCCCATATTGCATTCAAAAAACTCCAGTTGAAGAGATTATCCGCCTTTTTTGCAGCTTTTTTGTCTTTCTCATTTTCACTTGCTGGAATCATTATAGGAATATTTTTGACTATCCCTACTTTAACCATTCCACTAAGAATACTATAAGCTAGAGCATGAGCCTTAAGGAGGTTTGAAGCCACGTTAAAGGCCCTAAATGGATTCTTCACAAAAGGCGGCCAATACCCAGTGAGATATCCCATCATCACATAGACCATAGGCTCATTGAACGTTGCCACAAACTGGACACCTTCAAGAATCTCAGAGATTATTTCCACGTACTTTTCCCAGTGTTTCAAATTTTCCTCCTTTGCAAATCCTCCCTTCTGCATAAACCAGAGAGGTGAGGTAAAATGATGCAAAGTTACATTTGGTGTTATATCCCTTTCGAGTAGAAGCTCAATGATCTCACGGTATTTGTTTAGAGCATTTTCATCAATCTCGTTTTCCTTTGGGAAGATGCGACTCCATTCTATAGAAAACCGATATCCATCATAGCCAAGGGAATGCATCAGTGATATATCTTCTTTATAAAGTTCCCAGTGGTTGCAGGCCTTTCCGGACTTGTAGGGAAGCTTTCCTATTTGCTCGTAGTACCACCAGTCATTCCACTTGTTATTGCCTTCAATCTGATGAGAGGATGTGGCAGTTCCAAAGAGAAAGGACTTGGGAAACACAATCACAGCATCCACCAAATTATTTATTTGTGATTATATCTTAAATCTATTGTGATGGTTATGCGTGAGCTTCGATATAACCCCTTAACTGGACAATGGATCATGATCTCTGCTGTGAGAAAGAACCGACCTTGGAGGCCTAAAAATTTCTGCCCTTTCTGCCCCGGTGGAGAAGAGACTGGTTATGGGTGGGAAGTGCTCTTACTTCCTAATCGTTTCCCAATGCTTTCTTTCAACACCCCTAAACCCGAAAGTAAAGGGTTTTATAAAAAAGCTCGTGCTCTTGGCCAATGCAGTGTTATAGTGGAGACCCCAGAACATGGATTGAAAGACTTGGAGGAACTCTCCATAGAGCAGATGACCAAGGTTGTCCAGCTGTGGAGGCAAATCACAGAAGAATTAAAAAACAACCCTCATATTGCATATCTATCAATTTTTCGAAATAAGGGGGAAGAAATAGGTGTGAGTTTAACCCACCCCCACGGACAATTGTACGCTCTGCCTTTCATACCGTTGAAGGTTCGATTAAAGATTGAGAATTCTAGGAGGTACTATAATCGATTTAAGAAATGTCTATTCTGCAGGATATTAGATGAGGAGCTAAAAGGAGAACGGCTGATCTACGAAAATAATGACTTTATTCTCTTCCTACCTTTCTTTGCAAACTGGCCTTTCGAAATACACATTTATCCAAAAAGGCACGTCCAATGGCTCACTCAACTAATCCAGGCAGAAATCCTCAACTTAGCGGATATCCTAAGAGTGACTACAGGCACCCTTAATTCTCTTTTTGAAAGACAAATGCCATACGTGATGACCGTGTATCAAGCCCCCTTTAAAGGAGAGTACCCATCCTATCATCTGCACATTGAGTTTTATCCACTCCTCAGGGAAAAAGATAAACTGAAATATGCTGCTGGGATAGAACTGGGCACATGGGACTTCACCTACGATGGAATCCCAGAAGAGAATGCTCAAAAACTCAGAAATGCTTGCAAAAAGATTAAGGACAAAATAGACATGAGAGGGGAATGTGTTTAGTCTCTTTTTATGAAACTCAGCAAAGAACTTTGTTTGGGCTTATAATAGACGTCCTCTCCCCTAACCTCAATGTTCTCGAGGTCTTCAAGTTTTGCTCTTTTAACTTCCTCAGGTAGTTTTATCTCTCCGTATTTTCCTCCTCCACCAGGAACAACAATAAGTTTCTCATTCCTGAAAGCCCAGATTGCTTTCGCTATGTCATTCCCAATAAGCTCTGCTATAGCCTCTATAGGAACATCGACAAGAACCCTGATCTCACTCCCAAATTCTTTCAGAAGCCGTTCCCATATCCTCTTTACAGACTTAGTTTCAACTCCTTTGTTGAGAACCATTGCGATTATTTCAGCTAAAGGCGCAAGGTGGAGGTAAGGAGGCCTGTCTTTGGGCTTTTCATCCGTATCTGCAAGCTCAAGAATCCTATCGTGAACGCCCTTCTTTATAACTCCCCCACAGAGTTCACATCTCCATCCCAGTCTTTTTGCATCTTCAAGTCGGTATTTGGTATAACACCTTGAACATGCGGTCAAGTGATATTTTCCAAGTCTTGGATCTAAACCAGCGTTAAGAATAATCTTTCTTCCACCCCGTTTCAAGATAGCTTTCTTAATCTCTTCAAAAGTTGCATCTTCTACTTCAAAGCGGTTAAACTCTCTACCAAGTCTGTGAGGCATTGGTGAATGAGCATCAGAATTGGAGAGATAAGTGAGCTTATGATGGGCTTTAATCTTATCAGCCATGTAAGAATCAGCAGAAAGTCCTAACTCAAGAAAATGGATCTTATAATTACCATAGGCCTCTTTTACGGAATTATACTCTTTATAGAGGGCTGTCCACGGCGTAAATGCATGACTCGGGCCTATTAAAACATCAAACTCATTAGATAGGTCTGCTATCTCGGATGCATTTAAACTTAAATGTGGCCTCCCTTCACTTTCAACATCCTTAGAATAATGTTTAAGTCTTTCTCTAAGCTCTCTTACCGTCCCAATGCTGGGGAAAATAAGAAGATGATGTACCCTTTTATTATCCTCCACCTCTGCTGTAAGGAGAAACTTTATTCCCTTTATTTCATAAGTACCCTCATCAACTTTTTGACCATATTTAAGGAGTTCCTCTTCCCATCTCGGGTTTAAAATATCTCCTGTTCCAACAATTCCAAGCCCTTTGAGCTTTGCGTTCTCCGCCAGAACAGGAAAGGTCATTAATTTTGAGACTGCTTTAGAGTATCGAGAGTGAATATGCAGATCTGCATCAATGAACATAAGAACACCTCAAAAGGAAAAAATAAAATCAGAGGTATCCCCTATCTTCCTCTTCATGTGGTGCTTGAGGCACTTGCTGTTCAAACATAGCCCTCTGCATCTCTTGGACCTTTCTCAGTATTTCCTCAGTTTCCTTGGCCCTCTCATCAAGAGCACTCATGTCAATCTCCAGGTTGAGAACCTTGGCAACCACACTTAAAACGGCCTTAGCAGCCTTGGCATCTACAATGTAACCAAGACTCTCTCCTAAGAAGCAGACCCCTTTCATTCCCCTAAGTTTTCCAATGCCTAGAAGAAGGCCTGCTGCTCCGACAATAGCCCCTCCTTCGTCTTCTCTGAAGATCACCGGTAATTCTTTGTATTTTTCCTTTGTCTCTAGATCTGTAAATGAGGCCAATACTTTGGGTTCTCCATCCAGTTCCGGGACCTGATAGCCACCCATTGTGATTATCTCTCTTGTGCCAAACTGTTCCACGAAATCGAGCATTTTTCCAACAATCTCAAAGTGGCCGTAACTGTCAGTTGGAGGAACTTGAGTATCTCCAGTGATAATTATCAAATCTCTATGCTCTTTATCCGGGCTTTTCCAGTAGTAGAACTCATTTCTCATCAAATCCACTGTTGAATCGTTCTTTACTATAACCTGGTGCATAAAACGAGGGGAATAAAGCTCGGCAAACTTCTTTGCTTTAAGCTCTTGAATCAAATGCTCTGCAGCAAGTTTACCAACCAATCCTATCCCTGGTAGGCCCTCTATGAATATAGGATCGTATATCTCGGGTTTTTCATAGACAATTATCATACTTTCTTTCATTTTTTCACCCCTATACCAAGCATTTCCTTTTTAAGTCTCCTCCTGTACTCCCCGTAAGGATCCTCGGGGGAAAACTTTGGAGGATGAGCTAGCTTTGTCTTTTCACCACAAACTGGACAAGTATCTTTTAAAGTGTACCGTTCACACTTTGGACATTTCTTAATCTTAAACCTCATGCCTCTCTCCTCTTAATTTTCCTTATTTTCTTTTCCTTCCTTATTAGAGATGCCTCTCCATCAGCTTGTTTTATAACACTCAATATTTCAGAGGCAATTTTCTCTAACACTGCCTCAGCCTTATAATAATCGGGTGCCGTGATATCTATCCGGTATCTTGGCGCTCCAAGGTAACTGAATTTAACATCAACGCCCTCTTCTTCGTTTGCTGTATCTCTAGCTTTTATCAAGGCTTCCTTAATAACTTCAACACCATTTGGAGTGGGGACTGTGATCTCAAATTCAGCATCTATCGTAACCGTGGGGATTTCAACATAGCTCTTTATAATCTTCTCCAGAACAGGGAGCCATTCATCTGGAATGAGATCCTCAATGACCTCTATTCCATTTTGGGCAACCTCTTCAAAAGCTGCATAAACTTCTCCATACTCCTCTTCCAATGGGACCCAAACTTCTTTCCATGCAGTTTCAAAGTCCTTACCCACTTTTTCAGCTGCTATTCTTAAGAGATTCTCTGCTTTTTGGCCTCTCTTGAACTCCTGAAGCTTTGCCTTTCTCTCCTGCTGCTTAACCCTTTTGAGACTCAAGTCTATGTGACCTTTGGTTGGGTCAACCCTTATGACCTTGGCCACGATTTTTTGCCCTTCTTTTAGGTAATCCCTAATGTTTCTAACAAAAGTCGGGGCCACTTCGCTTATATGCATAAAACCATCCTTCCCCGAGTACTCGTCAAGGGACAAGAATGCTCCATAATTATGAATACTTTTAACAGTAGCAACAACAAACTCCCCCTCTTCCGGAAATTCTCTAGCTCTCCTCGGCATTTTCACCATCTCCCGAAATTCTATCCTACTAATTGGTACAAGTCATAAGTTTTTAAGGTTTTGGAGAAAAGAGTTAGAAAAGAGATCACTCTAAGACCTCGAGTACTTTGGCCTTTATAATCCCTCTGCCACCAGCGGGTTCTACTAAAGTTGAGCCACAGACCAAACAGCGGACTTTTGTAGCAGGGTTGCTGAAAACAATTTGTTCATTTCCACAGTCAATGCACTTGAGTCTAAGGAATTTTGATTTTGGCATGGGGATTAAATTCTTTGGCATTGTCATCTTAACTCACCTCACACAAGCTCAAATTTCTTTACTCTGAATCCTTGGCCTCTTGTGTGGGCCTTTCCACATTCTGTACACCTGTATCTCAAATCAAGCTTCTTTACCGGCTTCTCTCTTCCAGCTGGGTTTGGTCTTGGGAAACCCTTGTAACCCTTAAGAATCCTCCTGAATCTTCTTTGACCAGCACTAAGCTCACTTCTTGGCCTCTTCTTTACCCTTTCGACCTTGTGAACTGTGTGCTTCTTACAAAATGGACAGTATGTTCTTATCTGCTTTGGATATTTCATTTTTCCACCTCCTCGCACGCCCGGTAGGTTCCTTCACGAGACCCCCGAGCATGAACTCATGACAGTTCGAGACCCCTTATGTTGAACCCTTTAAAACGTTTTTGGAAGTGTCTTAAAGGCCTAACCATCCAAAGTATTTCAAAAGAATTGAAGTATCAACGGAATTAAAAATGGTGCTATAGCGGTCAGAATAAACCCGTGTACAAAAGCCAAAAGTGTTATCTCGGTTCCCCCAAACTTTGCAATTATCGGGAGGGTGGTATCCATCGTTGTGGCCCCTCCCATTACAATCCCGACTTCCTTTGGAATTCTCTTTATGGCAACTGGATAAAAGATTATGGTAAGAATCTCCCTGGTTAAGTTTGCAAGAAATCCAACAACACCATAAACAGGTGAATAAGCTGCCAAAAGTGGGCCTGTAAGAGAATACCATCCAAAACCAGCAGCAATCCCCAATCCCCATTTTAAGGACACGCCTAAAAGCATTGAGGCAAGAAAGCCTCCAATAAGTGAACCTATGATCGTTGCTACTGGTAGCAAAAGGGCCATTTTACCAAGCTTTCTAAGCTCCTCTCTAAGCCCTTTACTCTTCCCTATATCAACGCCAATTATGAATATCAAAAGGTAAAGCATAAGCTCATAGAAGTTCCCAAAGTCAAAGCTTGTAGTCTTTCCAACCAGCATTCCCAAGACCAAGGAAACCAAGACAAGATAAAGAAGACTCATCTCCTCACCCCCAACAAAGCCACAAATAAGCTCCCTAGTATTGTAAAAGAAGCGAACACTATGGAATATAAAAGAAGCTTAAAAGCATTTATTTCAACCCTGCCTGCTTCTATTCCCATAAAAAAGATCAATAGTAATAGGGCCACAGCCATAGGTTTGTCTATGCTAATTTTAACCTTATTCTTAAGCAAATAACCTGTTAAAATCCCTGCTAAGAGTGGTATGAAGATGTTCATGAGTTAACCTAAAGTACATAATAGTAATAAAGTTAACGCTAAATGCACCTCAAAGCAGCTTCATACTCTTCTTCACTTAGCCTCCATCCCATTGCACCAAAGTTTTCTTTTATGTGGTCTTTATTGGTGGCCTTAGGGATAGCAACAACATTTTCTTTCCATATGAGCCAGTTCAAAGCAATTTGTGCAGCAGTTTTGCCGTATTTAATCCCCATCTCACTTAGGCGCCTATTCTTTGCGAGACTTCCTTTTTCAAGCGGAGTATATGCCATCAGGGTTACCTTCTCTCTTCTCATGTACTCCAAGAGGCCACTATGTTCGGGCCTACGGTCTCTAAGAGAGTATTTAACTTGGTTAACCACAATTTCATATTTTCTCATGACTTCCTGACTCTTTTTTAGAAGTTCCAAGTCAAAGTTGCTCACGCCTATGTATCTTATCAAGCCCTCATCCACAAGATCCTCCAATGCGTGAAGTGTATCCTTAATCCTTCCGAAATTGTCAGTAGGCCAGTGAAGCAAATAAAGGTCTATGTACGTACCAAGCCTCTTCACACTTGCCCTTGCTGCCCTTTTAGCACTTTCATATCCAAAGTGGATGGGCCAGATTTTGCTTACTATGAAAATATCTTCTCGCTCAAACTCTTTAATCACCTCACCAACAAGTTCTTCACTGTGGCCAGAGGCATAAAACTCAGCAGTATCTATGAGATTCATTCCAAGCTCAAACCCGTATCTCAAGGCATCTATACTTTCCTCGTCTCTTGAGTAGTCCGGTGATTCCCACCCTCCGACTCCCCAGGTCCCCATCCCTATTGCCGTAACTTTATCTCCCTGTTGCTTGCAAGATCACCTTTCAAAAGGGAGGGGATACGCAAGGAGAGGTGAGTGGGACATTGGAGCAAAAATATACGTGAAGTTTTTAAGTCAGAATGAGAGCAGTAAACCATGCCACGGAAAAGAAAACAGAAAATAAACTGGGCCAAGTACGAACAATTAAGAAACCTCCCAGACAAAAAAGTATTCTTAGCACTCAAAAACGCAGTTTACACTTTACCAGAACCCTACACAGTCCACAAAGGCGGCAGAGGACGACCAGCCTATAACCCAAAAGCCGCAACCATCCTAATCCTCTGGCAATTCTACGTGAACAAAACCGACAGAGACTACCAGAACTACCTCAAATCAACCGACTGGATCAAACAAGAACTGAATTTGACTCAAATCCCGGACAGGAGGACTCTAAACAGATACAGGAAGAAAATAACACCAGAATACTTATCAAACCTCAATAAACTGATCCTAAAGCAAATAAACCCCAGCAAACTCGCCGCCGACTCCACCGGGTTAAAAACCTCCAGAAAACTGGCAGCGTGGTCCGTAAAAAAGGGCGGTGGGACTTTTTAAAACTGCATGTTCTCTACGACCTGGAATCCCGGACTGTGGTTTCTCTGCGTGTGACTGAGGGTTCTCGGCATGATTCGCCGGTTTTCAGGGATTTAATCAGGGATGTTAGGCGGTTGGAATGTTTGTTGGCTGATTCTGGTTATTTGGCCCGGCGGAATGTGCAGTTGGTGGCTGATAAGGGTGGTTTGCCGTTTATTAAGCTGAAGAAGAATGTTGGCAGGAGTTCTAAGCCGAAGGGGTATCCTGCTTGGAAGGATATGGTTCGGTTTCAGTTGGGTCATCCGCGGAAGTTTCGGCGTGTTTATCGGTTTAGGGTGCTGGTTGAGTCGTTTTTCAGTGTGTTTAAGTTTAAGTTTTTGGATTTTGTTCGGTGTAGGTTGCCTGCTTCAATCATTCACTGAAATTTTCGGAAAAATCATTCTGTTAAACCTTATTCAGGTGATCAAAATGCAGAAAACTTAATGCTCCAATGTCGTGAGTGGGTAAGCTTTAAATACTCTGAGGATGCAGAATATAATGACCTCATAACAGCCGTAAGGCTGGACAACCCGTAAGGGTTGGTGTAAA
>Ga0180298_1000411_pt1 | contig 10409 bp, 8 predicted proteins | sample GuaBasSediGuay13_FD_121800 | JGI IMG/M metagenome (GOLD analysis project Ga0180298, IMG submission 121800) | Subseafloor sediment microbial communities from Guaymas Basin, Gulf of California, Mexico - Guay13, Core 4488-10 , 4-6 cm | ecosystem: Environmental > Aquatic > Marine > Hydrothermal vents...
TACCCTATCGCCCGCTTGCCCACCATCCCTCTCTTTTAGAATGATTTTGTATCGAGCGTTTTTGTGTGCCCTTCGACAGGCTCAGGGTACGAAAAAACTTTTGTGTGAAAATCTTATGAAAATCAATAGTCTAAGATATAGACCAATCTTCCAATGTCAAATCAGGCACTTTGCCAAAATCTTTCCAATTACGAGTCACGAGAACACCTTTGATAGACAAAACAATTGAGGCAATGCGTAAATCTTGGCTGCCAATACGTATTTTTTGTTGGCGTAAAGTATCGTAGTAAGCATAAGCCGCTTTATCAAAGGGTAATACTTGAATCTTGTTAAAATAGGCCACACTGGCTTGTAAATCGCCATAAGCCTGAATGAGTTTTTCCATTGAATTTGCTCGCTTAATGACGATGAGACGACCTCTTACTTGTTCGTCAACTGTAATAATGGTAACAGCTAAAGTCTTGGCATTTATTCCTGCCAAATGCTGCACCACAACAGGATGTTGTCGTTGAAAAAGCGAAACATGATCAGTATCAAGAATATATAATTTATTGTTCATAGCCTTCCCTTGCATCAACTTCGCAGCGATACTCAGCAATGGCAGCCTGAAATTCCTCCCAATTGGGATCATCTTTGAACATTCCTGCAAACTTGAGCCAAGGATGTTCTGGTGGTGATGAACTGGATAGACTAGCCTGATTAACGACATCGCCATTAACCACTTTAAGAAGTTGTTCTAAAAAAAGTGATATTTCTGGTAGCCTGTTCGATGGAAACTGATCAATGAGTTGATAGGTGTATTGTTTAGTCAGTGCTGAAGCTTGAATTGTCATGAGATAATCTCCTTTATTTTTCCGTGTTTTGCGTTTTTAACGCTTTACGGTGTTCACAGAGGGCCACAGAGATTACTCTGTGAAACTCTGAAAACGAAGCGAACTCTATTCGAGGTTCAAGTTTTTGCGCGCAAAAACTTGAACCTCGAATGTTGAAAAAAAAATCTGACATCCGTTTCCAAATCACGCAAACCGCTTACGCATAAAAGCGTAATACATCACAGGAATCACAACCAATGTCAGCAAAGTGGAAACCAGAATCCCAAAAATAAGGGAGATGGCTAAACCACTGAAAATGGGATCGTCTATAATAAATAAGGCCCCTAACATGGCTGCCAATCCGGTTAATATAATCGGTTGAGCGCGAACAGCGCCAGAGCGCACGACGGCATCTTGAAAGGCCATACCTTCTTCAACTTGTTGATTTATAAAGTCAACGAGTAAAATAGAGTTCCTAACAATAATGCCCGCTAAAGCTATCATACCGATCATGGAAGTTGCCGTGAATTGAGCGCCCATCAGGGCATGTCCAGGTAGTACGCCAATAATCGTTAGCGGTATTGGTGCCATGATGATAATGGGAACCAAATAGGATTTAAATTGGGCAACCACTAGGAGGTAAATCAAAATCATGCCGACAGCGTAAGCAATCCCCATGTCACGAAACGTTTCATACGTGATTTGCCATTCGCCATCCCATTTGATGCTGTAACGGTAAGGATTGTCAGGTTGGCTGAACAGGTATTCTTCCAGATTGTATTGTCCTTCAACCACTAAGTCTTTAAGCGCCATGTAAAGATCAAACATGCCATATAACGGGCTGTCCAAGTCACCTGCCATGTCACCTGTGACATACACCACCGCTAATAAATCTTTGTGGTAAATGGGTTGTTCTCTCGTTCCTTCTGTGATGTCAACAAATTCTGATAAGGGCACTAATGCACCGTTTTGACTGCGAACGCGTAGGCTTTTAAGCCTCTCTATATCCCCTTTATCCGCTTCAGAAAATTCTAAACGAATGGGAATCGGGTATTTGACATGAGCATCGTGCAAGTAGCTGACATCATTCCCTTTTAAAACCATATTGATGTTGGCTACCACTTGCGCTTGAGAAATTCCTAACAAGGCCGCTTTTTCTTGATCAACATGAATAATCAATTTAGGCGCTGGCGTTTCGACGCTGTTATCGCTATCGACAATATCTGGCGTGTTTTGAAATACCTCATGTACTTGGTTGGCAATGCGTAATTGCGCTTCGTAATCTAGGCCATAGATTTCAGCCACTAAGGGAGCATAGACTGGTGGCCCAGGTGGCACTTCAACCACTTTGACATTGGCCCCTAAACGTTTTCCTATTTTTTGTAAGGGTTTCCGCACGGCCTGCGCGATTTCATGGCTTTTCCGTTCACGATCATGCGCATCGATGAGGTTGACTTGAATATCGCCTAAATTCCCCCCTTGCCGTAAATAGTATTGCCGCACAAGGCCGTTGAAATTAATCGGTGATGCAACGCCAGCATAAACTTGATAGTCACTGACTTCTGGCACGGTAGCAATGTACCGGCCAAGTTCTCCCAATACCCTGGCTGTTTTTTCAAGACTGGTGCCTTCGGGCATATCGACGATAATTTGAAATTCTGATTTATTGTCGAAGGGCAACATTTTCAGGACAACATCTTTCGTCACCACCAATGATGCGGAGGCTACAATCAGGGCTAACACCACGATCAACAGTAACCAGCGTAATAGGAACCAGCGTAAGAATGGCCGTACAAAGAAGTTAAACAGCCGATAACTGAAGGTTTTCTTATCATCTGACTCGGTGTGTGTTGCGTGTGCGTTCTGCATCTTTTTTTCTATGACGCGATGTAAGACTTTATAAGTCAACCAAGGCGTGAAAACAAAGGCGACAACCAGTGAAATAATCATCCCAAAACTGGCATTGATGGGAATCGGACTCATATAAGGGCCCATTAATCCACTCACAAAGGCCATCGGTAATAGGGCAGCAATAACGGTAAAGGTAGCCAGAATCGTCGGGCCACCGACTTCATCGACAGCAATCGGGATAGCTTCCAGAAAGTTTTTAGCCCCTAAATGAATATGGCGGTGAATGTTTTCTACCACCACAATGGCATCATCAACCAAGATACCGATGGAAAAAATCAGAGCAAACAAGGAAACACGATTGAGGGTAAATCCCCAAGCCCAAGAAGCAAACAAAGTGATGACGAGTGTCACGCTGACAGCAATACCCACAATAATCGCTTCCCGCCAACCCAGCGCCAGTAAAACGAGTAAGACGACAAAAGCGGTAGCAAAGGTTAATTTACCAATCAGCTTTTTGGCTTTCGCATCCGCCGTTTCCCCATAATTGCGGGTGATCGTGACATTGATGCCATCTGGAATAAACACGCCACGCATTTGTTCAACTCGCTCAATGACTTGATTAGCAATTTCAACCGCATTAGTGCCAGGTTGTTTAGCGATAGCCACTGTCACGGCAGAAAATTCCCCGTTAACGTGAACGTCTTTAGTCGCACTTTGTGGCCCAGTACCAAACCAAACATAACTTTCAGCTTGATCAGGGCCCAAGGTAACCGTCGCCACATCACGCAAATACACTGGCGTCTCATTGTGCATACCGACTACCAAATCGGCAATCTCCTCAACGCCAGACAGAAACGTGCCCGCTTGTAGCTGCACTTCCATATTATCTTTGATAAACGCTGTCGTATCATCAGTGACATTACTGGCTTGTAAGGCCCGTTTTAAATCATTCAGTGCCATGCCATATCCCCCCAACTTGATGGGATCAAGTACGATATGAACCACTTTTTCAGCACCGCCAATGGTATAAATATCCCGTGTGCCTTTCACTCGTTTTAATTCAGATTCAATGGTATGAGCCACTTCTTGCAAAGCATAACTGCCTTGACTGTCATCCTCACTCCACAAGGTTAAAGCCACAATCGGCACATCATCAATCCCTTTAGGTTTAATCAAAGGTTGCGCGATACCGAGATTGCGCGGTAACCAATCCAGATTAGAAAACACCTGATTGTACAAACGAACGATGGCAGCAGTACGATCTTCACCGACTTTAAATTCGATGGTTAAAATCGACAACCCTGGACGGGATATGGAATAAACATGTTTAACGCCTTCAATTTCCGTAAATTTCTGTTCAGCAGGTGTGCTGACAATTTGCTCCACTTCGACAGCCGAAGCGCCGGGAAAAGCAATAAACACATTAGCAAATGTGACATTGATTTGAGGTTCTTCTTCGCGTGGCGTAATCAGGATAGCAAAGACACCTAATAACAAACCGACTAAAGCCAATAATGGCGTAATTTCTGTGGTTAAAAATCGTTTAGCCACCTGTCCAGAAAAGCCTAAACGGGGTTCTTGTATTGTAGTCATTTTTAAGAAGTTAAGTAGTTTAGGAATTGGATAGAACGCTGATTTGACTGATTATACTGCCCACCGTTATAATTTGCGCTTTTGCTGTTAGTCACCTTTAGGTGACTTGAGCTTTTAGACAACTGCTTTAGCTGTTGGCCTAAAGAATCAATAATAGCTACCTTATGACGGTGCTAAGTATAAACTGATTCACACTGATTAATTATCTGTTTAATCCGTTCATCCGTTGTACTATCAGTGTTAATCAGGCCATAATCAGTCAAATCAGCGTTCTATATCAAACATCAAACCAAGATTGCTCAATGATTAATCCGTTTATTCCGTAAATCCGCTGTACTCGCATCACGTTGCACCTTTAACAAAATAGCGGCATCAACTGGCTGCGTGGCAATGTGTTCACCTGCCTCTAAACCGGCCAATATTTCAATTTGATCCCCATGTTGCCTACCAAGACGTACTTGACGCATCGAAACTTGTCCCGCTTCATCAACAACATACACGGCACGCACTTCACCACGATAAACGACCGTTTTAGTCGGAATCATTAAACGCTGTTCTCGCCCAATGACAAAAGCAACTTTGGTAAACATACCCGGATAAACATCTTGCGCTTTTTTAGGCAAGTTCACACGGACTTTAAAAGTATGGGTTTGGGCATCGGCATACGGCGCGATAGTCAGTTTTTGGCTTTTAAAACGACGTGCTTTGGAATAGCTTTCCAAAATCACCTGCGCTTTTTTATACTGACGAACGACTTCAATCTGGCTTTGTGGTACATTTACAACAACGCGCAAACCGCTCATAGAAAAACCGCTCATAATGGGTTGTCCAGGCAACGCAATTTCACCCGGTTCAATATGGCGTTGTATCACGATGCCACTATAAGGCGCTTCAATCGTGGTGTATTGTACCTGTTGACTGGCCTGAGTCACCTGCGCTTGTGCAGCCGTCACTCGTGCTTTAGCCGCTCTTAAATCAGCCTCAGCTTTATCAAGCTGCGCGGCTGACGCGACTCTTTTAGTACGCAATTTTTTAACACGGTTATACTCTCTGTGCGCGGCCTTCAGATGCGCTTTGGCTTCAATAACTTGTGCATTCACCTGTTCAAGAGAGGATTTTTGCTCAATGTTTTTGAGACGAACTAACGTCGAACCTTTTTTCACAAAATCATCAATATCAAAATTCACTTCCAAGACTTGCCCAGAAGTTTGAGCAGTGATCAGGGCTTGCTTAACCGGTTCCACCACGCCATCGACAACGTATGTTTTGTCAATGGTTTGCGAGACAGCAGAGACAACCGTTAATGCACTATCCGCCTCTGTGGCAAAGACAAAAGGGGCAGCAGTGAGAGCAGTTAAGAGAATTAGCCAAGATTTTGAACGATGATATCTCATAAAAATGAATTCCTATTAGAATGTTCAGAAAAATAATTTGAGGGCGAACGACAAGGGCGAACGACAAGGGCGAACGACAAGGGCGATAACAAAGGTTCGCCCCTCCTTTAGCGTTCGTAGGGGCGAACCTACGTGTTCGCCCTAACATAAGAATAAGTATAACGGATTTGCGAGATGAAGTGGCAAAACGCTTTATTAATCAATCAGAAATTAAAGTTTGGCTTATGTTTCTGATTATCAAGGATTTTGTGAATATCTTATCAACACGCAGGGGCAGCTTTCAGTTGTTGAATGTTGAATAGCCTTTCAGGCATTGGTAGTCCCTACAAACTGATGGAAATGTTGATTTTGGGTGGGATTGCTACCCATAAGATCGAGACAAATTCAAGGCACTGTCATTCGCTTGCCCACCTTGGGCGCCTTATGTTTGATAACTTTGATAACGCATTGATTTTTAATAATCCACTTTTTGTAGGGACTACTGCTTAATTCTATCATCCATAAGTCGCAACCGTTCAAACAGAGTATAATTAATGGTATATTAGTTTATTAGAAAACTCTAATTTGAATACTTCGTTATCAGTAATTTGAGCCAAGGCTACGTCAAAGTCGAGACTCATAAGCTGAATACTAAAGGTTTTTAGAGCAAATTTTGGCATCACAAAACTCATAATTTATAACCTATTGTTTATTAACATGTTATTCAACAAACATCGTCATTTCATTTTATGAAATCAATAACTTGCTATTATGATTTTGACGAGGCCCTGATTTGAGCCAAGGCCCCGTCAAAGTTGATACTAACATTCTGATTATTTTAGTCTTTTTGTCCAGTCCGACGATACAGGAAACCATAAATTATAACTGACTGTTTTTTAAGATAATTTTTGAAATAATCTCGGTATATCCTCCTTAAATCAATAACTTATATCGGACTTTAACGAGGCCTTGGATTTGAGCCTTGACGCTTGACAAGATTATTTTATGGGTGTATTTTACTTTATTCTTTAAACGTATGAAGAGATGATGGGTCTACTAGAAAATAACTAACTTGAACATTGAATATAATGAATTAGGATGGGTAGCAATGTTTAACTTAATAGTTAGCTGAAGACAAAACTCACATACGGTTTAGTCGATTTCAGAATCAGGAAAAGACTCATTTTTAATTTTTAGGGTTTAGCTGATGGAAAATTGGGTTAAATCGTTTTAAAGAGATTTTCACGAGCCGACAAAATATCACTCTGCAATAGTAAACGAAAGCATTTGTGGTGCAATGAAGAAATAAAAAATTAAATGCTTTGCGATATTGCATTGTGTTTGATGTTATCTGGTTAGAAGTCGTGTAGAGTTATGCATCGCCAACTTGACCGACATGGCTTCTAATAATCTATTAACTATTTTCGGTAAATATATGCGAATAGGCAAAACTAAATGTAGGCAATTAAGAAACCTACTGGAATCAAATCAACTTGAATTTTTACTTGAAGCCCACAACGGTATTAGTGCAAAACTGGTTGAAGATGCAGGTTTTAAGGGGATTTGGGCCAGCGGTTTATCTATTTCCGCCCAGTGGGGTGTGCGCGACAGTAATGAAGCCAGTTGGACTCAAGTCATTGAAACGGTAGAATTTATGTCAGATGCCACTACCATCCCAATCCTTCTTGATGGTGATACGGGTTATGGCAATTTTAACAACGTGCAGCGTTTGGTTAGAAAGCTGGAACAGCGTCATATTGCTGGAGTTTGTATTGAAGATAAACTTTTCCCTAAGACTAACAGTTTTATTAAGGGAACAACTCAAGAACTGGCTAATATTGAAGAATTTTGTGGTAAAATAAAGGCGGCGAAAGATATTCAATATGATGATAATTTTGTTGTTATTGCTCGTGTAGAAGCCTTTATTGCGGGTTTGGGGTTGTCAGAAGCACTTAAACGTGCAGAAGCCTACCATCAAGCCGGGGCAGATGCGATTCTGATTCACAGTGCCAGAAAAGATGCTGATGAAATTTTGGCTTTTAAGCATGAATGGCATAATCGTTGTCCAGTGATTATTGTGCCTACAAAATATTATTCGACACCGACTAAAGTCTTTCGAGATAATGATTTTTCTATCGTTATCTGGGCAAACCATATGTTACGCGCATCGATTACCGCGATGCAAGAAGCCTCTAAGAAGCTAATGGAGGAAGAAAGCTTAGTCAATCTTGAAAAGGACATCGTTCCAGTCTCAGAAGTATTTCGACTTCAGGGAGTCTCAGAACTTTCAAAGGCAGAAAAATGCTATCTACCCAACAGCAGTGATAGCAGTGATAGCAATGCTGGGAAACCATTATTTCCATCTTATAATGCCATATCTCAAATGAAAGACGAAAACTGAGATTGGAATTGAAACTAACAAAGCTGCAATTCTAATTGTCTAAATTGTCAATTTTAGTTTTTCAATGCGTCAGTTCTAGACCATTAGAATTGCTGCTAATAAGGAGCTTATCAGAATATAATGATTAAAGCTGAAGACTTTGTCCAAATAGCCAATAAAAAGGGGTTCGGCTTGTATGCCGGGGTACCTTGTTCTTATCTCAAACCATTTATTAACTATGTCATTGATTCACCCGATATCCAGTATGTGGGGGCTGCCAATGAAGGAGAAGCCGTTGCTATCGCAGCCGGTGCCGAATTAGCCGGAATGCGTAGTGTAGCAATGTTTCAAAATTCGGGTTTGGGCAATGCCGTGAATCCGTTGACTTCCTTGCATCAAATCTTCAATATACCCATTTTGCTCATTGTGACTTGGCGGGGAGAACCAGAAGGTGCTGTGGATGAACCACAACATAAACTCATGGGTGCCATTACGCCACAATTGTTAGAATTAATGCAAATTCCGTGGGCTTATTTTCCGACTGAAACTGATCAGATTGAATCCACTTTAGATCATGCCCTTGAGTTTATGGCAGAACATCAAAAACCTTATGCACTGGTCATGAAAAAAGGTTCTGTCGAATCGGTTTCTTTAAACTCTCGCTTGGCATTAAAACCACCCTCAGCCATTTTAGAACCGGCCCCTGCATTGACAGCAATAAAATATTCTCGTCAGGATATATTGCAAGTTATCCAAGCCGCTAGCCAACCATCGGATATTTTACTGGCAACAACGGGTTATAGTGGTAGAGAATTGTATGCCCTTGAAGATCGGAACACTCAATTCTATATGGTAGGTTCTATGGGCTGTATTTCCAGTATTGGACTGGGCATCGCTTTAGTTCGACCAACACAAAGGGTAATTGTTATTGATGGTGACGGTGCAGTGCTGATGCGTATGAGTGCTTTAGCCATTATTGGTTATGAGCGTCCGCCTAATTTGTTGCATATTTTGCTAGATAATCAATGCCATGAATCAACCGGGGGACAAAGCACCGTTTCTCATTCTATTGATTTTGGTGCGATTGCGGTAGCTTGTGGTTACGAAAAAGTGGTTTGTGTCAATACACCAGAAGAAGTACAAACCGTCATTGAATCCACAACAAAACACCTCACCTTTTTACAGGTTAAAACCAAACCCGGCATTCCCGATAAGTTGCCGAGACCTAAAATAACGCCACCAGAAGTGGCTCAACGTTTACGGCAGTTTATTCAACAAATGTGATCAAATGATGAACCAAACGATTTTACTTAACCCCGGCCCGGTTACTCTCACTTCACGGGTACGCCAAGCAATGCAGCGAGAGGATTTATGTCATCGCGAACCGGAATTTGCGGAATTAGCCCTGGATATCAAAGCACGTTTAGCTAAAGTTTATCCTGAAGCTGCGAAGGACTATGAAGCCATTTTGCTAACCGGTTCAGGTACTTGCGCGGTAGAAGCGATGCTTTCAACACTCGTGCCTCAAGACGGTAAAGCGCTTGTCGTGACTAATGGTGTTTATGGTGAACGCATGGCCAAAATGGTGACAACCCACGGTAAAAAAATAGAAGTTGTCACTTCACTATGGCATGAACCCATGAATCTGACTGAGGTAGAAAATCGCCTGATTGAAGACTCTAGCATTACTCATGTCATTGCTGTACACCACGAAACCACAACCGGTCGTTTGAATGATGTCGCCAAACTGGGAAAAATTTGTAAGCACAAAAATGTGGCTTTATTGCTAGATTGTGTTTCTAGCTTTGGCGCAGAAGCGATTGAATTTGACGCTTGGAATTTAGAAGGCTGTGCAGCAACCGCTAATAAATGTTTGCATGGTGTTCCTGGTATATCTTTTGTGTTAGTAAAACGTTCAGTCTTTGATTCGCGCCCTTCAGCCGCCACGAGTGTCTATCTTGACTTATATCCTTATTATAAAGAACAACAACAAGGTTATTCCCCTTTTACACAGGCTGTGCATGTCAGCTATGCTTTCCATGAAGCCCTTATTGAATTAGAAGAAATGGGAGGGCAGATAGCAAGATATCGCCATTACCACACATTAGCCAAAAAAATTCGGCAAGGGCTTAAACAACTCGGCATAGAAACATTTTTAGATGAGCAGGATTATAGTGTGGTACTGACTTCATTTAATTTACCCTCTAACACAACTTATGAGCAACTTCATCAGTTCCTCAAAAAAAATGGGTTTGTAATATATGCTGGACAAGGGGGATTTAAACGTTCTATTTTCCGTATTGCTAATATGGGCAATATTCAATCGGATGACATAGAGCATCTTTTAAACTGTTTCCATCAATTGAGTCAATAAACTCATAACGAATTTCAGGTATTCAA
>Ga0180298_1000412_pt1 | contig 10377 bp, 16 predicted proteins | sample GuaBasSediGuay13_FD_121800 | JGI IMG/M metagenome (GOLD analysis project Ga0180298, IMG submission 121800) | Subseafloor sediment microbial communities from Guaymas Basin, Gulf of California, Mexico - Guay13, Core 4488-10 , 4-6 cm | ecosystem: Environmental > Aquatic > Marine > Hydrothermal...
GAACAAGAACCACTCAGTCTCCACGCATTTAATCCCTATCTCCCGTGCTGTTGCCCTAGTCCCCTCTGTGTCGTAAATTATCTCAACTCTTGGGTGCTTCTTGAGGACTTCTATTGTACCGTCAGTAGACCCGCCATCTACGACAATGAGTCTATTAACGTCCACATTCCTATACAGCGAGTCCAGAACGTATTTGAAATAGGAGCTGTTCGAGTTCTTGGTGAGTAATACGACATCTACCTTCATGCCCATCATTAATGTAATGTATTGCCGAATTTAAAAAGATGCGATTTAGATCTAATGATCACTTACACCAGTAAGTTACCATAGAAATGCTTAGTAAGAGTACCTAACTAAATTAATTTGGGAGTACCATGCGTAAATGCATCTTCCCACTATCCCTTTTGTTCCTACTGGTGTTAATCCCTACAGCACTTGCCATTCCATCTCCTAAAGAGGTAGCTGTACCTGAAACGCATAGTGCTATAATCATAGATGGCGTTCTTAATATGTCTAATGAATGGAACAGCTCTACTATTATAGTGTGGTATAATCCTATTATTGGGAATGAACTTGATAGGGTCTACCTTTTACACAACAGCACGCACTATTTCATAGGAGGAATATTCTACGATCCCGATAACAAGAAGGACGATGCGATAACATTCTACGTAGACTGGGGAACGATATACAAATATGAAATAGACGAAGACTCAACATGCCTCTGCCTGTATAACGGAACACACACCCTCTCAAGTAATGGAACAGCCAAGCTTACTAAAAGCTCTCCTTTCACATATTGGATATACCTAGAAGTTGCAATCCCAAAATCAGAATGGCATAATGCAGACACAGTCCGTATGTATTTTGAACACCTCCACACACATAGGGTTATAGTAAAGAGCAGATATCCCGAAGATGCAAACTCTACGGACAGTACTAAGTGGCTCACAGTAGTATTTAAGCAAGTGCTGGGAGAGTACAACGTAACAATACACTTCAAAGATAGAGACCATAATGATGTTGACTATATAGCCAACAACAGCTATGCCACTATACGCTTTTCCAACGGCTCGCTCTATACTACAGTTGCCCCAACCAATTCATCCATCTCTGTACTCCTGCCACCCGATAACTATACCATCACCTTCTACGTATACGACATACTCACATTCAACACTACCCTGTCCGTAAACTCCAACATTACTGTAGAGTATATTCTGAACAATCTAAAATATGTCGAAATGCCCTATGGGAGGATAATCGCTGTTGTTGAAATTCCAAGCAATATTGAAGGCATATACTTAAAGCCTGAAAAACAATTAGGAATGCTGATATCGAACTCGACTACCCCAACAGCATTAAGGATATTCCCGCAGGTCTCATGGAACTGGAACTACACCTTTACTGTAGTTCTTAATGCTATAAACTTCACATACAATCCACTTACTAGACATCTGCTAGCCTTCTCTGATAGAAATCTAACAGGGATTATGATGATCGGAGCACCAGAAGGATACCCAGTATTCTATTTTGCAAACGGAACAGTACGAGGATACATATATGATGACAAACTGAAAGAGCTTAACACATGGATTTCCAACGGATCATACGGCATATTCAGCCAAACACTCCCCTTTGCAGTAGTGCTCAACAATACTGCGCTTAGAAAGGGGATAGACTATACTGTAGACCCCTTTAACATAACATTCCTGACTATTGATGAGGGAAACCTGAGAATATACTTCAAGAACCCTATAAAGGTATCCATCAGCTTCAACAATAATACGGCAGACATTATAATAACCACACCATACTCCTTTAATGGATACTACACACTCTACATCTACTCCAACACTACCCTAGTATACAAGCAATCTGGAACATTCACCTCAACAGTACCGCTGACAACAATAAAAATCCCGCTTAGACTAAAGAGCGGTGAATATACTGCTCTAGTCAAGGTTATTGATAAGGACTCACAGCAGACCGTAGGAGAAGCCTCCGCATCCTATACTGTAGCCCAAATCCCAACAGTAAATACCGAGAAGTACTACTGCATAATCCTCCTCCTAATCCTAGTAGTAATAGTATTGAGCGCAATACTATCAAAACAAATAGCAAAAGCACTACTGAGTACAGATAAAAGAAAATACCTAAAAATCCAATCCTAACTTTTTGCCACTCTTTTTAAATTAACTCTCCTCCTAGCTTTTATCTCATTAATGAAGAAGAGAGACGGGCTAATATCCAAATTGCCTATTGCTATCCCCTTCCACTCTATCCCTTTCTCAGGATCCAGCACTAGAAATATTAACGGTCTCATTATCCTCTCTTCCCATACCTCCTTGCTCTTATTCCTTGCTATCCTCATAAATTCTTTAAGCATCTCCGCTTTATACTTCAAGTAATCCGTAGCCGTTATTTCCAGCTCTTTCATAGCCTTACCCCTAGCTATACACGGCTTCAATAGCGAGCAACAGTAGGCTAGGTTCTTGAAGCATACACCCTCATGCGCTATTCTGTGCTTCTCTTTCACCATCGCATACTCGTCCTTAGTGATCCCCAGCATCTCTAATGCCTTATCCCTTATGGGGCATGGCTTCTGCAATCCACAGCAGTATACTATTGCGTAGAGCTGTCCTCCTCCGCATAAGTTAGGGGTCTTCCTCAATATCTCTACAAGATCTAATTCATTCATTTGCCTCACAGTATCTTTTAATTTCCCCAGTAATTAAAAGATATTGAGAACATGGATAGAGATACGGATATAGGAGATATCTATCTAAGCATAGACCGATTCGCATCACTACTACCAAAAATAGACATAGGACTTAGACTCATGACGGCCTTTCTCTATGCAGTATTAATAGGAGAAATCATAGGAGTACCACTACCCCAGATGATATCGTATCTGACTAGATACGCACAGATCCTTCCCGTCCTCCTCAAACCATTCAGAACACAGATCCTATTCGTAACCCTGATAGTGGACTTCCTAGATGCCATCTTCGGGCCTACTTTGATAAGGTTAGAAGGAAAGATCTACGTAAAGGTAATAACGCCACTACTCTTCCTGCTTGGTATGCTCACCTTCTTTGGATACCCCTCCCTCATAATATTCCTTGTACTAGTACTCCCAAAAATCATCTCACTATCCCTTATACTCAACTATCCAGAATCTATAGATGTGCTGGTGAACGTCTATGCAAAAGGATCGTTCGAATAAATACACTAGGTACCTAGACATATTAATGAACAAGAAGCTCATGGGCACAGCAGTAGAGCTTAAAGTACTCTCCATACTCCAAAATCACGGGTTCATAGTATTCCATCACCCACACAGCGCCACACCAGACCTAATGGCATGGAGAAACGGTGTTCTCTATCTAATCGAAGTAAAGAGCACGCATAAAGACTCGTTAGTCATAAATCCAGATCAGGTAGAATGCATAAAGAGCATGCTCCAGTTCTTCGCAAACACCTCCATACCTGCGGTAGGCTTCGTAGTAGTATACTTTATTCCGTATGATGCCTTTGGAGTAAAAAAGGTAGATCCCCTAGAAGATAGTGGATTATTCGTAGTCAGGGTGGGAGAACATGCCCCAGATCTTCCTTTATAGCCTTTTACTGCTTACAGTACCGAACCTCTTTGGAATAGATCTGACAAACCCACTAGTATTACTACTCCTCTTCCTAACAACCCATGTACTAGCAGGAGCAGTAGCTGGGCTTATACTGGTCTATGCAGGACTTCCACCAGATGATGAACTGCCCCTATCATCCTATGAGCGCAGATTAATATTCTACCTATACCCCCTTTACCCGATATTCTTCCGACCATCACAGTTCGGGCTTGGAGAGTATGCAGTCTGGGCAGTCTTCTTCATGCCAGTATTTGAAGAAATCATGTTCTTCGCAATGCCATCACTATACGGGTTTGTAACAGGAGACTTCCACATGGCCTTTGCAATGAGCCTAATATGTGGCACCTTCTGGATAATCATACACCTATTCAGAATGGCGAACGCATGGCTTTATGCTGGGTACTCCTTAAAACAGATAGCCCTCGGACTGCTGGCAGGCTTGATAGTATTCGTACCGTCGTGTATTGTGTCATCCATGCTCTGGGTATCAGGGCTGGGCGCAGTCTCAATACTATTCCATTCTACATATAACGGACTAGTAGTCCTTGGAAAGCTTGCAAGGCTCTCCAGCAGACCTGTTAGCAGGATTAAACATGCCCCCAGAAAGTACTACAGGATTAGGAAAAGGAAGTACTATATAATTCGTGAGCTTGAAGATATCTGAAGCTCAGTCTAAGATAGTATTCTTTATATTTGATTCTTTACTATTTAATTTCGGTGCTAAAGATGAGTGAAGTACGTAGTCTTATAGAATCAACAATCCCCTTAGTAATCTTGGCAGTACTCCTAGTAGTTGCAGTATGGATTATAGAGGCAATGGGCATATCACCACTACTCGCAGGGATAATAGCGATAGAAATGCTGGCCCTCGTCTGGACTGAAAGATTCCTCGAAAGCAGAGGAGTAATAAAGCCACAGGACAGGCCCCTATTCTACTTCGGTGCTCTTGCCTCCGTAATACTGACATGGGGACTGGTAAACGCAGGCCTCATACCGATACCCTCCTCACAGGCAATACCCATGTCCCTGTTCCAGCTATATGCAGTATTCACAGCATCATTCTGGGGAATTATTGCGTTCATCATATTAACCCTAGCATTAGGCGCACTCTACTGTGCAAGAAGAGCTGGATACAGAGTAACAAAGGTCTAAAGCTAAAACCCTCTTGGATTCTTTTTTAAATTTATTTACTTCATTCTTCCAATTTTACTAGGGATTACTAATGAATTGGGATACCCTATATCGAGCATTTAGAATAAGCGTAAACGGATTTACATTCTGGATGCTCCTTACAGCAGGAATAACAGTACTGCCAATATCCACAATAACAGGAATCCTGCTGATAATATCCGCAATAGACTCATTCCTCGACGTGCTAGGCGGAGTAGGGCTAAGGCTCAAGAAATACGGCGGGATACCCCGTGCTATAAACTACTTTACTGAAGGCACATCCGCATTGGTGGGCGGTACGTTAGTAATGTATGGTTTTATGTACATGGACTACTTTGAATCATGGTTCTTCAAAGCCCTCGTAGTAGTAGGGGCTATAGTACTGCTCTGCTCAATACTGGACATGACTACCGAAGAGGGGAGAATAACCACTATGAGCATATTAAGAAGGATGCTCTCAAAAGGTGATAAGTATGTCGTACTTAGATCGTAAGACAGCACTACAAATCCGCACACTAATATCCGCAATAGGGCTAACCATCACAGTAATCTCCCTATCCTTGGGCGTGTGCCTTTTAATTACCCCTCGTGCCCTCCCGTTTGCAAGCAACATAGATCCTTGTATACTTACAGCAGTAAGAAAACATAAGCTCACCATAGGGTATGCAGTAGTAAAAGCATGTAATGCATGGAAGCTCCCCCCAGCAGACAAATCATGGCGGTTCGGAGACTACATAATCCTCCGCTACACCATTACAAAAGACAACCTACAGAAGATAGCCGAGAATTCAATATACGTATATGCCTACAGGAACCTCACAATAATAGATCCAATAGGGTTCATGAAAGCAGTATCCTCTCAAGAACTCCGAGACAGCCTAGAAAAAGCGAAAACGTATACTGGTGATGCAAAGCGCACGTTCCATAATGCAAGTACTAGATGGACGGGAAAAGGAGTAGTGGTTTGCGTAATAGACTCAGGCGTAGACTATCTTCATCCCGACCTTAGAAACAACATACTCATGGTTGTGAGCATGTTCGCATACGGAAACGGCCACCCACTAGTGTGGATAAACGGTGTTAACGGGTCTTGGAATGAAGCATACGAATACGAACTACAGATAAACATGTCATACGGCATATTCCCTTGGCTAGACCTATACGGGCATGGGACTCACGTATCTGGCATCATAGCAGGATCTGGAAATGCAAGCAATGGACTGATAAAAGGGTTGGCACCAGATGCTAAGCTCATAGTAATTAAAGCCTTTAATGATGATGGGGCATCTACTACTGATATAGTCCTCGATGCCCTTAGCTGGGTAGAGCGCTTTGCAAAGGAATACAACATAACTGTAGTCAACATGAGCTTTGGAGCGCTGGGGAGCACAAATGGGAAAGACCCCCTATCCATAGCATGCGATCAGCTAGCAGTCCAAGGGCTAATCCTATTTGCATCAGCAGGAAATGACTACGCATTCCCATTCACCATAGCAATACCTGCGTGCGCTAGGAAAGTAATCGCTATTGGTGCTATTGATCCTTACACCAGTAAGATCCCATCATGGACATCCATAGGGCCTACAGACGACGGGCGTATAAAACCAGACTTCATCTGTGCTGGGGTATGGGTGCTCTCCACTAAACCCATAACAGTAAAATCCTACCTTGAGCAAGCAGTACCTGAAGCTGTCAGGGATCAGTACTACATGTGGCTCTCTGGGACTTCGATGTCCTGTGCCGTAGCCTCTGGACTGTGCGCCGAATATATTGAGTGGTACTATTATGTGTTCCACAAATACCCCAACTGGAAAGAAATAGTCTTCTACTTTCAGAAGTATTCCCAGAGGATCAACATACTCATGAAAGACTTCATCAGCGGATGGGGCATTCCAAAAGGACTCCCCAGCTAATCCTCCCTTCTTTTACTTACAGCAGTAAGTACTCATTATTTTTATGTTCTGAGGAAAAGCATAATAGTAAAACCTTTTTAAGTACATTATGAGAGAATATATCGGAGATGAGAGAATGAAGAAGGCTCTGTTGCTATTAATAGCCCTATTCCTAGTAGCAACCTATGCTCATCCCGCACTAAGCGCCCAGAACATAAGCATGTACATCTTAGTCAAAGACGAGCTAGGAAACGCAATAGCAGGAGCTAAAGTCATGGTCTTCGACAACACAGGCGCAAAAGTAACCGAGGGTACTACGAACAGCTCAGGATATGTACAGCTCTCTATACCAAATACAACCGTTACGTTCATAGTAGAACTCGCAACCTCAAAGTACATGCTGAACACTACCGATATGACTAAAGTAAACACTACCGAAGTAGATACAATAACCCTAGACGCCTCTACAATGAACTACGCTACGATAAGCGCCAACATAACTGGCATAACCGCTACAATAAAGCCAATTCTTAACAACAAGATCGAATTCAGCATAGAGACCAACGCAACCGTATATGCCAAAGAGTCAATAAACATAACATTCCCAAAGAGCAAGATTTTAATGCCATTCGTAGAGGCAAGGCTTGAAGAGATCAAGGTAGACACTACCTCCTACACGAACACTACTGAAGTAACAGTAAGCCTAAGCAGTTCAAACGTATCAGTAGTAGCAGGATACGTAAAGTACTACACGTTCACCTATACATGGGAGACCTACGCAATAATAGCCTTCGTAGCCGTACTCTTCATACTGCTACTAGCCTCCTTCGTAAGAACTGGAAAGACCTTCGTAGGGAGCATACTTCCAAAGAAGTACATACGTGTAAATCAGGCATAAAACTCGAAAAGCATCTTTTTATTTTTATCCCCTCTTATTTTTAAAGGGGAGACTCTATGCCCGAAGATAAGGATATCCTAGAAGAAATAGCCGAAGAACTAGAAAAAGAGGCATTCGACCTCATAGACGCCCAGCTAGCCTCTGGAAGCGGAGAAGAGGAAGATACCGAAAAAGCAAAAGCAACTGTAAAAGACGTAATAGCCTACTGTACAGAGCAAGCACTACAGTATGCAAAAACACCAGAAGAATTCGAGAGAGAGTTTAACGAGTGCATAAATGAATGGTACTCTACCGTATTAATAATATCGAAGAAAGCCCTGAGAAAAGTAAGATCTCAAACGAAAAGGGGAGCTAAGTAATGACCGAAAAAGGAAACACACAGCTCCGAGAAGTCTACTTCATAATCGCAATGGCATCGCACATACTAGCCCTAAGGCTCTTCCTGCCCGAATACTCGGAATACAATCTGGCCTTCTCAGTAGCCCTATCCCTCCCAGTAGTCTACACGATAAAAATGTACCAAAAAGAACTATACCTACGAAAAGGAAAGTACTTCGTACTCAAAAGAGAATGGAAAGAAAGAATAGTAAACGAGATATCATTATTCATAATGAGCATTGCAATAGGCTACGCACTCTACATAAGCTTCGGAGGACAAAGCCCCACATGGTTCATAATAGGCTTCGGAGGAGCATGGACACTAAGACTGATCACCTTCACAGTAGTAGACTACCTAGACCGAGCAGGAATCCCAATTGAGAAGCCCCCAATAATCCTTATAGTAGGCTTCTCATTAGGAATCACTATTGGAAGCCTAGTAGGCTTTTTACTCTCCCTAATCCTTTCTTAAGGAATACAGTTATTAACAACCACAGAATATAGAAACCTGATAATCATGATGTCAGCAGTCAAAATCATTAAAGGCAAAGTAGTCATAAGAAAAGTAACCGTAGACGGAAAAAGATACACCTACTACTACATCCAAATCCCCAAAAACATAGCCGAAAAACTAAACCTAAAAGACGGGCAAACTGTAGGAATAACCCTCTACGAAATAGAAGAGTAAAAACTAGACACGACTCCGAGCTTTAACAATCCTGTACATCCTGCAAACACTTGCAAGCCTTCTAGAAACATATTCTGGAAGACCATAATCCCTAAACAGTTCCTCATTACAAGTCTCAAACACCCTCGCAGGGATCGCTACCTGCTTTCTCCCTCCCTTAGTCCAGCAGACAGCTAAACTCCATCCCTCATTAACATTATCAAGTATAGAGCACATCCAGCCGTCCAATTCAAACTTTTCAACTTCATGAAGCACCATACTATCACCACAAATATCTTCTGATAAAGCACTTTTAAGAATTATGTCCCTCTATGCATACTCTTTGACTAGGTGATCTAGCTCGATTTCTAATCTATGCAAAACATCGTATAGATGTGCTGATGCCACTCCCCATGAATGGAAGTCTAGGTTTGTTTCTGGTGGAGATTCCCTTATAGAACGTAGCTCTATATAGAAGCTTCTTGTTTTCACCGAGTCTGGACAGTATCTTTCTATCTCTTCTAGCGCCCTCTGATATCCCTTAACATGCTCTAGAGCAACAGACCTGTATCCCCTTTTCCTCCCTCCAGTATGATATCCTCTTATGAATTCTATATGCCCTATCGCATCTGTTACTGCTTTAACACACCTAGCTATATCTACCTCCTCAGACATCAGATCACCAATAATAACATACGCTTATGGGATATAAGAATTATCATAATTCATAAACTTACAGCAGTAAGCACTCATCATTTTATACGTTATATTAATCTTCACCATACCATTATTATCATACTGAGGGACTAACTTGGTTAAAGTACGGTATAAAGGAATGGAAATTGAAGGATCGCCAGAAGAAGTAGTACAAGTACTGAAACTCCTAGGCGCAATAGAAAGAGATAAAGAACCGCAAACTCCTACTAATGAACCAAGCAAACCAGAAGTAAGCTCGAAACAAAGTCAGTATCCGCAATTATCTCGAAGGTTCAACTGGAAGCAGGCAGAGCTGGAAGCATACAGAGAAGCATACGGCTAGCTCTAACTAGCTACAATGGTTACTTACAGCAGTAAATTATCATAATAGATTCCCAATTTTGCAAGATACTAATAAATCCACTCACAACTATTACTAAGCGTGAGACCATGAGACCACTCTCCCTCCCTCAGGCAAGTAGGACTCGAAAAGTAGTATTCCGCCTATACAGATCTCATAGGAGGTGTAGGCATGAAAATCACTAGAATATACGTAGAACGGTTAAAGTCCTATGGTGATTACAGCAACAGGACAGTAGGACTAGAAGCTATTCTAGACGAAAATGAAGATGTAAAAGAAGCATACCTCAAACTAGCACAAGAGTGTGAAACCCTCCTAGAACTCAAAGAAATACGGGCAAAGAAAGAGGAGCTGGAGAGAGAGCTGGAAGCTCTTGAAAAGAAAAAGAAGCTGTTTGAAGAAGCGTGTAATGAATGTCGCAAACTAAGAAAAGAACTAGAATATGAACTAGAGAGGCTTCATTCAACATTACAAGAAATAGAATCGGTAGCTGAAGAAAAACTTAAATTCCAAGACAAAATCATGGAGCGACTAAAAGCGATAAAAGACACTTTAAGAAGCATCCTTCCTAACTGGTCTGACTCTGACTGGTGGGAATCATGAAAAAGCACCCTGCCGTTATAGAATTAGAAAAGACAATAAATGACCTAACAAACTACCTAAAAGAC
>Ga0180298_1000413_pt1 | contig 10370 bp, 11 predicted proteins | sample GuaBasSediGuay13_FD_121800 | JGI IMG/M metagenome (GOLD analysis project Ga0180298, IMG submission 121800) | Subseafloor sediment microbial communities from Guaymas Basin, Gulf of California, Mexico - Guay13, Core 4488-10 , 4-6 cm | ecosystem: Environmental > Aquatic > Marine > Hydrothermal...
GTTGTGAAGCAACTGCAGAGTTCCAAACTCTGCCCAAAGTTTTCATTTTGGTTTTACATACCAATATTTTTCCCCTTTGAGAAATTCTTCAATCCCTTGTTTGCTGATTTTTCTTATATTTTTTATATGAGCATCGCCATGGCCCAGCTTTAAAAAATCCAGTTTTTCGCACGTTTCAAATTCCTCGCATTCCCAACAACCATCAATACCCTTTTTCTGGCAGCATTTTCTAATTTTACAAAAAGGTGGACCCCCACCGTCTTTGCAGATCTTTCTACAGCGAAGTTTTACCATTGCTCCTAAAACTTCGTAGCATTGCTGGTAGTTATTAAATGTCCTAAAGAACGAAATTTCTGATAAAGCTTCTGCTGTCCTGTCAAATCTTGTCCCTCTCAACTCTTTTCTGAGCCCTCTTGCCAAATCAGCAATCTTTCCTTTATAAATAGGACAATCTTTGCAGTAAAGACCGCAATATGCAACTAAGTTTTTATCTTCTTCATTGTCATTGCTCATTTCTTCACCTCCATATCGAATTATATATTTCCGTGCCTTAAATACTTCCCTTTTCCAAAAGCGGGGTTCAGAATTTCATATAACGTTTTGTGGGTATGCGAAGAGTTTGGGTGAACAACAGTAACAGTGAACCGCATACTCGTTGTTAGGTGCGGGCAATAGCCTCGAAGTGGACGTAAGCAAACGGAGAGTCGCAAGGCGGCATCTAATCAAATAACCATTTCTCATCACAAGGATAAGGATAGAGTTCGTCGATTGTATATTTTTCTATCTTTGTCAATGATTTGTTTGAACATAAAACAGACACATTATCAATTCCGTGTCTTTTAATGGCAACCCTACATCTTCCACAAGGCATTATTATTTCCTTTGGCGAACCGACGATCAAAATAATTTTAAACTTCGATTTTAAACCCTCTTCACTTAGCATAGAGCCTATAGCATTTTCTTCACCATGTATGCGTACAGCAGCTTCAAAAGGTATGCCATGATAAATATTATTTTTTAGAGAAAGAACAAAAGATCCTCCCTTCTTATACCTACCACTTTTTCTAACGCGTTCTATAAATTCCATTTCTTTCTCAGTTAGTTTAGCCATATTTAATCAAATACCTTAATAGTCTATAAATTTATTGTGTCGCCGAGCAATTACATTAACGTGTTTATATCCATTGTTAGCTTCGGATATACATCTTTGTAGGCGACGATAGATTTTCAGCCTTTCAGTCATATTCCACCTCGCGTTAAAGGATTATCTAAAGGATTTTTTACTGCTTCAAGATTTTTAGTACTAACATGACGCCGTGAATTTTATGATTTCATCAGGTTTTAACTCCCTTTACCTGCCATAGTTTATCACCTTTTAACATCACATAATAATATTTTAAGCTGTGAAAAGCGAAAAGTCAAATCTTGATAAAAGCATTATAGAACAAAAAACAACACCGACTTATTATAGAAGGGAGATAGGTTATGAACCGGGGAAAGCTATACTTTTTGAGTCGATAAGAGGTCGTTTATATCTTCTCGACGCCTGATAAGGGTAACCTTATTTCTATCGATCAGGACTTCTGCACCACGAAATCTACCATTGTAATTCGATGACATCGCATATCCATACGCACCGACATCCATTATCACCAACAAGTCCCCTCGCTTAATACTCGTTAAGTCTCTATCTTTACCAAGGAAATCGGCGCTCTCGCATAACGGCCCGACAATATCCGCTACAAGGTGACCTTGTCTTCTTTCTACTGGAATTATCCTATGATATGCGTTGTACAGAACAGGTCTTATGAGATGATTCATCCCGGTGTCCACGACAACGAAATTTTTGTAAGGCGTGTGTTTGTTGTACAGGACTTTTGTAAGAAGCAGAGAAGCATTTCCTATGATAAATCTGCCGAATTCGCCTACTATTTTAACGTTCATGGATTTCAATATAGGTATTGCTTTCTCTTCGTATTCCTTTACATTGAAAATTCTTTGACCACTTTTGTAATCTATACCCCAACCTCCACCTATGTTGTAAAATTCAAATTGCTTTCCAACTTCCCCCATGAATTTTTTGATCTGCAAAAATGTTTCCACATAAGGCTCTACAGAGGTTATCTGTGAACCGATGTGCGTATGCAATCCAACGATATCTATCGAACTCGAATTCCTATATTTATCTATAATTCTTTTCGCGGTTGCAAGATCGATGCCGAACTTGTTCTCTTTCAATCCTGTAGTTATGTGGGGATGGGTTTGAGCATCTATGTTGGGATTAACCCTCAGTGCTATTCTTACTCTTTTGTTTTCAGACTTTGCCATATCATCCAGATATTTCAATTCCTCTTCAGAATCGCAATTCACCGCATAGACATCGTTTTCAATGGCAAATTTCAATTCTTCATCCTCTTTCCCTACACCATTGAGCACGATTTCATCTGGTGAAAAACCGGCAGTCCTTGCTAACTGGATCTCACCATAAGATACGGTATCGACCCCACAGCCTTTCTCTTTAAATACTTGTAGTAGATGCAGGTTCGCATTAGCCTTCATGGCGTAGTGCAAATGAAAATCCAATTTGTCGAAGGTAGAAAATATTATATTTATGTTTTCTTCGATTCCCTTTAAAGAATAAACATAGGTGGGAGTTCCGAATTTCGATGCTATATCAGATATCCTTACTCCTTCCACATACATCTCATTGCTTTTAAATCTGATCATATTTACCCTCCCGAACCAGGCGTATGCAGGATATTGCAAAATTCAAAAAACCTTCTAAACACGGTACTTATCCAGCCTATCTATTTTATAATACCTTTCATTGCACACACATCTCTATCATTTAACATCCAACATTTAACATTCATCATTTTGTTTTCAAATACATCTGTTTTGCAATACCCCAAAGCATATAATTATTCTAACACATTTCTACCGATCAAATTCTTTTTGGAAATGATATGGGTTCATGTAATTACTGGAGAAGTTATGGCAATTCCCGGGGGTGAGATTTCTTTTCAGAATGTTTGTTCAAAACTTGATCGAAGCAGGAGTTTCTCTAAAATATATTGTATATTGTGCAAATCACGGAAAAAGATACTATAATAGCATTGTTACTTTCATCTCAGGAGGTGCATCATGTTTGACCGAAAAAAAAAGGAAATAATAGAATATGGTAAAAAGATATTTCATTCTGATCACGTGGCAGGAACTTCGGGAAATCTGAGCTGCCGTGGAGAAAATGGAGCCAATACTTACTTTCTCATTACTCCCAGCGGGATGCAATATGATGCGTTGATACCAGATGATATTGTGATCATGGATTTATCAGGGAACAAAATTGAGGGAAAAAGACGTCCATCTATTGAATACAGCATGCATTCGAATATATATAAATCAAGAAATGAAGTTAACGCGGTGATCCATACTCATTCTATCTACACCAGTGCCCTTGCCGTTGCCAGAATTCCTTTGCCTGTGATAGTAGAAGATCTGTGCCTGATTGGAGATGAGATAAAGGTTGCACCTTATGCCCGAGCCGGTTCCCAACAATTAGCAAATAACGTCGTTAATACCCTCGGTAAAGCGCGAGCAGTTATACTCGCAAATCATGGTCTGGTTTCTGTTGGAAAAGACCTTAAGGATGCTTTTAAAGTTTGTGAGATGGTTGAAAGAGTGGCCAGAATTTTTATCCTTGCTAAAAGCATTGGAAAAGCATACGTACTTTCTTCAAGAGAACTCGAAGACTTGAGGGATTTTCTAAAATCTGATTATGGACAGTAATATCTGAGCCAAAACAGTGATGTGTCTTGCAATTTGGTATCACATACCCCTCATCATCTTCTTTGTTACTTCTCTTGCGACCTCAAGAGTAGTGTTGTTTCCACCCATGTCGTAAGTCCGTATCTTTTCTTCTCTGATTACCTGAGCTACGGCATCTTCCAATCTTTGAGCCCATGTGTGCTCTCCAAGATAATCCAGCATCAGCTTAACGGATAACAGCATGGCGGTAGGATTCACCTTGTATTGTCCTGCATATTTAGGAGCAGAGCCATGAGTTGGTTCGAATAGGGCGTAATCATCCCCTATATTTGCACTTGGTGAAAATCCAAGTCCCCCAACAAGTTGAGCGGAGAGATCGGAGATTATATCACCGAACAGATTCGAACACACCAACACTTCATAATTCTGAGGATTCTTGACGAGCCACATACACATCGCATCGATATTCGCTTCTCTGAGTTCTATTTCTGGATATTCCTCTGCGATCTTCCGAGCTTCTCTTACCATCAAACCACTGGTTTCTCTCAACACGTTTGGCTTTTCTACAATGGTTACGCTCTTCTTTCCCTGCTTCCTGGCATATTCAAATGCCTGTCTTGTTATAGTTTGTGCTCCTTTTCTTGTGATAATTCGGCAGGAAAGAGCGATATCTTTCAGAGGAGTGTTAACGAATCTCTTCATCTTCGGATGCATTGAAAGCACTCCCATCAGTTCTTCTGGCAATGGGAAATATTCGACTCCACAGTACAGACCTTCTGTATTCTCCCGAAATATAGTTAGGTCTATGTCATCTCTGTAATTCAGAGGATTACCTTCATATGCCTTACATGGTCTCATGTTGGTGTGTAGATCGAATTCCTGTCGCAATTTTACGATCGGGCTGTAGTAAACGTATCCCTTCCCCTTTAGTTCAGGATTTAATTCCTTCTCTGCTTCTTCCTTTGGTTTTGAAGTAATGGCACCGAAGAGACAGCAATCTGTAGTCTTCAAAAGTTCTATAGTGCGCTCTGGTGTGGCATTACCTTCTGACTTCCAGAATTTCCATCCGATGTCCCCATAGACATATTCAGCATCGAGTGCTATTGCATTCAACACTATCATGGCGGCATCCATTACATCTTTCCCGATCCCGTCACCAGGTAAACATGCTATCCTGTACTTTGCCATTTTTTTACCTCCTGCTCATTAAAATACATATTCCTCTTTAAATTACAAAAATTATTATACACTATCGAGCTTTTGGATTGCGTGTTGCCTCATTTAATTTTCTATACGAAATATCATTTGGTTGCCTCACTCAAAATATATACGAAATTGCCCTGTTTCATAGGGCTATTATTTGGAATATTTGATGATAAATGTTTTGATTTCTCCTTCTGTTTTCTAACATAGAGATCGTACAGTTTTTCTTAGGTACAGGACTTCCAGAGGAATCGGTAGATGTTGTTCTATTATATAACGTCCTTCCAATGATCAAAAATCGCCATGCTTTAATTGAAGAGATATATAGGATTTTAAGGCCAGCAGGGGTTCTTTCCGTGAAAAGGGGTTTAGTGGTAAGTTTATATGGAGGAGAAAAAATCAAGCCAAAAGACCTGGAAAGCCTTATAATAGATAAATATCGATTTACATTGAGGAAGAAAATTGGGAAATTTCGGCTCCATGTCAAGATGTGTTGATAAAACCTCATCAAAATCTTTCCTCTCCTTCAATTTGACTGTGTCAAGGGTAAAAAGGCATATCTTGATGTGCATCGTTGATGGGAGTGAAGATATTGCTCAACTTTACCCCATTTCCTCTTTCAAAAAATGAGCCTTAGTGGTCTCTTTTGCAATTTGATCATCTTCCTTCACAATTCTGCTGGATTATTACTATCATACTCGCTTTCAACTTTTCCTCTTCTTTCATCGTTAATGCCATTAGTTATCCCTTCTTTGCTATTCCTCCATTATATGAGAATAACTAACTTTTTTCACCTCCTGTTTGGAGTAATCCTTTTTTATATGATACGACGATTCGATTTCAAGTAGATTTTTCGTGATGCAATTCGTTAGAACATTTCAAGAAATTCAGATGGCATGACGATTTTCAGTCCCATCTTTAAGCATTCATCAACCACTTTCTCACAGGTTAAATCTTTGTCACCAGTGATCAAAATTTTAGCGTTGTTTTCTATCGCTACCGAAATGTAGTGATTGTCCGCTTCATGATCGAAAATGTTGACTATCTTTTTTACTTTGACAACGTCGATCAATCCAGTTTTTTCAAGCTCTGCGATCATCACCACAAAGTCATCGGGATTTGTCTGCACCTTCTTTTTCCTGGCTTGTCTGGCAAAGGAGTAAATGTCATTCACGAATTGTTGAGGGACTATGGTTTCAAAATCGTTGATGGCTTTTCTCAAGGCATTATACGGCTTGCTTCCTTTTTTCATGAAAGCGGATATGAAAACATTGGCATCAAGTACAACCTTCAATTTTTCTTTCCTCTCGCTTTCAGATACATCTCTTCTATTTCTTCATCACTTACATTTGCCTTTTTGAAAGCGTTCTTTGTTTTTTGAGTAAGGAGATCCAATTTTTCCATGGGGCTCAAAGGCACGACTCTCGCCGTAGGGACGCCGTCTTTCGTGATTATGATCTCACTTTCTCCCAGGATCCTGGACATCTTGTTTCTAAATTCTCTCACGCTCATGATCTTAGTCTTCATATTGTTCACCTCTGTTACTCATTATAACACATAGTGGTGCAAAAAATGGGCTAATCTTTAAATGTGCTTAAGTATGCGTGCCTGTTGACATCCTAAAAATTTTGGGATAGAATTAGATGTAATTAGAAATTCCCATATTCTGAGAATGTTATAATTCATTCTTTTGAAAACCTCAAGGGTGATTAGGAGTTATGAATTTAGATATAAAGATCGCAAAAATAATCCGGACGAAAAGAAAAACCATCGCTTTGCAGATAACAGACGATGCAACATTGATCGTAAGGGCTCCCTTTAATGTGGATTATGAAACGATAAAAAGGGTTGTTTTTAAGCATAGAAAATGGATTGAGCAAAAGAAAAGAGAAATAGGGGCAAGAGATCCAAAATTTTCTCCGAAGGAATTCGTTAATGGTGAGAACTTTCTTTATCTTGGGAGGTATTACAGATTAACCATAGTGAATGACCAGGAAATGCCGCTTAAATTTGAGAATGGATTTTATCTTTCGAGAAATGCGTTACTTAATGCAAAAGAAGTGTTTGTTGAGTGGTATAAGCAAGCATCCTATGAAAAGATCTCCGAAAGAGTGGAATGGTACGCCCAGAAAAGGGTCTTCAAATATAATAAAATCAGTATAACAAATGCCAAAAAAAGATGGGGTTCCTGTTCTTCTAATGGAAATTTGAATTTTCCCTGGCGACTTATTATGGCTCCTTTACCTGTGATAGATTACGTTGTCATCCATGAACTCGTCCATCTTGATGAGAAAAATCACTCCAGAGCGTTTTGGAACAGGGTTAAAATGTTAATGCCCGACTATGAAAGACATAAAGATTGGCTGAAGAAGAATGGCTATTTCTTGCGGCTATAACATGAAATTGATTTTGGTGGGTCTGAGTACTCTGCAGTGCTTCGCACCTTGCATACCCGCAAATCGTTAGCTGAAATCACCCTTAAAAGGAGGTTTCTATATGAAAACGATTGGTCTGATAGGCGGAGTGCGTTGGGTATCATCGGTTGAATACTACAAAATTATAAACGAATACATCAGCGAAAAGATGGGAAGACACCATTCAGCGAAGATCATCATGTATAGTGTAGATTTTGAAGAAGTCATGTCGTTTCAATACCGACAAAAGTGGGGGGAAACCACAAGAATTATGATAGATGCGGCGCAGAGAATCGAACGAGGAGGAGCCGATTTCATATTGATCTGTTCCAACACACTTCATAAAATTGCTGATGAGGTATCGATGGATATCCATATACCTCTTTTACATATTGCGGATGCAACTGCTGAGGAGATCAAATCAAAAAGGTTGAAGAAAGTAGGACTCCTCGGAACAAAATATACCATGGCACAAGATTTCTATAGAGGCCGTCTACAAACAAAATATGGACTCGATGTTATAATACCAGAAGAATCAGATATGAAAATAGTAGACAAGATTATCTTCGATGAACTGGTTTTAGGAGAAATAAAAGAATCATCTCATCAGAAATTCAAAGCAATTATTGATAAATTCGTAGATGAAGGATCTGAAGGTGTGATCCTGGGATGTACTGAGCTTCCCCTTATAATAAAACAAAAAGATTCAAGCGTCCCTCTCTTTGATACCACTCGAATACACGCTTTAGCAGCGGCAAAATTGGCTTTGTCAGAAGATAATTATTCATCCACAAATTGATATATGAAATTCCGAACCCCGCCTTTGAAAAAGAAAGGTATTTATATATAAATTTAATTTAACTTTATGGAAGGAGGGGAAATAATGGCTAAATGGAACATAAAACCTAAGCACTTTATGATTGCAATGATCGTTTCGTTTATAATCGCTGCAATCATTTTCTCAGGAGTCATTTTAAAAAATGATGTTGTCGGCAGATTTATTTTTGGTTTTGTCTGGTTAATAATTGGCATTGTGTGGCTTGGTCAATATTTTCATACTAAAAAGAAAGAAGAAAATAAGGGGTGAGATTGTGAATAAAAAACTAGCATCATTCATTTGGCTGATAATCATTTTTCTGTTTATATGTCTGGAGATCTATCATGTTGTAGTTGGAAATTATTATGATTTAATTACAAGTCTATTGATAGTAATTATCGGGCTTTCTATGTTCGGAGTTTATTATTTAATAAGAAAAAAAATAGGGAGATGAAATTATGAAAAAAACACTTTACCAAAACGCAGGAATAACGTTTTTTGCAATTGTGATTGTTGCAACAATTATTATTTCTGACGTAACTTAAATGTCGTTAGACCAAAACCCGTTAAAGTTAGTAGTTATGCTAATGGCACTATTTACAATTGGTGAATGTATTAGACAGGCGATAAAAAAATGAGGGCGGGATTCGGAACTCTGCGGTTGCTTCGCAACCTTGCCTTCGGGTCATATAACAGCGGATAAAAGGGAAGTCAAAGATTTCCCCAAATTGCCTTCGGCAACTTCTTTTATCCGCAAAACGATACACGATAAGTTTAGTGAGTTCTCTGTTAAATAATTGTTCATTATAAACAGTGATGATTTGTGGCTGAATAGTAATATAAAAAGAAGTGGATAAAGATGTCAGTTCATTATAAGCCAGTCGAATGCAAGTCCCTTTTGCATCACTTCAATAAGAAATTCCTACCGTTCAGATGGAGCGTGAATCCTTACCGTGGCTGTGAGCATTCATGCCCATACTGCTTTGCACGTTACACTCATGAATACCTCGGATACAATCCTGGTGCGGATTTTAATAGCGAAATTCTGGTGAAGATCAATGCAGCCTACATTTTGGAAAGAGAATTGTCATATCCAAAATGGAAGGGAGATCTTGTAAATCTGGGTTCGGTCTGTGATCCATATCAACCTGCGGAGAAAAAATTCGAAATTACACGGCAGCTCTTAAAGATTTTTGCAAAGCACAAGAATCCTTTATTCATCGGGACAAAATCGAATTTGATTTTACGTGATATCGACCTACTCTCAGAAATGGCAAAACATGCAATACTAATCGTTAATTTTACGATAACAACGTTGAATAAAAGCATTCGCCGTAAAATCGAACCGAAGGCTCCTTCGACCGAAAAACGTCTTGAGGCAGTAAAACGATTATCAGATGCAGGGATAATAGTCAGCATATTATTTATGCCTATATTCCCATATTTAACCGATGATTTCGAGAACATAAATGGTGTTGTAAAAGCAGTAAAAGATAGCGGAGCAAAAGATATAGTTCCTGGGGTCTTGAATCTGAGGAAATCGTGTAAAGATCGTGTTTTTTCCCTCATAGGAAGGGAATTTCCTGAGATACTTCCCAGATATCTTGCTCTTTATAAGGGGGCGTATGCACCGGGGTACTACAATAGGAAAATCTACAGGGCAGTTGAAATAGCCAGGAGAAAATACGGCTTTAAGAAATTCGAAATGCCTGTGTTCGAGGAAAAGCAAAAACAACTCGAATTATGGGCAAGAGGGGGTTGAGAATCAAAAAAGTTGTTATACTCATTCACTTTAAAAAGTATATATATTTGTTCACACCATAACTGGTTCGTTTGACTTGTATCAAGACAAAAGAAATGAACATAAAGGGGTATTGCAAAATAAAGGTATTTGAAAATAGAATGTTAAGATACAATCGTTTCAAAAAATCGTAGGGACTGGTCTTTGGACCTGTCAATTTTGCTGTCGGGACAGGTTTGTAATCCTGTGCGATGGAACGGAAATCCATAATATCACTCGCCTTTGGCGAAATGGAAGGTGACGTTAAAGTCTTGTCCCTACGGTTACGGTATGTATAGTGTAAGATGAAATTGTCCCGTTGAGGTTTTGACTTTAAGTTGGCATTACGAAATTTGCGTTAAGGAATTCGAGGAAAAATGCGTTAAGA
>Ga0180298_1000418_pt1 | contig 10329 bp, 17 predicted proteins | sample GuaBasSediGuay13_FD_121800 | JGI IMG/M metagenome (GOLD analysis project Ga0180298, IMG submission 121800) | Subseafloor sediment microbial communities from Guaymas Basin, Gulf of California, Mexico - Guay13, Core 4488-10 , 4-6 cm | ecosystem: Environmental > Aquatic > Marine > Hydrothermal...
ATCCTGCGTCATCCTCTCATTCCGCGGCGGGCTCCCCAGGTAGACGGGTGTGTATGGGTTTCTAACATGCATATTATATAGTTTACATATGTATATCTTGCATGTCACATATGCACGCTTTGCATGTTTATTATGCACGTTTTGCATGTTATTTGTGCAGGTTTTGCATAATAAATATGCAGGTTTTGCATAAATAATATGCATGACAGGCGTTTGTGCAGAGTATAAAAAGCGTTTGTGGTGAAGGTGTGTGGTGTGTGGGTGCACAGTGCAATGTGTAAAATGTCATGACATTTGTACATTTTTGTATATTTGTGTGTATATAAGTTCATTCATGTTTTGAATTGTATATAGGTAATAACTGCATATTACAGAGGTATACATGATCATACATGTATACAGTATATGATCATAGTATGTGCTATATGGGTACATTTGAAAGTTGACTTTCAAAAAAGTACACATTATAATACATATGAAGAAGGATACAATCATAAAATTTTCTAGGAGGTGTATACAATGCCTGTCAGGGTTAATGCTGATCAATTCTATCAACTTTGGAAATCAAGACTCGATGCTTCTGTAGATCGAATCAGAGCAGGAGTTGAAGCTTTAACTGAAAACCCGTGCGAGAAAGCGGCGGCGGCACAGGATAAGTGGGTTGCAGGAGTTCAGGAGGCCGCAAACTCTGGACGTTGGGCGGCTTCTCTAAGAAGCGTAACGCTTGCACAGTGGAAACAGGCTATGATAGAAAAAGGAGTTCCAAGGATAGCACAAGGTACGACAGCGGCTGAACCGATTGTGAAGGACTTCGCAACACAGCTTATAGATCACTTGAACAGAATACTGCCCGACATTGAAGCTATGCCGAAGATCACATTAGAAGACTCTATAAACAGGATGACTACATTTATCAGAAGAATGGCTGAGTTCCACTACATAAGAGGCGGAGGAAGAAGATAAAACGTCTAGTGAAAGGAGTGTGAAAATATGGCCTTGAAAGAAGGCTACATGGTTTTTCATGGAACGGGTAAAAATGAATACTCGCTAACCCCCAACTTTGCCGAAGGTATAGTAATCAAAGAGATACATATCCCGTCGAGTGTAAACGACTACCTGCTTGTATACATAGGAAAAACACTCATGGGGTACTACTCAATCGGAGCCGATCCAATAGGAAATAACCTTTTCACCAATGAAGAAAGTAGCATGGAGGCAAATGTATACAACTATCTTGTAAAAAGAGAGGTATTTAGACCGTATAAGGTTGCCGAAGGAGAAACGATTATTTTCAGAACACAAAACGGTTCTAACTTCGATATTCTCGTAGTGTATGAAACATACGATTCAGCTGATGTAGATCCGAGCACTGCTGGTGGAAGCAAATCTGGAGAGTATGATTTTGTACACTATATCTATCCTTCAAGTGTCGATATTGAAAGTGTTATAGACTCAACGCTTACACCATCCGAATTTCCCGCGTTTCCCGCAGGTCAGAGTGTCCCTGCAGGTAAGGAAATACATGTTCATGGGATCATAGGAATACCCGTGACCGCGTGTGATACATATCCGTCCCCGACCGAGATAACGAGAACGAAAGCTATAAAGTTTATCTACAATAGGAAAGTTCTCTTCGATGAGGAGAAGATTGGAATTCCATTTTACGGTACGAGTTCTCCATCCTCCGCAAAGGAGTATGGTGTCTACTTGAGTCAAGTTTCACCGTGTTCGAGTAAAGATAAACGAGAGGTCTTTCTATTCCCTTCTCCGCTCGTGTTCGCAGAAGGTGAAGAGCTTGATGTAAGGATCGTGCTCGAACAGGTAGCAGGAAGCACAATTCAATTGAACTCAAGTGATCTTGTAATAGCACTAATTGAAACCGTAAAGGCAGGAGGTTGATAAACATGGCTAGATATTATAAGACTGTAACTGTTTCGGGGGTTGCAAATGAGGAAGCGCTTGAGACATTGATAACATCCACGATCGTTGAACCTGTCCATGTTTTGAAAATTTATCCGTACGAAACCACGTCTACGCGACAGGGAGATGCTATGATAAGACTGTACATCGAAAGAGAAAAGATAGCAGAATTCCCTATATACATGTTTCAGATGTCCCTTGATAACAAGGCTTATGTGAATGTCCCTACCATTGAACTTGACCACGATATACCCGAAGGACAAAGTCTCATAGCGGGGGTAGTATCTGGTTCTACAGCGTCTGATATAACTTTCATAATAGAATATGAGATTCGTACATAAGGAAGTGATATGATGCCTGTTGAAGAGGAAAGACAGGAGATAATAAATCAGCATGTGAACCCTCCTGAATTAAAACTCAGTCCTGAAAGTGTAAGGCAGTTTGATGTAGGAAACAAGTTTGAGAGAAGACTTTCATATATTGTAGGATACGATGGTTCTAAATTTCACATGATCAAGACAGCACCTGATGGTACTTTGAAAGTCTATGCAAATCCTCCTATTTTCTCTAGATATGCAGTATTACGAGATACAATCGACGGATCGACTGTAACAGAGCTAAAATTAGAGGCTGACGAATTTTTCTCACGTATTGATATACATGTTTTCGATGCTACGGCGTTGGTGCAGTTTGGCTATGAACCACTCCAGCTATATGGTGAAACTATAAAACTACTACCTGGTTTCTACAGTTTCGACTATATGACTAAAAAAGTGCGAGTAACGATCCCCGAAGGTGGAACTGCGACCGAAGTACAAATTGTTGTCTGGTACTAATACACTGAGAGGGTGATAGCATGCCCAATATTGGGATGATGTTTACAACACCTCGGTTATTGCTTGAACAGATCAAAAGAGTAGATGGATCAGGTAGTGGATTAGACGCTGATTTTTTGGATGGTTTAGATTCTACACAATTCTTACGAAATGATACTAACGAGTTAGAATTACCTCTGCCTTGTAATAAAGGTACTTCTGGTAAATATATAATAAAAACACTCGGTACTACAGCATCATCTACTAAACCTGCATTAATACTATTTTGTAAAAAGTCCACAAGTGAAAATCAGGAAAAGCAGGGATTCATAGGACATGTTATCTTAAGTGCTGGAGGAACTAACATTCCACACGAGTCTTATATTGCACGAGTCATCTGCACTGCGGCAAATCTTAAACAACATTTATATCTTGATGTTAATTCGTACTGGATTTATATGATTGAAGCACAATACAACGGTGAGACCTGGTATGGTGTTTATATTTTTTCGATATATCCTTGCGTTGTAACGATCGCAGGACTTTTATTTAGTGAACCTATTTTTATTCCTGACGCGAGCGGTATTGATTTAACACATGTTTCTTGTGATGAACTTTATGTCAATCACGGAAAAATCTGGCACAGCGAAAACGATGGCCATAATTCTGGTTTAAATGCTGATATGGTTGATGGTAAGCATTTCTCAGATTTACAAAATTATTTTGCATCACAGGATCTTAGTGATGTCTCAGACTCTACAATTTTGAATAAACTTAAAAACGTTGATGGATCTGAGTCTGGTTTAGATGCGGACATGCTGGATGGTAAGCATTACTCAGATATAGAGAACACATTTATAAAGATAGACGGTTCAAACATTGATGGATCAGTGATACCAAACTTAAACGCTGAAAAAGTTGATGGATATAACTTAATAATATATGATGCAGGTACTTATGATCTTTCGATAGCTTCAGGTTCATATGATGATGTAATTGTGGCAATTGGTGGACTTGGTATTAGTGGAAGTAATTATAAGGCACATTTTGTCTGTTTTAAAGATTCTCAGACATACAGCAATATGGTAAGTATAGTAAGTGAATACATCAGTGATGGTAGTAAAATTTATATTCGATTCATAAATCATTCTGCTGAATCTATATCTTTCACAACACATCCGATTCTTGGTATTTTCTATAGCTAATTAACATTATGGAGGTGAACTTTTAATGAAATTTCTTACATATTTAGTCGTTTTAATACAAGTAATCAAAGAGTTCGTCAAATGGGCTGAAGAATCGCACAAGCAGGGAGAAGAGAAAAGGAAAGCAGTAGTAGAAGCTGTTATAAATCTATTCAATTGTTTTGATATAGACTTGACGAAGTATAGAAAATACATCGAAGCAACAGTTGATATAATAGTCGCGTTTTACAATACACTTGGGATTTTCAAGCACAAAGAGGAGGGATAACAAAATGAACGAATGGGGGATCGTAGCCATATTTGCGATTCTCGTACCGCTTATCGTTGAATCCAGAGTCCAGATCGCATATATAAAAGGAAAGCTGGAAGTGTTAGAAAAGAAAATAGAAAATGGTTTCAAAGGGAGGGGATGTGATGCCTCTAAAACCGAGTGAGGATATAATCAAGGGTTTAAAGGAATCTGAAGAGGCTTTGAAAACTGCAGAAGAATACTTGAAAGTACTCCGAGAAGCTGGAATGCCTGACGAGGAGTTAGAAAGACGCGTAAGAGAGTACAAAACAAGGCTTAGAGCACTCAAAAGAGCTTTTAATATTAAATAAATGATATAGAGGTGTATACTATATGGCTGACTGGATCAATAAGGCTAAAATGGATCTTGAGAAGATAAAAAGACTTATAAAGAGTGCTGAAAAAAAGGGGGATAAATGCCCCCTTTCCAAACGTGCTATAAAGGCTGTCGAGAAGGCACTAAAGATGTATGAAAGAATGTACAAATAAACTAAGTGAGGAGGATTTAGAAATATGGTTGCTGATATTCTTTTTCTTGTTACGGTCGGTGCTGTCTGGTCATGGATAAATCAAAAAGTGCGAGAAGATAGCGGTGGTAGATACTCTGGATGGCTGGATGCTATAATGGATGGACTTAAGAAGGCAGAAGAATCTTTAAGGAATGAAGAAACTTGGGTACAACTAATCTTTGGTCCTCTAATTGGAATTTTACAGGCCGCGTCCAGTTTTATTGATAAAACAATCGTTGATATAACTGGAGCAACCGATTCAGTAGGAGATTATCTCTCGGAAAGATTCAGTGCAATGTTTGATGATGTGCTTGATAAAATCGCTGAAAATAAAGAAAAGATAAAGGATATAGACGAAAGGATACACGATCTGATTGAAGAAAAACTACCCGATCTGGACGAAAAAATAGACAGCATAAAAGACGAGATGCACGGTATCGTAGAAGAAAAGCTAAGACAAACTATAGAGAATCAAGCAAGTGTAGTTAATAAGCTGAAGCAAAGCATAGATAGACAAATAGAACAATCTAAGCGAATAACGACAGACATAAACTACCTCTTGCAAGATCATGCATCAGAGTCTTTTGCCGACATGGAAGCGATGTGGAACGACATGATGAACAAGGCTCTAGAGAATCTCTACGATGCTGAGACCGTCGCAGATACTTACCTGAATAGAGATATATTTAATACCACATTGCAAATGAATATGTGGGCTGATCTTTTCGAAGCTGCTACAACGATAGATGAAGAGAAGGCAAGAGAAAATCTCAGAAAACAACTTGCAGTATATAAAGATCTCTATTTTGAAGCTTTGAAGCAGTATAAAGAAATAGCTGAGAGTATACGAGCCGCGAAACAGCAAGGAGCGTGATTGAGTCATGCTTGGTGGAATAGCCGAATGGCTCGGTGGAATTTTCGCTGGTTCAATGGTCGGTGGTTTGAATACTCCAAACGCAATCCAGGAAGCCTGGAATCAGTTCTTCAATAGAATGCTTCAGATGTCTCTCATGCCACTGGATGTGCTCGCTTATTTAAGATCACGCGGCATGATCACAGAAGAGCAATACAAAGATCTCATGAAAGACTGGGGGTATCCTGAAGTATACGCCGAGGGAATCTACGAGGCTCTCAGAAACAGACCGACAATAGCAGAGCTTATCCGCGGGATCTTCTACAGACATGCTAATTCTAGTAATATCGAAGACATTTGGAATTCTATTAAAATATATCTTCGAGATTACGGTATATCTGAGAATTACGCAAATGTAATCGTTGACTCTTATAGATTTTTACCTAGCCTATCGGATGTCTTGCAATGGATGGCTAAAGAAGCATTCGAGGATGATATAGCACGAGAACTGGGCTTAGACGAGGAATTTCCTCCTCTCTTTGCCGAGTACGCGGCAAAGCTTGGTGTACCTCCAGAGGATGCTAAAAGGTATTGGAGAGCGCATTGGAGCACCATCGGGTTCTCCCAGATGGCTGAAGCATTTCACAGATACCGTGCCGACGCGTATGTAGAAGGCCGACACGATAGTGAAGTACGACGCTGGGATAAATACTGGGATATCTTCTTCAGACAGGTGGAAGTACCGCGGTTCTACAGAGAGATGCTGAAGAAGATAACCTACAACGTCATTACAAGAGTTGATGCAAGAAGAATGTACGAGATGGGCTTTCTCACAAAAGAAGAGCTTACATCGATATACATAGCCCTAGGATACACAAAAGAAGACGCCGAAAGGATGGCCGACTGGGTAGCATGGGAGGTACAGAGATACGAGGAAGAAGATTTGAGAGGACTGTCGAAATCTAGTGTAGAGAATTTATATAAATACGGTTTGATCAACGATCGTGAATATCTGGATCTCATGAAAAAGATCGGGTACGGGGAAGAAGCAGCGGAATACTCTCTGGACTTGTTAAAGAGTAAGATCTTCTTAGAAAACTTTGAAAAACGGGTAGACACTGTGAAAAAGAAATACCTTAACAACGTAATCACTGGGGATGAAGCACGAGCAGAACTAAGACGTTTAGGAGTTGACGCGGAATGGGCTGATAATATCATAGAAACATGGGAAGCGGAGAGAATCGACAGGTTCAAGAAGCTTTCAAAAGAGGATATAAGGAACGCTATACGTTATAAAGTACTAACACTAAAAGAAGGCTACGAAAAACTACAGGAAATCGGATACAATAAAGAAGATGCTAAGATTCTCCTGAGAATTTGGGGAGCTTCCAAAGAGGACGTGAATAAACTGAATTGAAATTAACACAAGGAGGGGATATGATGCCAAAGATTTCTTACACACCTAACGAAGAAAAGGAAAGACTTTCAAAAGCGATGGAAAGGTATCTAAATCGGGTACTGAGATTTCTTCCTGAAGAGAAAAAGAAACAGATAATGAAGCAGATCGAGGAAGGCAGGGCTATAAGGATTCCTCCACCGTTAAGGGAATGACCCTACCCGAATCAGTTACCATGCCTTTATCGTATACCTCACTCAATGTACGCGTTCTTTTCACGACCAATTGAGTGTCAAGTAGTCCTTTTCTCAATTTTGTACGAAATTTCATGAAATGATCGTACTCGAATGTGTTATAATTAACTTGACGTGATGATTTAGGAACACCTTTTATTTTTCTTTCTTTTTGCCATAAATATGCTTTTGCCCCGATAATCCTCACCTCCTTTCCCTCTTTTTCTTTTTTTAGATAGCCAAGCTTTGTGTCATCCATCCAGTCTTTCAGCCTCTCATATCCTGTCTGATTTACGAAAAGACTGTCTGTATCCATGTAGTACACGTTCTCAATCCCCGCCGTTTCGATCAATCGCCATAAGTGCACCCGTGCGTAACTGGTAACATGCGACGCAATAGCTATAAAACTATTGTACGAGGGCTCCCTTCTCTCTTTTCTGTATACCTTCCCCGCAAATCTTACATAGTCAACCTTACCCTCCGCGGTACTTACGATCGTTTCCTGTGCTTCCTCCTCGGTTATCTCCTCTCCAGACACTTCCACCATATTTGCCGTCCTTTGCCCAAACTTTCCATAGAGACCGTTCAGAAATAGCTTACTCATTACGTACGTTGCCTTATCCCCACGTTCTTTCGATTCCTTCTTCAGATTGTAGAAGAAATCCACATAATCAACGAATATTTTTTCTCTTTTATAGATGTAGACTTTATCACACCTTTCCACTACGCCTTTTTCCAGAGCTAACACAACCTCAGGAGTCGCGTACCACCCTGAAAAATGGCCTGTAGGAAATATTGTTTTCTCACGCCGATAGGGGAGAATAGGAAGATTCGTGTTCACATGTATATGTGCAATGATACAGTATTTTTGTGTGAGTTTTCTCAAAGCATCCAGGGAAGGATTCGTTATCTCACCAAGATACCGCGTCGGATAGTAGTACTTTTTCATCACATAAGGATACATGCTATTCACGTCCACATAGTATATTTTTTCTCTTATCTCACCTATGAACCACGCTTCACAACGACCCCCGAAATATGAAGCGATTTCAGCATCCATCACTTCGGGTAATGCATGCAAGTAAATATCTGTCTTCATAAAACGATGTCGAAAAGCGTTAAAGGCCTGCCCAGGAAGGGTAGGAGCGAAATTTCCGAGATCATTTTCTTGAAGAAAACTGAAGTACTTATACAACGCCGCAGAGAGCACCCGTACATCCTGTTCACAGTATTGAAACCACCGTTCGTCTGTCTCCTCCCACCGCGGCATAGTAGCCTTTTGTGTACCTGCAAATTCCCCGATCCTCTTGAGTGAGAAAGGGAATATTGAGAAAGTATCAATAAGAATGATCGTTTTATTATCTTTTTTCCACGTCATGTAATAACACCGATCTTGCACAAACCATTTCTTAATCTCGTACCCCGCGTTTTCTAGATATGAAATACCCTTTGACACCGTTACGTCATAATCGATATTATGTGCAAAGACATAAAGTCTTTGATTCTTCTTAGCATGTCTCTCGATCCATTCCCAGAGCTTTGTATGATCACGAGTAAATAATATATCCGCGGGATTCGGATAATCCTTTCTTCGTCGATTAAAGTAATACGCGACTCCTAACCTGAAAATATGTTCTTCTCCGAGCTCGTGCGGTTTGGGCAGGGTTTCAGTATCAAACACCACGTAAAAATAAGGTACTACCGATCTTCTGTTCTCCTTCAAAATATGGGGTTTTCTCATAGAGACCCCTCCACGGGTTATTCTAACACAGACACATTCTTCCATCCCATTACGGGAGTAAGAGACCTTATCTCTATTTCTCCTGCCTGTACCCGATACTCAAGTAGATCATATACACGAGCTTCGAGCTCGGCACGGGTGAAGACCTGTTCACGGTCGGGTACAAGTTTCCCCCACTCATAGTGTTCATGTGCTACCGTTACATATATCCTTTTCTCCTGATTTGTTCTCCTGTCAAAAACGTCTACCCTGAAAACCGTTTGATATCCTCCCTTTTTCCTCCAGTAGTTTGGTACATACCTTTCCTCACTTATCACAGCGTCCCGCCGTGTATATCTCATGCGTTGACTCTCCTCGATCACCTTCTTCCAGTAATCCCAATCCCGCGAGTATTCTATCATTCGATACGAAAGACCTTGCCTTCGGAGCTCCTTATAAAAAGACCACTTACGCCAACCTTGCATAATGGCCTTAGTCAGGAAAGGCTGTGCGAGCCGTTGTGCGAGACTCATCTTTTCTGGAGGTTTTCTCATATGAATCACTCCTACGTAAATTTACGAAAATCCAGCACAAGCTGTTCTACATGATACACGAGCTCCGCGACCTTTTGCAGATATTCAGCGTGTTTACTATGACCTTGGGATTCATAAGCTTCCTTCAAAAACACCAAATGTGCAAGTGCACGATCTAGCGATTTATAAGCCATCTCAAGCTCCCTCAGAGCCCTTTTCCTGTCCACCTGTAGAAACGCTTTCTTCTCCTGATCCATTTGTATCCCTCCTATCGATAGCCTGTAAGCATGTTTCAATCAAATACCTGATGAATGCTGAACGAGCCATCCCCAGCTCTTGCCGCATCTCCTCGATCTTATTATATGTTTTGAGTGGCAAGTAAAGATCGATCTTTACCAAACCAGCATAAAAACGCGGCATTTACGACCCTCCTTTCAATAAGTAGTCATATACCCATAAAAGCTTTTGAAAATACATGGGATCAGTAGCCCAACCTTCTTTGCTGAGTGCAAGAAAGTAAGAAATTGGTTTGTTCCTAAATTTGTAAGCTAGAGGATATTCTTCCCGTATAATCCTGTCATAATCCTTAGCACACTCTATATAACTGTCATACTTTTTAAATTTAGCAATGATAACTACAGGGTTACCATCTTTGTATTCAATTGTTCTACACTCTATACCATCACCCTTTATACAGAAAAGATTCTTACCTTCAATAAAAATATTGCTTTTTCCCCACCCTGTCTCCAGCGCAGCATGTGCCGCCACGGCTAAAATATCATAATCATGCGATGCAAGCCATAATAATGCGTCCGCGATCTCCAGTATAAAAAGGAAAGGGCTCACGCCCTCTCAC
>Ga0180298_1000419_pt1 | contig 10315 bp, 8 predicted proteins | sample GuaBasSediGuay13_FD_121800 | JGI IMG/M metagenome (GOLD analysis project Ga0180298, IMG submission 121800) | Subseafloor sediment microbial communities from Guaymas Basin, Gulf of California, Mexico - Guay13, Core 4488-10 , 4-6 cm | ecosystem: Environmental > Aquatic > Marine > Hydrothermal vents...
GTTGAGAAGAAACATTAATCTCAACTGTTTTCTCCTGATTTTTCTAAGAAGGTTCTCTTTTTTGGCTTTTTCTTCTTCTTTTTCTGTGGCTTCCCCTTTAGCCCAGAAGATGGCTTTTCCCTTTAAGAATTTCCTTTTTTTCATTTTTTCTTTTGTGGTTTCTCCTGTTTTTTCAAAGCGGTAAAGTTTTTTAACGTTGGCTTTGAAGGCTTCCACTATTTCCTGAGGAGTTGCCGGTTCAAGGAATCCTCCTTCTCTTGTTCTATGGCTTAAGGCAAGCTCAGCTGCGACTGAAACATCCTGTGGAGTAACTTCTTTTCTGTTTTCGAAGGCTGCTAATGTTGAAGCTGCCTTCGCTATGACTATGTCTGGACGTAATCCGTCAACCTTTAGGTCTGAACATGTTTTGCAAATGGCCTCTAACAAACTTTCTGGAATAGTGACTTCTTCCAAAATTTTTCTAGCTTGAACTATTCTCTTTCGAAGTTCCTCTTGTAATGGCTTGTATTTCTTATAGAATGCTTCAGGATCGGCTTCAAACTCTATGTTTCTCTTAACTATTTCCATTCTATCTTTAACGGATGTTATTCTCTCCACGGTTACGGATAAGGGGAAACGATCTAAAAGTTGGGGTCGCAACTCGCCTTCTTCAGGGTTCATCGTTCCAATGAATATGAATCTGGATGGATGGCTAACGGATATTCCTTCCCTTTCAACAATGTTCCATCCCATGGCTGCAGCGTCTAACAAATCATCCGCTATATGATCTGGCAATAGATTAACCTCGTCTACGTAGAGGATGTTCTGGTTTGCCTCTGCGAGAATTCCAGGTTCCAACGCTTCTATTCCATGTTTTATTGCTTTTTCCACGTCGAGGCTTCCCACAACTCTGTCTTCTGTTGCACCTAAAGGCAAGTCAACAACGGCCATTTCTCTCTCTTCAACCGGTAACTTTTCACCTTTCTTGTATCTCTCACTGCATTTTTGGCACATGTTTGATGGATCGTAAGGATTACAGTTGAAAGGGCAATCTTTAACCACTTTTATTTTTGGGAGAATATCAGCCAATGCACGGACAACCGTGCTTTTTCCAGAACCTTTCGGTCCTCTTATTAGCAAACCACCTATTCTCGGGTTGATAGCATTGATTAAAATCGCTAGTTTAAGCTTGTCTAAGCCTACAATGGCTGAAAAGGGGAAGACTAACCTCTTCTTTGACGACATCGCTGTTTATCCATTTAGTTAAAATACAATTCAACCCTATTACCTTTTAGTTTTGTTGAGGGCCGAGGCCGGGATTTGAACCCGGGCGCCAGGCTCCACAGGCCTGTAGGCTACCAGGCTACCTCACCTCGGCCACTTTTTGGAAAGCCCCTCTACTTTTGATGAAGTTTTGGTTAACCGTTTTAATTTAAGGTTTCATCTTGAAAATAATTATATGCTAATTTAAATAAGTGTTGAATGGGAGTTTGGTTGATTGAAAGTTTACGGTTGACGGTTCTGGTTGAAGACACGGTTGAGGAGTCGAACAAGAAGCTTATCACCGGACACGGGTTGTCCATCCTCGTTGAGGCTAAAGTTAACGGTGTGGATGTCTGCGTTCTTATGGATACTGGTCCTTCTTCCAAGGCTTTGCTCAACAACATTGACGTCTTGGGCGTGAACCCACGCAGGGTTGATGCAGTAGTGCTTAGTCATGGACATTACGATCACACGGATGGGTTGATGGGTGCTTTGAAAAGTATAGCCAAATGCGTCCCGGTTTTGGCTCATCCCGAAGCGTTCAATCTCAAGTTTAGTGTAGACCCGAAGTTGCGGTTTAACGGTTCAGCCTTTACAGTGGCTGATGTTGAAGGAGCTGGTGGCATACCTTTCTTGTCCAAAGATTCCATCAAAATTGCTGATGGAATAATAACCACTGGTGAGATAGAACGTTTAACAAGCTACGAGAGGGTTGAGGGTTTCTGGACTATCAAGAACAACCGCGTGGTTAAGGATTCTATGCCCGACGATCAAGCCTTGGTGATCAACATGAAAGATAAGGGATTGGTTGTTATAACGGGATGCGCTCACGCTGGCGTTGTAAACACCGTGAATTACGCGAGGAAGATAACCGGAACGAGCAGGGTTTACGCTGTGTTGGGAGGCTTCCATCTTATAGATGCAAGCGAGGAGAGAATAGAGGCGACGATAAGGGACTTGGCAAGGTTTGACCCGATGTTTCTCGGTCCATGCCACTGCACGGGAGAAAAAGCTATCAGCAGAATTAAGGAAGCCTTCGGCGACAAGTGTCATCGCTTGAGAACAGGGGACACCGTAACGCTGTAACTTGCGTTTGTTGCTTTAAAAGAGGGGAATAGGCTGGTGAGTCACCAGTACCAGTACCTCGGATACCAATACCAAGGATAGCTATAGTATGTCCACGGATAAGGCCAGTAATATCCATAGTAAGGCCAATAGCTATACCAAGGATAAGTCCACCAAGCGTAAGGTCCGAAGAGCCACCAGCACGCTCCTCTTCCGAAAACCCAGCCTGGTCTCTGCCATGGAGGCAAGTAGCTGAAGGGACCTCTGCCTGGCCACGGGCTGAACCAGCCTCTTCCCCATCCGCCGCCTCTCCAACCCCAAGCCATGGATTGTTCACCTCCTCAGGCGATTTTGTGATATTTCCCATTAATACCGTGAGAAAGAAAACCTATATAAATTTTGTGATATATCACATTATTATGCCGCGGAGACGTAGATGGATCATAAGAACTCGAAGAGGGAAGAGAGGGAGACCGCCAAAACCAGTTATAATAAACTTTGCACCACCCATCCGAGGCTTCACTCCTCTGCCTCCAACAAATCTACCTCCGATAGTTTTAGAGGCAGCTGAAATCGAAGCGTTAAGACTTGTAGACTTGGAAAAATGCTCTTTCGTTGAGGCTGGGAGAAGAATGAGTATTTCAAGAAACACGGTGTGGCGGCTTGTCGAAAACGCTAGAAGAAAAATCATAACGGCAATCCTTGAAGGCAGACCTATAGTTTACGGTTGAAACGAAGTATACCGAATTTTATAAAAAGATAAGAACATGTTGGATATTGGCGGAATTTTTCGTTTTCACACGCAAGAAATGTCCATGGAAAAGAAATGAAACGAGAGAAAGCTACGCTCTTCTTCTTTTAAGATGAAATTTTGTACATTTTCTTTCTTTGTTGGAAATAAGAAGCAAATCGAAATGATAAAATTTGATAATTTAAATTAAACTTTTAATTTTTCTAGTTTTATTTTCTCTGGGAAAATTGAAAAAAGCATGTGTTTTTACTTTGTGGAAGGCTTCTGTGTGCTTCGTTGGTGATTCCTTTATTTTTATTTGCGCCCTCAAACTCTTAAAACTTAGAAGATGTTGATTCCATAAATTTTCTGATTTTAGGTTTCGCCCATAACTTGAATTGTGACTCTTCTTCTTCTCGGATAAACGTCTGTTTCAACAAAGATCAATGATTGCCAAGTTCCAAATTCTACATGTCCGTTAATCACGGGCATGGTCTTGTCGGGTGGCAGAAGCATGGACCTCAGGTGGGAATGAGCGTTGGAAGGGTGTCTGTATGCTCCGTGTTTTGGAATAACCCTCTCAAGAAAATCCTTGATGTCTTTTAACAATCCACTCTCATGCTCGGTTAAGACGAGAACCCCTGTGGCGTGGGGTGCAAAAACATGAACCAAACCGTTCTTGACGCCGGATTGTGAGACAACCTCTTGAACCTTATCCGTCAGGTCTACGAAGTCTATCTCGCCTTTTGTTGAGAAAGTGTAGGTTTTGTTGAAGACTTTAAAGTTTGACACGGCTTCTCACCTTCAACACGTTTAGACTATTGTCACTTCGTCTATGTAATGGTTGCCTTGAAAATTTTTCGGATTTTCTTCCAGCTTCTTTGAATCCATGGATTGCACGTTTACTGCCCGCAAAGACCGTAAGCGTTAAAACTTTTAATCCCGTGATTTTGAATCATCAACCAAGTTCTCCCTCGGCAACAACATTAAATGATTCAGATTTCGCAGTCTAAAACTAAACCTTAACTCCTTCAAGCGGAGGGAATTGGTTGATGCTTTTGTATACAAGTTCGTTGAAGTTGGAGAAATGCAACAGTTTCGCCAGGTTGTAGATGTGTGAGAAGGGATGTCTAAAGGGCTTTCTGCTCAGGTTTTTATCTTAATTACGTAAACTTTGTTCTGGTTACGTAGGCTAAACCATTGATATTTTGTCAGATTCTTGATTTAGGATTTACCAATAGGTGATTTTAGTGTTTTAGGTATTACTGAGAATTTAACGTTCACTGAAGTGCTTTCCAGAAAAGTTGTATACAGAAGCATCAACAGAACTCCTGCTTCTTTTCACTCAACAAATCAAATTTGTCTTCCCTTAATAGAAAACAATGTAAAAGACTGAAAATCATGGTGGAAACTTTTTTCTTTTCAAGCTTCGCTTGTGTTCATTGATGGTTTTCTTTAAAGTTTCAGTTTGGCATGGTTTGTTAACCTTTTCATTGTTTGAGCCTTATCGGTTGCATAGTTTTACGCTTTAGTGTTTAACGGTTGTTTTCCATCGGTTAACTCCATAGATTTTGGTTCTGGACAAAAAAATGTTAACATTCCAACATTAACTTGAACGTTGTTTTTTGAGAGTATTTCTATGAAGACACGGTGTTATTCATGAGTTAGTGTTTTTAACGTGTTTACCCTACCTAAAACTTTGAAAAACATGACGTGGATTAGATATTTCCTAAAAGCGAAACGTAGCATGATTAGAAAGACAGCGTTATGTTATTTGCTTTCTGCAGAGTTGAAACAGAAAAAAGAAAAAGTGGAAGTTAAAAAGCTTAGACTTAGTGGAAGATTAAGAAGTATTAAATAATCCTTGAATCCGAGATTTTACTTCACCTTACAACTTCATAGTTAGCGTCTAAACGTTTGAACAGATAGAAGGTTAGATAATTTTTCAACCAAATTTTATGACTTTTAAGAAAACCCCATTGCTTTAACCTTCTACTTGATTCATAAACCGGATTACGCAAAACCTTGATTTTTCCAAGTCTTAAAAGCTTGTTAAGAAGAACTGTTATTTCCATCATATTTAACTTTTCATTGAAACCGTTTATGATATTGAAGAAATCTTTACGGATAGCGACAATGTCTCCTCTATTATAGAAATGTAGCAGAGGTCTAATTATTCCACATGCCTTAATGAACATTCTATCTAAAACATAGAAGAGTTTCTCAGAAAAGGAAAGATCATTGTAATTTTTTGGCAACACATAAGCTATAGCAGCAATAGAACCGTTATGAAAAGCTTTAAAGATTTCAATTAACGTGTTCTTCTGCACAAGCGTGTCAGCATCCATAAAAGTTAAGATTCTTCCATGAGACATTTTTGCTCCATAATTTCTTGCTCTTGATACGCCTTTCAACGGAAAAGAGTAAACTTTTTCCGTGAATCCCCTCGCTATATTTGAAGTGTCATCATCACTACTATCCACTACAATCAATTCTACATTTACGTTTGATTTCTGAGCTTCTCGAATGGAGAAACTTAAACGTTTCAGAGTTTCCTCTAAATATTCCCTCTCATTCCTTGTCGCTATAATAACAGATATATCAATCATTTTTCCCTAAGAAGTATCAAATAAGAAAGGGGAAATAAAACGCTTCTGATCTTTTAGCTATTTCATCCAAGTTCAAATTGTATATTGATTTACCTTCTTCACCGAAATGATTAGAAACAAGATTTACATCGCAAATATCAACTATCCCTCGCCGTTTATATCTTCGGTGATTAGAAGCTGTGGAAATACGCCGACGTTTATTGCTCCATCTTCTTGAATTTATAAAAATCATAGATTTGTAATGCTCGAATTACGTCTTGAGATTCCTGAATTGTTGGGACAAACCTAATGTTTCTGGAGGCATACCGTACTGTAAATCGGCAAGTTTATCTACCCAATAAGAATTGGATGTTGCTTCATAACATTACCTTCTAACCAAATGCTTGAACGTCTTAGTCTGAGCTTGAAACTCTGCAATAATGATTAATGCGAGATGATAGAAACAGACTTGGAGTCTGGTATCTCAACCTCGTGAAGGCTGCGAATTGAAAAACCGAGAATCTGCCTTCTTTCCGAAAAAGAAGCAATGTGAAATGATAAACACCATCCTAAAACGCTGGTAGAATTCAACATTGTTTCATGCTAATTTATCACACCTATTTTCCGTATCCTATACCTCATCATTGTAACGGTGGAAACATAAAAAATTTTAAGTGAAACGAAAATCTATGGAGTTATCCTCAGTTCTTTATCGGTTTTTATCATATTACTGGGTTTGAAATAACCTCTTATAATCGCCACAGCGTGGTTCTATTCGGAGAAAGGATTTACCGAAATTAAGGTGGCTTGTTTGCCAGACGGCTACTTTGGAAACGATGTTGAGTTGCTTGAACGAAAAGTTAACCGAAGAACTGTCAGAGTTAAGTGGGATTGGGCGAACTTTAAAAGCACCAAAGGCTTTCCAATAGATGATAATCTCATAAACTGGGTTATCGGGCAAGACCAAGCGTTAAAGGAATGCTTCTTATGCCTAGACGAATGGGTTCACAAGCTGAAATGGCTTGAAAAGGTGAAGTGGTATGAACGGTGGAGCAACCCCGACAATCCAAAGCCCATAGCGAAAACTATGATAAGCCCGGGACCATACCTTCTCCTTCTGGGAGATCCTGGAACAGGAAAATCCTTAATCGGCAGAGCCTTAGCTGAAAAGTTAACGCAGGTTTATAAGGAGAAGGGTATAAAGCTCTTTGATGTTTTAGCGTGGAAAAATTCAGCCTTGCCGAGTCAGCCTAAAATTTCGATTCACAAGGCTGGTGAGGGAAAGAAGATAATAAAGAGGGATCAGCTTAAGGAACTTAAAAGGAAGTTCATCACAAAGGTCGGCTTGAAAGGATTACAGATTTTCCTGATACTTATAGGATTATTCCTCATGGGTTTAGGCTTCTACTTCATGTATCAGGCATGGCAGACTTGGAACGCAAATCCACCTTATCTAGGAGAGCCACTGCAGCAACACTACAATAACAGTTTCACGGATTATCTAGCCGATAGGTTTGTCGCTTTGGTGCCTTTAACCTTCATTCCTGGTGGAAGCTTAATTTTCTTCGGAGTCTTCATATGGTGGTTCACAAAAATCGGCGGTTTGGGAAGCCTAAGAGGAATCGGAGGAGCCAGACAATCAGATGTTCCAAAACTTATAGTGGACAACAGCTCTGGACACGCACCCTTTGTCGACGCGACTGGACATAGAAACGCTCAGCTTTTCGGCTCCATAGCTTGGGACCCTTATCAGACGGGTGGTTTGGGCACCCCTGAGCATCAGAGGGTAACGGCTGGGGATGTTCACAGGGCTTCTCTAGGCATTTTATATATTGATGAGATAAAGAACCTTAACTCAGATGAGGCTGTGACGCTTTTAACAGTGCTTGAGGATGGACAGTTACCAATAACTTTAAGGGGTAAGTGGCACGGTGGAGACACTGCTGCCATGGCTGTTTCAACGGAGCCCGTTCCAGCCATAACCTTCCTAGTCGGTGCTGGAAACTTCGACAGCATAAACCAGATTCATCCGGCGTTGATGGACCGTATTTACGGTTATGGAAAAGTCGTTATGATGAACAATGATATGCCGAACACCGTGGAGAACAAACGCAGATACGTGCAGTTTATAGCTCAAGAGGTTAAGCGTTTCAATCTTATTCCGTTCAGCAGAGAGGCATGCGAGGAAATCGTGGAAGAGGGTAGGAGAAGAAGCAACAAGAGGGACGCGTTGACAACAAGGTTTAGACCATTGATTTCAATAATTAAGACGGCTGCAACCCTAGCCATGAATGAAGACTGCAAGGTTGTTGAGAGAAGACACGTGAGAGACGCCATAGAACACCACTGCAAGACCATTCAGAAGCAGATCCTTGAACATGAGATAAAGGAGAGAGGTAAACTCTTAGAGATTGAACCGAGGGGAACCAAGCTTGGACAGATATATGGTTTAGCCGTTGTAAGAGACCCCTACAGCGGAGAGATGACTGGAAGCGTCTTATGCGTTAGGGCTCACATGGTTAAAAGAGATAAGATTCCGAGAACTTACCCGTTTAAGGGTTACTACACGGTAACGGGTGTTGCAAAGGGAAACCAAAGCTTCATCTCAGACAGCATAGCCAAGGTTAGAAGCGTAATCCTTCAGAAGTACGGGGTTGACATAGCACAGGACTATCTAACACACATAGATTTCGCCCAATCTTACGGGGTGGATGGTCCCTCAGCCGGTGTGACGATGGCGATATTGTTGTGTTCGCTTATCGAGGGGAGACCTGTAAGACAGGATGTGGCTGTTACTGGAGAGATAAACTTGGGCGTTGGGGACTCAATTCGTATAACGGCTGTGGGCGGTCTTTACGAGAAGATTAAGGCTGCTGAAGTTTGGGGATTCAAGAAGGTTGTTATTCCTAAGAAGAATTTTGAGCATTCCATAGATGTTAAAGACTACAAGATTGAGGTTGTTCCAGCGGCTACTTTGGACGATTACCTGAGAGAGTGTCTTGTTGAGAAGCCAACGATTAAGGTTCCTATTCAAACTTATAAGCGTAAAAAACGTTAAATCTTAAAAGCAATATGTTATTCCTAATTTCTGCTGTAGATGAGGAGTAGGCTTAATGGTTAGGTCTGTCGATAAAGCTGAACTTCGCAGATGGCGTAGAAGAGGATTCTACAGTGAAACCGTCCTCGTGAAACTTCTGGAAAAAAACGGATACAAAGCCGTGAGAATCCCCGTCAGCAACCCGAGTCTCAGTCCGCTGCCAGATGTAGTGGCAAGAAAAGACTTGCATGTTTATGCTTTCGAAGTTAAAAACGCCAAATATTACGCATACTTTCCAAAACGGCAAGTCGAAAAACTTTTCAGATTTTTAGACGAGCTCATTCCAATACCGAACCAATTTAAACACGCTGTGCTCGCGGCACACTTGGGGAAAAAATGGATTTTCAAGCAAATAGAGTGGAAGAAATGGGAGAAGAACAAACTGCCGGAAAAAGAGAGAATTCTTAAAAGAGACAGAGGAAACTTTAACCTGAAGAAAGGAAACTAACAATAGTCAGCGAAACAAATTTAAATTCGCCAAAGTTTTGAAGAATAAAGAGACTTAAGGTGAAAATTATGACAGAGACAGTTCAAGGGATAATTCTAAACTACCGTGTTGGACCCAAAACTCAAAGGTCAAAAGAATGCTTGATTCGCTTTACACATGTGAACTCTGCCTCCGAAGCAAGCAGACTTATCGGTCGAAAGGTAGCTTGGAAAAGCGGGAAGAACAAGATAATCGGAAAGATTGTTGATTTACACGGGAAAAAAGGATTGGTTAGGGCAAGATTCAGAAAAGGTTTACCGGGGCAAGCATTGGGAACAACCGTTGAACTGGTTGGTTAACATCTTTATGCGTATATTTCTAATTTTGATTTTATGCAAACACCTGTAATTTCATTTTCCATAGAAAAATTTTTTCTTCTGATTTAATTTTTTGCACTTTTTATGCATATTTGACAAAAATTTTCCTCATTTTATTCTTTAATAGAGAAAATTAGTCATGTTTCTATGAAAATTTCTTTTTTATTTTTTGGATTTTGTGAAGTTTTTGTTAAAAATTTCGTTATTTTTTGGTTTACTTTTTAAGAAAAGATACGAGGTTGCGGTTTGAGGTTCAGTAGATTTTAAGGATTATAAGCAACTTTGTTATAGATTTGAGAGAAGGGAAAACAGATGTTGAACTCGTATGTTTCTAAAACTTCGAAATCCAAAGCCCTCTATGAACGCGCTAAAAAAGTTTTGCCTGCTGGGGTTTCTTATGCCATTAGGTATTTTGAGCCGTATCCTTTTTACACAGCTAGAGCGGAGGGGAGCAAGCTCTTCGATGTTGATGGAAACGAGTATGTTGATTTCTGGCTTGGTCACACCGCTTTGATACTTGGACACAGCCCACCAGCTGTTGTGGAAGCCGTCAGAAAACAGCTTGAAAGGGGGACACACTTCGGAACATCCCATGAGTTGGAGGTTAAACTGGCTGAAAAAGTTGTTGAAATGGTTCCAAGCGCGGAAATGGTGCGGTTCACAAACTCTGGGACAGAGGCAAACATGTACGCCACAAGACTGACGCGAGCCTACACTGGTAAAAACAAAATAGCAAAGTTCGAAGGGGGATGGCACGGAGGTTACGATGCACTTCATAAAGGTGTCCGA
>Ga0180298_1000420_pt1 | contig 10314 bp, 13 predicted proteins | sample GuaBasSediGuay13_FD_121800 | JGI IMG/M metagenome (GOLD analysis project Ga0180298, IMG submission 121800) | Subseafloor sediment microbial communities from Guaymas Basin, Gulf of California, Mexico - Guay13, Core 4488-10 , 4-6 cm | ecosystem: Environmental > Aquatic > Marine > Hydrothermal...
ATAATGAAGACGTTGCTTTTGCTCTTTATGAAAGATTAGAAAGAAGATCTCTTTTTCCAGAGCTCCTAGGGGCGACCACCCATTATTTAAGGAACTTCATAAAAGAGACCTTAAAATCTTCAAAGATAGAAGATGAAGAACTCGCGTTTGCAATAAAAAAGATGGTAGATAGTAAAGATGGCATTGGATCAGGCCTTCACGCAATAGAGCACAATATGATTAAAATAGCCCCGATTTTTACCTATGTGGACAGCAGAGAGCTTGGGGGATACAGTTATGAGAGTTTTCCAGGACCCCTTTTCATTGGAAAACCTATAGTATTCATGTATGATGGAAATGAAGGTGGATTTGGGCTTGCAGAGATACTTTACACGAATGTTGAGACTCTTATGGAGAAGAGCATGGAACACTTAAAGAACTGTAATTGCAGTGATGGTTGCCCGTTGTGTGTTTATTCGCCAAAGTGTGGGACTTTCAATGAGTTTCTTGATAAATGGCAGGCAATGAGAGTGTGGGAAAAGATATTTACCTCGTGAAAGCCTCGCCGTTTACGGCGGGGAGGAGGTCAGTGGAGGTAGTACTGAATAAGCTTTCTTAATTCTAGGTTCCTATCTATTTTTTTCCTTAAAAATCGTTTTAATTGTGAATTCTCGGCTAAAAGTCCACTGAGTTCAATGGCGAGAAGTTTATCTCCCAGTTGCTTGCAAGACCCCTTCCGTAAGGGTGGTGGGGAAGGTTTAAATACTCTAAAGTTGTGTGGTATAATAACCTCGTAACAGCCGAATGGTTGGACGGCCTGCTAGGGCTGGTGTGCAAAGTAGCCGGCGATTCTCCCGTTAGGGGGATAGCCGGTAGTGGCCGTGTGAACCGGCCGGTGAGAGTGAAGCAATGATGAACTCTCACAAAACCCCGCCCTGACGGACGGGGTAGTTCACTGTCCTCACTAACTCCATATGCTTTGTATCTTAATGGGGCCCATTCTTTTTCCAAGATCCCTACTTTCTTTTTAAGTTCTTCAACACTATTTTCAAGAGCTTTCAAATCACCTTTGGGTTCTTTGAAGTTCTCTGATATTGCTATTTCTAAGATCTTTTCTTTAGTAACCCTGTAGTGTTCACTGAGCTTCACTATCTTTTCTACGAGTTCTTGTGGAATCTCCACTTCTATTTTTCCAAAGCCCTTTTTAGGTTTTATTACTAATTTCACGCTTTTTCTCCTCCAATTCCTTTTTGAGCTCTTCATTCTCTTCTCTTAGCTTTTCTCTAAGTGTGAGCATAAGTTCCTTATCTTCTGTGGCTTTTTGATAGAAGACTTTTAATTCTTCTAACTCTCCCTCAATTTCTTTTAATTTTTCTTCAAGTTTTTTCTTTTTTTCAAGAAGGAATACTTCTCTATCGGCCTGTAGGGTTTTTTCGACTTTGAGAAGATTGTTCTCTATCAACTTTATGACATCTGTGTTTTTCAACGCTTTGAATATTTCTCTTTCAATCTTTATTTCAATTTTTTCCACGTTTTTTCACCGTTTCCGTTTTTCTATCATAGCAAAGGATATAAAATGCCAATAATGACTTCCACTTTCCATAGGGCTCAATAATTTCCCGTACATCCTTTTCTTTTACTTCTTTGGGATTTTTTCCAAATATTTTGGCTATTCCCCTTTTCATGCCCAAGTCGCCAGCAGGGTAAACGTTTTTTCCAAGGCCATAGGCCAGAAATAGTTCCGCGCTCCATCTCCCGATTCCCTTAAATTTAGTTAAATACTTTATGGCCTCTTTTTCATCAAGCTCTTCGAGATCCAAATTTAGGTTCCCTTCTAGGTATTCTCTAGTTAAATGTCTTATATACCCTGCTCTATATCCAAGTTTTGTTTCTCTCAATTTTTCTTCACTTAGATTCAAAATGTTCTGGGGGTTTGGAAAGATATAGAGGTTTTCTAGCTTTTTTCCAGCAAGTTTCACTAGGTTTCTAATGGTCCGCATTGCAAATTCAAAGCTCACCTGTTGCTGGGCTATGGTTTCAACTAGTGCTTGATATTTATCCGGGGCTTTGGGGATTGTTAGGCCGTAAAATTCTCTGATCAAAAAGGCAAATTTTGAGTCTTCTATTTCTGAATAAAACTTCTCTAAGTCAGTGTTAAGGCCTAAAACAAATTCGAGCTTCTTTTTAGCTTCTTTTTGTTGTTTTCGGGAGAAATAGTCTGGGAAATAGAAATTTTCCCCATCAAAACCTATTATACTGCCACCTAGGGCGTGTCTAAATACTCCATTTTTAAATTCCCAAGTGCCATTTTTTATCATTTCGTGAGTTATTTTGTTAAGGTCTATTACTTTAACCATCGATCAAGCTTAATGGGATTGTCCTTTATATCTTTTAGTGTTGATACATACAACCTTTTTCCATCGATGGATCGGTGCATTTCCAGTTCACCAGCTTCTTCTAAGAAACGCATGATTTCTTTAACATCTTTTTCTTTTATTCCGAAGTTTTCTTCCAGAAATTTCCAAAAGGGGCCACTATGGGAAAACTTAGCAATCTCCCTAATCAGCTTCCATGCAACTTTAACTCTCTCATCACCTTTTGTGATTTTGAACCTTTTTATCTCTTTTTTCATGGCTCCCTGAATGGTTATGTTTTGGATTCTTATTAACTTTTCTTGCAAGGGAAAACTTAATTAGGGTTAGGAACTATATTTATACAGGGTGGTAGTCATGAGAAAAATTCTCATTGCAGCATTTCTTTTCATCTTTCTAACTCCTGCCTTAGCCCAAGCCAGTGTAGTGTATGTAGCTCAAATAAAAGGTGAGATAACCCCTTATACTTATGATCAGTTTGATAGATATATTTCTGAGGCAGAGAGAGCAAATGCAAATGCCATCATAATCCTTCTTGACACTCCTGGAGGTAGAGCAGATGCAATGCAAAATATTATAGAGAGAATAAAATCGGCTGAAGTGCCAGTTATAACCTATGTTTATCCTCCAGGAGGAATGGCGGCTTCTGCAGGTACTTATATTGCCCTAGGCTCTCATTTAATAGCTATGGCACCTGGGACAAGTATTGGTGCGTGCAGACCTATTCTAGGTTATTCCCAAAATGGAAGTATTATAGAAGCTCCTCCAAAAGTCGTTAATTTTTATGTATCATACATAAAGAGCCTCGCAAAGGCCAGTGGAAGAAATGAGACTATGGTGGAGAAGTTTATAACTGAGGATCTGGCAATAGATCCGGAGGAAGCATTGAACTCTGGTGTAATCGAGGTTATTGCAAATGACGTGAACGATCTTCTGGAAAAAGCACATGGGATGAAAACAAAAGTGCCAGTAAGAGGAGAATATGTGGCTTTGGATCTAAAAGATGCTGAAATCAGGTATCTAGAACCAAGCTTAAAAGACAGAGTGATACCATATTTAACTGACCCGGCAGTTGCATATGTTCTCCTCACACTGGGTATATGGGCTCTTGTTCTGGGATTCTTGAGTCCAGGTTGGCATGTCCCGGAGACTGTAGGAGCAATAATGATAGTTCTTGCCATAATAGGGCTTGGATACTTTGGTTATAGAAGTGCAGGATTGCTTTTGATTGTATTGGCAGTAATCTTCTTTATAGCAGAAGCCCTCACACCTACATTTGGGCTATTCACGGTTGCTGGCTTCATAACATTTGTCTTAGGAAGTATAATGCTATTTGGTGGAGGTGGTGAAGTGGACTATTTAGTTTCACGGGAGGTCTATTCCCAAATTAGACTAATAATTATAACAATAGGGGCACTGCTTGCTCTGTTCTTCGCTTTTGGAATGGCTGCTGTAATAAGGGCACGCAGAAGAAAAGCCCAAACAGGAAAAGAGGAGATGATCGGACTCATTGGAGAAGTAGTTGAACCACTGAGTCCAGAAGGCATGATTAGGGCCAGAGGAGAGTTATGGAGAGCAAGGAGTAAGGATGGAAAATCCATAGGAATTGGTGAAAAAGTGCGGATTGTTGGAATGGAAGGACTTAAACTTATTGTTGTTAGGGAAAAAGAAAAATACCCTGAAGAAGAAAGTAGGATGAGGTGAAGGAAATGGTCTTTGAATGGATTATTTATATAGTAATTTTGGTTTTTGTGCTAGGGTTTTTGGCATCGGCCATAAAAATAGTGAAGGAATATGAAAGAGCAGTAATCTTTAGACTTGGTAGGGTTGTGGGAGCAAGAGGTCCTGGATTGTTCTTCATAATCCCTATTTTCGAAAAGGCAATAATAATTGATCTAAGAACCCAAGTTTTGGACGTTCCAGTGCAGGAAACAATTACAAAAGACAACGTACCTGTAAGAGTCAACGCTGTTGTTTACTTTAGGGTTGTTGATCCAGTAAAAGCGGTGACTCAAGTCAAGAACTTCATCATGGCAACTTCTCAGATGTCACAGACGACTTTGAGAAGTGTTATAGGTCAGGCACATTTGGATGAGCTCCTTAGTGAAAGAGAAAAACTTAATCGGGAGTTGCAGAGGATAATAGACGAAGCAACGGATCCTTGGGGAATAAAAGTTACAGCAGTAGAGATTAAGGACGTTGAACTACCAGCTGGAATGCAAAGGGCAATGGCAAGACAAGCAGAAGCAGAGAGAGAAAGGAGAGCTAGAATTACACTTGCGGAGGCAGAAAGACAGGCCGCTGAGAAACTTAGAGAGGCCGCTGAGATTATATCTGAACACCCAATGGCATTACAGCTTAGAACTCTCCAAACAATAAGCGATGTGGCAGGAGATAAGAGCAATGTCATAGTCCTGACACTTCCAATGGAAATGCTAAAATTGTTCAGAAGTTTGTCTGACACTGCTATAGCCTTTAAAAAGAAGGCAGAAGAGGAAGAGAAGTAATCTAACCTTTTATTTTTGAGTTTCCTTTTTGATATTTTTCTTTATTAACCCTCGCTATCCACGGTGAGGGTTCAGTTTCTTAAAGTGGCTGGGGTCAACACAAATATTGAGTTAAATATAAAAGATTAGACATCAAAGATATAACAGTTGCATTACTTATAGTTTTCAGACATTGTTGTCAAAAATTCAAATGGAGGGACAGAAGTGGGAAGATCTATTGTTTTTGCTTCTGGAAAAGGTGGGACTGGGAAAACAACAGCGATAGCCAATGTGGGCGTTGCTTTAGCACAATTTGGGAAAGAAGTTATAGTTATAGATGCGGATATTACAATGGCAAATTTGAGTTTAATTTTAGGAATGGAAGACATTCCAATAACGTTACATGATGTACTTTCAGGAGAAGCAGAACTTAATGATGCAATATATGAGGGGCCGGCAAGCGTTAAAGTAATACCAGGGGGGTTGAGCTTAGAAAAAATTAAAAAAGCAAAAAACCCTGAACGTTTGAAAGAGCTTATGAGGGAAATATCTTCATTGGCGGATTTTATTTTGATTGATGCTCCAGCAGGGCTTGAGATGACTTCTATAACTGCATTACTTATAGGAAAAGAGCTCATTCTCGTTACTAATCCTGAGATATCTGCTATAACCGATTCTCTAAAAACAAAACTTGTTGCAGAAAAGCTTGGTACTCTTCCCTTGGGGGCTGTATTAAACAGAGTAACTAATGAAAAAACGGAATTATCTAAGGAAGATATTGAAACGATTTTGGATGTTCCAGTGTTAATGATAATTCCAGAGGACCCAGAGGTAAAAAGGGCAAGTGCTTATGGTATTCCACTTGTTATCAAAAATCCCACTTCTCCAGCAGCTATAGCATACAAACAACTTGCTGCTAAGCTTGCCGGAGTTAGGTATACGCCACCACGACCCGAGAGTCCAATCAAAAGAGTGTTTAAAGCCTTGTTTGGAGGGAGCAGAAGATGAGTCTTTTCACAACGATTCTTGTAATATTTCTTTTGCTTATGAATATCTTTCTGGTAGTACTTTATCTATCCGAAAAGAGATCCTCACGCTATGTAGCATACGATGAAGAAAGCAGAAGTACCCTCAAAAGGAGGGTGGCCCACTTAAAAGAGGAGCTGGAGTCTGAGCTTGTAGATTTTGACATCGAAGAATGGGAAAAAGCTCTTGAAGAGTCCCTTGAAGAAGAGATAAAAAATCTTTAAGCTCTTTTATTTATATTTCATGGTTTGGGAAAAGCTTAAGTATTTTTACAACGTATTGTATTTTCCCCCCGAATTAGGAGGTGAAAAATATGAAGGCAAAAGTGAGAATACTTGATATTGAAACTGGCAAGTTCTTAGTTTTTATTAGCGAGGAAGATGCAAAAAATGCAAAACTTCATCCTGGAGACTTAGTTAAGGTAGAAACAGCTAAGAGGACCATATATGGTGATATTGTTATAAGCAAAACGATTAATCCGGGAGAAATTGGGGTTACAAAAGATGTTTTGAGGTCTTATACTTTTTCTGAAGGAGAGGTAGTAAATTTGGTTCCTAGTGGAACTCCTGAGAGTGTTCGCTATATTAGGAGAAAAATGAACGGGCAAAAACTAAAAAAAGTTGAGATAGAAGCAATAGTAAAGGATATTGTAGATAGAAAGCTTAGAGACATTGAGATAAGTTCTTTTGTAACTTCACTTGAGATAAACGGTCTTGATATGGATGAGATAGCATGGCTAACCACTGCTATGGCAGAAACGGGTGATATGTTGGACATTGATAGGAAACCTATTATGGATGTTCATAGTATCGGAGGCGTCCCCGGAAATAAGACTAATATTCTTGTGGTTCCCATTGTGGCTGCTGCAGGATTAACAATTCCAAAAACGTCTTCTAGGGCAATAACAAGCGCAGCTGGAACGGCCGACGTAGTGGAGGTCTTGGCCCCAGTAACACATTCTTTGGATGAAATCAAGAGAATTGTGGAGAAAATTGGGGCCTGTTTAGTGTGGGGGGGAGCTCTTAATTTAGCTCCTGCTGACGATTTGACAATAAAGGCCGAAAGAGCATTGAGTGTTGATCCAAGAGGTCTTATGCTTGCAAGTATAATGTCAAAGAAATACGCCATGGGCTCACAGTACGTATTGATTGACATTCCAACTGGAGAGGGGGTTAAAGTTGAGAAAGTAGAAGATGCCAGGTCTTTGGCAAAAGATTTCATAGAATTAGGAAAACGACTTGGCCAGTATGTGGAGAGTGCAATAACATATGGTGGCCAGCCGATTGGACACACTGTGGGGCCAGCTCTAGAAGCTAAGGAGGCTCTAGAGACAATAATGGTGGGTAAAGGACCAGGAAGTCTTGTAGAAAAAGCGACTGGGTTAGCAGGAATATTGCTCGAGATGGGGGGTGTGGCTCCAGCAGGGATGGGCAAAAAAATGGCTAAAGAAATTCTAGAGAGTGGCAAGGCTTATGAAAAGCTTAAAGAGATAATAGAGGAGCAGGGTGGAGACCCTAACATAAAGCCGGAAGACATTCCTATAGGAGATAAAACCTACACATTTGTGGCCCAAACTTCAGGATATATAACTAGAATTGACAATAAGGCTATAACGGCAATAGCTAGAGCCGCCGGGGCCCCTGAAGATAAGGGGGCTGGAATAATGTTACATGTAAAGGTAGGAGAAAAAGTAAAGGAGAGAGATCCACTATTCACAATACATGCGGAAAGTGGAACTCGACTGGATCAAGCTATAATACAAGCAAGAAGAATGGAACCGATAAGAATAGAAGGAATGGTATTACAGAGAATTGGGAACATCTAACGTTTCCTATGCCTCTCGTACCAACCCCACTCTTTTTTGCTTCCAAAACTCCTTACTCCTTCTTTGGCAAGTTTTATACGGAGTTCTTTGGCAAGTTTATGAGGGATCTCACCGTGATCTTCCATCCAATTGATAATCCCCAAGGCTTCTTCATCAGTCTCACATCTTCTTATGAAATCTATCACAGTTGGACTGTAACCTGAAAAATCCATAAATTCTTCCTCTTCTTCTCTATTTGTATATCCTTCAATAACAACTTCAGACCCTTCTTTTAACTCTTTTGTCAGATTAGGATATTTCTCTTCAAATTCTCTTTTGTCATATTCTTGCCAAGGAAATTCATCAATCGGACGTTTTTTCTTTTTGTCCATATTAAGCACCTCTCTTCGGATTTTTCTCTGAAAAGTTGCTTATATACTTTATCTTTTGTTCTTTGCAAAGCGCTTATATAATTTGGATTCTATTTTCTAACCATGAAGGGAGCGTATTTCTTGGTAGTCTTCTTGGAAAAGGATCAGGAGATAAAGACTAAAGCAAAAAAGTTCATCTTGAAGAGAGGATATTATGTCTATGTAGGATCTGCCATGAATTCCCTTGAAGGCAGAATTTTGAGACATTTCAGACAAAGGAAGAGATTTCACTGGCACATAGATTATCTACTCGATAAGGCTCGGATTATTGAAGCATACTTAATTCCAAGTAATGTAAAAATCGAAGAGAATCTTTCTATGGCATTGGATTCTCATGCGGTTGGAGTTAATGGTTTTGGAGCAAGTGATGTTTCTACAAAAACAAATTTATATTACTTTGGAAATAATCCGCCTGGTGAGATATTGTATACCATCTTAAACTCAATGAAGCTTAAATGGAAAAGGATTAAAAATCCCCAGGAGATTATGGAGTGGAGGGAAAATGATGTTGAAAATTGGAAAAGTTGAATCATACATACATGAGAAGCTCAAAGAAGAGAAACTTCATTTCGTACTTCTCGATCCAGAGGACGTTTCACCTGGATTAGCTTCAAAACTTGCCAAAATAAGTGAGAAAGTAGGCGTTGATGCTATAATGGTGGGTGGATCTACAGGTGCCGAAGGAGAAGTTCTTGATGGAGTTGTTAAGGCTATAAAAGAGAATTCAAATTTGCCGGTGATACTCTTTCCAGGTTCTCATGGAGGCCTGAGCAAGCATGCTGATGCGGTATTTTTTATGAGTCTTCTAAACTCCCGTAATCCCTTTTTTATTACTGGTGCCCAAGCTCTCGGGGCCTTTAAGGTAAAACATTATGGAATTGAACCCATACCGATGGCATATCTTGTAGTTGAACCTGGCGAAACTGCTGGATGGGTAAGTGATGCAAACCTAATTCCAAGGCACAAACCGAAGATAGCTGCTGCTTATGCCTTAGCTGGTCAATACATGGGAATGAGGTTAGTTTATCTAGAAGCAGGAAGTGGGGCACCAGGACACGTTCCCAATGAGATGATTAAAGTTGTTAAAAGTGCTATTGATGTTCCGCTCATAGTGGGAGGAGGAATAAGAACATATGAAGATGCAAAAGAAGTTGTTCAAAGTGGTGCGGACATAATAGTGACTGGTACAGCAATAGAAAAGGCTGGTTCATTAGAAGAATCAAAGAAGCGCTTGGAAAGCATAATAAAGGGAGTTAAAGAAGTTAGCCCTTGATGGCACTCTGTTCTTTCATTTGTCGTCTATAGGCCCTAGAAGCTCATTTACTAATTCTGAAAGACCTTTCCAGAATCCTTGAAGAAACCATAGGATAAATATAATCACAATAATCCAGACTAAAATTCCTATGATCATTTTTAGAAGCTCAATTATTGCACCCATTAGTTCGCCCTTATTCAGATGAGTGCATTCAAGGTATTTATTATTTTCGAGTGATTGCTCTTTTTCATTCAAAAAAGCTATTTAAACATTGAGATCGAATTTTTTAACTGGTGATTTCAATGCGCGCCTTTATTTCTGTGGATTTGGAAGGCATGCCGTTTGTAGTGAGTTTAGAACATTTGGTTGAAAAGGGTACTCTCTACAAGGAGGCCAGGAAGATAGCGACCGAAATAACCTTAACTGTCGTAGAGGCATTACACAATGCAGGATTTGGTGAGGTCGTAATAGCAGATAGCCACGGTCCGATGGTTAACCTTCTTCCAGAAGAACTTCCAGAGTACACTTATCTTGTTAGAGGGTATCCACGGCCAATGGCAATGGTTGCTGGAGCTGAGAAGTGTGATGTTGCTCTGTTTTTGGGATACCACGCAAAAGCTGGGACTCCATACGCCATTTTCGATCACACTTACAGCGGTGCAAACGTTGGCAAGCTTGAGTTAAATGGAATCGAGATCAGTGAGTTTCTCTTGAACGGCTATGCAGTGGGTCATTATGACATTCCAGTTATTTTAGTGGGTGGGGATAAAAAACTGCTTGAAGAGGATGTGAAAAGGTTTGCCCCTTGGGCAGAGAGAGTGACGTTTAAGAAAGCATTCTCTCGGTATTCTGCTATAAGTCCAAGCTTAAGGAGAACGAAGAAGGATCTCGAAGATGCAGTTTTCAAGGCCGTTGAAAGGTACAAAAATGGAGGAACAAAACCTTTAAAGCTTGAATATCC
>Ga0180298_1000421_pt1 | contig 10263 bp, 15 predicted proteins | sample GuaBasSediGuay13_FD_121800 | JGI IMG/M metagenome (GOLD analysis project Ga0180298, IMG submission 121800) | Subseafloor sediment microbial communities from Guaymas Basin, Gulf of California, Mexico - Guay13, Core 4488-10 , 4-6 cm | ecosystem: Environmental > Aquatic > Marine > Hydrothermal...
GTATTTTGGGTTATCAGCGACGACTTTCACATCCGAATCCACAGCTTTTCTGAAAACTTCGATTTTAGCCTTTGAGTTAATGGCGACTATTTTCTCGTCGGCGATTTTTTCCACAGCGTCCAAAACGTACTGTACGAGAGGTTTATTCGCTAAGAGAACTAAGCCTTTATCTTCTCCAAGCCTGCTGGAAGAGCCGCCAGCTAGAATTATCGCTGACACTCGCAATTTTCTTCCTCAACGAATTTAGTGATAGCCAGATGATCTTTACATTATAAACTTATTGCTCTGTTACTCCTTCATCTTCTCTAACTCTGTGGCTATCTCATCCATAATCTTGGTGAAAGGATGATCTGGCTTATCTTCGACGAATATCAGTGTGCCCTTCGCTCTGGAAACATCGCAGAAACAGGGGATTACCCCTAAAATGGGAACTCCGTATAGCTCTTCCATTTGACTCCTGACATCCTTAACGGATTTGATGTTCTCACCGTAGAGAACCTTGTTCGTAACTATCCTAGTTTTCTTCTCAAACAAGTCATAAAGTTCTTTGAGCATGCGCTTTGTTCCTTCAACATCGGATTTGTCAAGGGTTGAAGCAACAATCGCTAGGTCAGCGCTAACTATAGCGTTTATGGATGAGTACTGCAGTCCGGGACTGGTGTCAAAGATAAGATAATCAAAGCCTTTGTCGTTTAGAAGGGTGTTTCTGAGAGATAGTAGCCGCCCTAAAGCCCTCATCTCCCATTTCCTATCCTTTGCAGAAATATCCCTGATGGCTTCGGTTGTGGGATTCGCCAATCCGACAAAAAGTTTTCCTCCGTCGCGAATTCTCTCCGTTAAATCGATCAAAACATTGTCTATTCCACAGATTCCGTTTAGATAATCGTTCAGCCAATAATCAGCCTTCTCAATCTTGAGGAGCGTGGAGAGGCTTGGAGCACGGAAGTCAAGATCCATCAAGCAGATTTTCTTTCCATGCTTGACAAGCGCCGCGGCTAAATTTATTGAGAGAACCGTTTTTCCCGTTCCACCCTTGTAGGAGTGCACGGCTATCACTTTACCCATGAAAGTCACCCCTGATTTTCCTTCTCCACGTAGAAGTAAGCTTTTCTACCCTTCCTCTCCTTTTTCAAGTATCCCATGATCACGAGCTGGTTCAAGTAGGCGCTTTCAACAGCCCTAGCCCTGTGTGTCTGTTGGGCAACCTCCTCCGCTGTTGCACGTCCAAGTCTGCAAACGGTCATAGCTGTTTTTCTGAGGTGATCAGGCATTGAGAGCAAGGTCATGACGTCCAGCGGTGTTTCCGGAAGAGGTTGGATTTCTCTTCCACCGTGCTTCTGTAACTCTATTATGATCTCAATTTTCTCGTTCAGCTTTTCAAGGCTCTCCTTTATCTTTTCCAGCATCCGAATGTGCTTTTTCCCCAAAACCCCTCGCTTAGACACAACCATTCCCATCTGTTTTACACGTGTACATTATGCTAGGGAAATTTTGTTTATTAAGTCTTACGAAACACTTATAATGATTCTTAACTAAGTTTCTAAAAACTAATTAAGTTCCGTTCATCACAAGCCTACAACAGAAAAACGTAGAGGGGTCTACCCTATTGGCTGAATTTTCGGTTAAAATTAAGAATAGCTAGCAGAGGCGTGGTATACTTGATTATGGTATAAACGCAGAAGCATGATGCGATAATAAACTTAAAATAATTGAATGAACAGTTGTGTAAACGAATCCACTAAAATTAAATGAATCAAAATAAAGTGAGGAAGGGAAATGTCTGAAAAAACCCACCTAAACTTGGTGATTATGGGACACGTAGACCATGGAAAATCCACAACGACAGGACACTTGCTATACCTAGCGGGTGCAATCGACGACAGAACGATAAAATCCTTCGAGGAAGAAGCGAGGAAACTCGGCAAGGAAACATTCAAGTTCGCATGGGTTCTCGACAACCTGAAGGAAGAGAGAGAACGAGGCTTAACAATAGACCTTCGATTCTTAAAGTTTGAAACAAAAAAGTACTACTTCACGATTATAGACGCACCGGGACACAGAGACTTCGTTAAGAACATGATTACAGGAGCAAGCCAAGCCGACGGAGCCATACTTTTCGTTTCAGCTAAGCGCGGCGAGTTCGAAGCTGGAATAGGGGCTGGCGGACAGACAAGGGAACATGCATTCTTAGCCTTCACGTTAGGTGTAAGCCAGATGGTTGTAGCAGTCAACAAGATGGACGATGCATCTGTCAACTGGAGCGAGGAACGCTACAACGAAATCAAAAACGAGGTTTCAAGAATGCTCAAGATGGTTGGATACAAGGTTGAAAAAATACCGTTTGTGCCAACCTCCGGATGGACAGGAGACAACCTTGTGAAACCGAGTGATAAGATGCCATGGTATAAGGGACCAACACTGATTGACGCGTTAGACACGTTTGAAGTTCCACAGAAACCGATAAACAAGCCATTACGAATTCCGGTTCAAGACGTCTACAGCATAACAGGCGTCGGCACAGTTCCAGTGGGCAGGGTTGAAACGGGCGTCCTCAAAGAAGGAGACCAAGTCGTATTTATGCCAATCAACAAAAAGGCTGAAGTGAAATCAATAGAGATGCACCACACAAGGATGCCTAAGGCTGAACCCGGCGACAACATAGGATTCAATGTCAGAGGCATAGCCAAGAACGAGATACGCCGTGGAGACGTGTGCGGACCCTTAGACAATCCACCAACCGTTGCTAAAGAGTTCGTTGGACAAATAATAGTCATATACCACCCAACAGCCATAGCCGCTGGCTACACGCCGGTGCTTCATTACCACACAGGACAGGTTGCATGCAGATTTGCAGAACTGTTAAAGAAGATTGACCCGCGCACGGGACAGGTTGTGGAGGAGAATCCATCATTCCTGAAGACGGGGGACAGCGCCATAGTTAGAATGGAACCTCTGCGTCCGATAGCCATCGAGACCTACACGGAGTTCCCAGAGCTTGGAAGGTTCGCCGTTAGAGACATGGGTACAACAGTTGCCGCTGGCGTTGTGAAGGAAATAACGAAGAAAGGACCATAATTTTCTCCATTTCTTTTTATAATATTCCGGTTTTCACGTTTATCTTAAACTGCTAAGTTTTATAGTTAAACAAGTCAATACTTTCAAAAGAGAGTTAAGCCTATGTCTGGAACTGAAACCTTGCTTCCATATCTAAAAGAAAAGAAGGGTGAACAGCGTGAACCAACAATTATCGTTGACAGTCGAGAGGCAAACTCAGCTGCAAAGATTGTTAAAGGCTTGAGGGAACGAGGAGTCAACGTTAAGGTTCAAATGTTGGAGAAGGGAGACTACGTGATATCTGATGCATGCGCAATAGAGAGAAAAACGGTTCACGATTTCGTCTACACTCTTACACGTCGCTACCTTTTTGAACAAATTTTCACTTTGAAAGAGATTTATTCCAAACCCTTACTGGTTTTGGAAGGTTATCTACCCATAATATATAAGTTCAGCAGAATCCAACCGGCGGCTGTCTGGGGTGCCATGTTCAATCTGGCTAAAAACGGGATACCCATGGTTAACACAACTTCTTATAAGGAAACCATCGACTTTCTCTACGTGGCTGCAAAACAGGAACAGACCGTTGAAAAGCGAATTCCAGTGGTTCACCCCGTCAAAAAATTTGAAAATGTGTCTGACGCTCAAGTGTTCTTTGTAGCGAGTTTACCCAATATTGGAAGAGAAAAGGCTGTGGCTATCCTAAAATCTTATCAAACTCCGCTGAACGCTTTGATAAACGTTGACGATTGGTCCAGGAACGTCCGTGGACTTGGACCGAAAATAACAAATAAGGTTAAAGAGGTGTTGAACACTCCGTTCGAGAGGTGAAAAGTGTGGATGTGGAAATCGTTCCGACAAGAAAAATCAAAGTTTTAGGGTTAGACAAACGTTCCGTCCATGACTTGGCGTGGTGCGCTGTAACCTACGGAGTGAACAGGCTTTACTGGATAGATGGCTACATATTATGCCTAGAGGTTTACGAAAAATCTTTTGAGTACGAGCTAAAGAACAAGGAGTTTCCAATAAGCCACGTTTGCTACGCCGAGTTTCCGAAGTACATGAAGACATACGAGATTGAAAGAGGCGTCCAGATCCCCCTTGTAAACGCTTCTGACATGAAGCTTTTCAGAAATCTGCTGGCGGCTATTAAAAACAACGAGAAAGAAAATAAAGAAACTTAAAATCGGCTGCTTTTGTTTTCCCCAACCGCTTCAAAGCCCAGTTTAAACGCTTTAAGGTTTACCTCCAGATATTTCGCTGGAACAAGCTCACGTAAGGCTTCTTCTAAACTTTCAACCTTAACAGGTAAGTTTCCGGTAGCAGCCAGAGCACCGATCAAAGCGGCATTCCGGGTTAGAATGTTTCCAGCTTTTAAGGCTAGGTCTGCGGCTTTAACAACGATGAGTTTTCTTGTGAATCTGTGGATTTTTTCCGTTATCTCGTTCAAACTGGGATATTTCTTCATGGTTCTCATAAGCTCTGTTGGAGGGACTGTTTCATCGTTCATCAAAACAAGCGTTTTTTCTGAGGCAAATTTGAGGTTCCTCAGGGTTTCTAAAGGTTCAAACCCTAAGAGTACATCCGCCTTTCCCTCTAAAACAGTTGGCGCTAAGACCTTATCCCCTATTCTAACGTTAGAAACCACCGCTCCCCCACGTTGAGCCATCCCGTGAATCTCACTCACCCGAACATTCAACCCCTCTTTAACCGCCGCAGTTCCCAAAATCTCAGACGCCAAGAGTATTCCCTGCCCGCCCACACCAGCCAAAACTATGTTAAACTCATCCATTCTAACTTCCTCCACATTCAATGGCTTTGTACGGGCAGATAGAAGCGCACAATCCGCAGGCTGTGCAGAGAGTCTCGTCAATGCTGACTTTTCCATCCTTGATTATTATGGCTGGACAGCCTAAGAGCTTGATGCAAGCCATACAGTTTGTGCATCTGTCTGTGACTCTACACGGCACGGTCTTTATTCCCTTACGTCTCTTTTCACTCATCAACATCAAGGTGCATGGTGCTCTGAACACGACGACAGAAGGTCCAGGATACTGAACAGCTTCCTTTAGAACTCTTGAGGCTTCATCAATGTTGAAGGGGTTGACAACTCTAACGTATTTCACCCCGCAGCCTTCAGCTACCTTTTCAATAAGCACCTTCGTAGCTGTAGTGTGCATCCCAGTTGTCCCAGTCCCGGGATGCGGTTGATGTCCTGTCATGGCTGTTGTTAAGTTGTCCAAAACAGCCAGCGTGACTTTGTGGTTGTTGTAAACGGCGTTTACTAATCCTGGGATTGCAGCGTGGAAAAACGTTGAGTCGCCGACGACCGCAACCGTGTCCACACCTGTCGCTTTGTTTATCCCTTGCGCCGTGCTCACACTTGAACCCATACATATCAGTATGTCACCGATGCTTAAGGGAGGTGCAAAACCTAAGGCGTAACAACCTATGTCTGTTGGATAAACCGCTTTTCCACCAGTGACTTTTCTTATGACGTAAAAGGAGGCTCTGTGAGGGCATCCTGGACACAAGATTGGCGGTCTGGAAGGCAAATCCTTTACGGCTTCAGCGTATTTGCTGTCGATTTCCCCGAAGTCTATCGGCGGTTTTTTACCAGTTATCTCAGCCAAGCCAGTTACAACCGCGCGTGTGGAAAGCTCACCTTTCCTCGGAAAATACGATCTACGCATTTTTCCATAGATTTCCACGGTTGGAGCGTAATCCTTGGCTATGGCTTTAACATTCATCTCCAAGTAAGGTTCAAGCTCCTCAACCACAACGATTTTCTTGTAAGCTTTGAGAAATTCTCCAATCATTCTTTCTGGAAGCGGATGGGTCATTCCAAGCTTTAGGATTCCAACGTCCAAACCTAAAAGGCTCGTCGCTTCCGCCGCGTAATTGTAGGCTGAACCTGAACAGATTATGCCCAGCTCTCCGTTTCCTTTGCAAACAACAGTGTTATAAGGTGATTTCTCACTGATTTCCTCAGCTTTCTCCGCTTTCTCCAAAAGTTTCACATGCATAGGCCTGGCGTTGGCTGGAACCATCACCAAACGGCTGGGTTCCCTCACAAACTCACCTTTAAGCTTGGGTTTTGTGAGATTTCCGTAGACAACGGGACCTCGAGTGTGGTTCACACGGGTTGTTGTCCTCAACAGCACAGGTAACCCTAGCTCCTCTGAAAGTTCAACCGCCGAAACGGTCATGTCCTTTGCTTCTTGAGGGGTTGAAGGTTCAAGACAGGGAAGGTTTGACAGCAACGCGTAAAAACGGTTGTCTTGCTCGTTCTGGGAACTGTAACACTGAGGGTCATCCGCCGTGACAATCACGTAGCCGCCTCTCACACCTATGTAAGCCAACGTCATAACAGCGTCCGCGGCTACATTCAAACCAACATGCTTCATGGCTGTTAAGGCTCTAACACCACAGTTCACAACCCCAGCCGCAACCTCAACCGCAACCATCTCGTTGGTGGAATACTCCATGTAAAGCCCCGCCTCCTCAGCGATGGCTGAAACAGAATCTCCGATTTCAGAGGCTGGTGTACCCGGATAGGTTGTGACCACGCCTATACCAGCCTCCAAAATCCCCCTAGCAATGGCTTCGTTACCCAACAGAAGAACACGTTTCCTTGGTTCATCACTTAACAACACACGTAAGTTTGGCAATGGGTTTTCTCCCTCGTTAGAAAGTCTCATAGAACCATTTTTCACATATAACTTTTGGTTGAAAACTGCTTGTTTTCATTGAAAACTTACTTTTTACTTGCGTTTCCGGAAGAAAGCTAAACCGTCTTTTTGAAGCATGTAATTGAAGTTTCTCCTTTGCTGGCCAAAGGTTCCATAGATGGCTCTTGCGAAGATGCGCTCCGACTTTTTCGGCAAATTCTTCAACATCTCTATCGCTTTTAACGAAATTGGCAGAATCCTCGGAAGACTTCCTTTTAAAGGCTTTATTCTCACCGTTCTACGTTCAAAGTCTATATCCGCCCAAGTTAAACGGTGAATTTCAGCATGGGTTCTGGGCGTAGAAGCCGCAGCAAACCTTCGCAGAACCCGCCTTAAAGCAGCCCCAAAGCTAACCATGCCCCTCAGCCTCCATCTTTGCCTTAACTTCGAAGAGAATCTGTCGGATCACTTCCTGAACGCTGCGAGCCTTACGCTTTTTCCTGCACAAGCCAATCATATAATTCTTCGGGAACGCTGAGGTGGAAATTCGCCAAATAGACAACACCAACAATTATGTTGAATGGTGAAAATAAAAGAAAATCTGAACATCTAAACTAAATTGTTAAATATGTAGTTGCAAAGGTTATGTAGGAATCAAAATCAAGGGAAAAACTGTGCTTGCATCTAAAAGAGTTGAGTTCATTAAGGATTTGCTTAGCGAAGCTGATGGTTATTTGGCGAGGGGAAACGTCGTTCAATCCTCTGAGAAGCTCTATAAGGCTGCTGAGGAGTGTGTAAAGGCGCTCTCGGAACGCCTCAACCTCGAAGAGGTTAAGGATGCTGAGGAGAAGGGCATGTGGGCTGTTAACCTGCTTGAAAAGGCGGTTAGGAAGCTGGTGGACAAGTTTGGCATAGATGTCCAGCTTGGGTGGGACGCAGCAAACCACCTACACGTATGGGGATTTCATGAGGGAAAGCTTGAAGCAGAAGATGTTAAAGGGAGAATGCCCATAATAAAGAGGCTCGTAGAGCTGATGGAGAAAACGTGTTAAAAATAAGATGAAAGAGTCAGGTTTGCCCTTCAGCTTCATGTCTTGTTGCTGCTAACTGCAATGTCTATGCCCCGCAAGCCCCCAGTCAAGCTTTTGCCAATACTCGCGTCAAACCACGACACAAACAGAAGATCGCCTGGCGAAACACCCTTGACTTGCTTCAAAACCTTCCTGTTCAAACCCTTTCACTCAAAATACGAGGCGTAAAAGTGTTTAAAAACAAATTTGAATCATAAAACTAACAAGTTAATTATGGATTATGCTAAGAGCATAAGCCTAATAACAGAAAAAGTGCATGGAAAAATTTAACAAACAAAGTAAGGGGTTATCTGACCGTTATAAGTAAATGGTTATATTTTGGGACGTGTTAAATTAGTTGCGGTATCTCATCAAATCACCTCAAGGAAACCCGTGAGCTTTAGCCGTGGGTAGTTGACAATCACATATATCCCATCCGAAGACCTCCTAATCCTCTGAAATGAATATTAAGATTGAAAATCTTAAAGGGGTTAAAAGCCTAATTTTGGGATTGAGGCTTCATGAGAAAGGTAAGCGTTGAGAAGGTAAGGAGGAGGTTAGAGGGGTTAAAGGCAAAGAAAAGAGGGGAAGTGACCTTGACATTCTTGTTGAGTTCGATGAATCAGCAGAGCTTAGCCTTCTGGATTTTATTAGGTTAGAGAACTATCTAAGCGAAGAGTTAGGGATTAAAGTTGATTTGGTTGAGAAGAGCACCCTAAAACCGAGGATAGGCAAACACATCATGGAGGAAGTGGTAAATATATGAAGAGAGAATTTCTGGATTACATAGAGGACATTATTGAGGCTATGGAAGACGCCATCACCTTCTTAAAGGATTCACACGTTCAGTGTTTTATAGAGTGTATATACGCATGCAGCATAAAAGTAGTTGAAAGGCATAATGCAATGTGTAAAAATTATTAGAAAAAGCAAAAACTAAGATAACAATTTAAAACCTTTTGATGTACTCTATGATTTCCTTGCTTTTCTTCGGATTCAATGAAATAGTAGCTCCCTTTTTATGAAGTAAAACATAGCCATCGTTAACGAGCTGGTTGACTAATTTGCGAATCCTCTTTCCGTTTCTTCTTATCTTCTTACTGAGCCACCTAACTAAACTATCTAAAGGAGCGTAGCGAGCTCCCCAGCATCCTCTATTCTTCAACTTACCCAGAATTGCAGCTTTAATCTGCTGATCAGATAATTCTTGCTTCATAGTACACTTATAATACCATTTAAGGTTAATATTTAAATACTTTGGATCCCATTTCTAATGAGGTAGTACCTATGGCAGAAGTCAAATACAAGGATCTCGGTGAAACACTTTTAATCAAGATGTTCGGCTACTCACCCAAGCTAAAGATACTCAACATTTTCCTTGATAATCCCTACTTTGACTTCACGAAAAGTGAGTTAGTAAGGGAGTTGGGGATGAGTAAGCAAACCCTGTACAAGAACTTCAAGGACTTAGAAGAGTTGGGTATAGTTGTTGTCTCAAGGAAGATAGGAAGAGCGATCCTGTACAGGTTAAACAAGGAACACCCGCTTGTTAAGTTGCTAGATCAGATAGTGACGGAAGCATCACTTCAGATAGCGAAGAAAGAAGCGGAAAAAGAAGCTAAAGCTGTTCCGGCTAGGTAGTCTTTCTTATCCGATGAAGCTGGGCCATCCCACAGTTTTCTCTCAGAAGCTATGTCTCACCGTCAAGACGTGGAGAAAAATCCTCATAAGACTATTAAAAATGGTTGGGAAATCTATAATGAATACGGTACATCCTAAAAAGCGCAAAAAGATAATTTTCTTATGAGCATGTTTAAGATTCACTCAGCTAGCTCCTCATATGCAGCCTGATAAAATATGGGCTTTCCTAAAAATAGAGAGTATGCAAGCCCATCTTTTTGAAAGACAAACTCAAATCCTAACTCTACGAGTTTCTGTATCTCGTTTGGTGTTCTTGCAGCTTTGCTTTGCATGTGTATTCGTCTTCAGTTATGTTTTTGACAAGCTGAGTGTAGATGAGTGTGTTTTTGATGTTTTTGTGGCCTCTCCGTATAAATCCCCCTTTTCAATTCAAGCTAATGACTTCCTTGCATATAACTTCCCAGGCTTGTATATTATGCTTTTTGCATTCAGCAATTGCTTTTGGATTCCATGAAGCGCATATGATACCCACGCCTTTAATTGTGCATTTAGGCTAATCCTGCTGAAAAAACCTCTTATAGTATAGTAAATGCTTAGAATATTATGAGAAGGATTTTTGAGAGTTTCAACATATTAATCTGTTTAAGTTTATGCATTTTGGTCACTTTCTTATTTTAGAATTTGCTAAATAAAAAGCATACTCTGACCCTGTATATGTTTCGTTTTGTTGAAGAGATTATATGGACTAAAAATATTAATATAAAAAACGACTGATTTATTCTCATGCTCAAAATACTGAAGAAAATCAAAGAAAAAGCAAAAAAAGA
>Ga0180298_1000423_pt1 | contig 10246 bp, 14 predicted proteins | sample GuaBasSediGuay13_FD_121800 | JGI IMG/M metagenome (GOLD analysis project Ga0180298, IMG submission 121800) | Subseafloor sediment microbial communities from Guaymas Basin, Gulf of California, Mexico - Guay13, Core 4488-10 , 4-6 cm | ecosystem: Environmental > Aquatic > Marine > Hydrothermal...
CGCCCTAGGCTACTTTGACCCGAAATTTAAAAAGCCCATTCCCAGGTTTTGCGAAAATATTGGTTTAATTACTTCAAAATACGGAAAAGGAGCGCTAAAGGATTTTAGAACCCATCTCGGAAATTTTGGCCTTCGAGTTTTCTTTTACAATACAAAGGTTGAAGGAAGTTTTGCCACTTTTGAAATTCAAGGAGGAATTCGCTGGTTTAATCAAAATCTTCCCAAGATTGACGTTTTGGTGTTGGTCCGAGGCGGGGGTAGTTGGGAAAGTTTGCAGCCATTTAATTCTGAGGAGCTGGTCAAAGCTATTTTCGCTTCAAAAATTCCAATTATTACAGGCATTGGCCACGAGGACGACGAAACTTTGGCGGACTTTGCCGCTGATTTACGAGCATCTACTCCTACTCATGCGGCAAAGATCTTAAGTGAAAATTGGAAATCAGCCTCAATCAACATCTATGAATTCGAAAAGAATTTTAACTTTTTAATTAATAAGATTTTTAAAAATGTTAAAGAAAGAATTAATTTTTTCCAAAAGAATTTGACTAATAAAATGGAAGGGGAAATAGGCTTGAAGCAGAAAAACCTTGAAGATTTGGCAAGAAACTTAAATTTCTTTTTTCAAAGATATTTTCAGGAATTTATAATTTTGGAAAAAGAATTTAAAAGAAACTTCTTAAAAATTAAAACTTTAATAGAAAAACAAAAAATCAAAGTAGAACAATACTTAAAGAGTTTAATCAAAAATCAAAATCATTGGAAAGAGAAAATCAGAAAACTTTTAAAACAACAAGAAGAAAAGTTAATTCTTTCCAGTCCTCAGTTAAAACTCAAACAAGGTTATACTATTACTTCAGACGAATTTGGAAAAATAATTAAAGATCCGGCCAGATTAAAAACTTCCCAGATGATTAAAACAAAATTTTATAAAGGTCAAGTTTTATCAAAAATTAAAAAAATTGAAAAAAAATATGGCAGAGGAAAAATTTAATTTCACAAAAGCCTATCAAGAAATAGAAGAAATTAATGAGTGGTTCCAGGGCGAAGAAATTGATTTAGACGATGCCTTGCAAAAATACGAAAAAGGAATGGAATTAATTGCTAAATGCAAAGAGAGACTTAAAAAGGCAGAAAATAAATTTGAAGAAATAAAGAAAAAATATCCAGAAGCTGAAAGTGGTTGAGGAAATTAAATAAAGACAAAAGCCGCACCTACGGATATTAATCTGGAGGCAGTCCTCAAAGAAAGTGATAGGGGAGAGCAAGATAGAGAAAGGCTAAGGGCTCATTTTTCAAAAATGGCACGAATTTGATAGAACCAAACAATTGAGAAATAAATTACTTGCTTAACTTGGTCAAGTGAAGTGGTGAGGGAAGAAAATCAAAAAGAAAATCAAACAGATTAATTTATCCTTCTTTACATAAAAATAGAAATATTCCAACATTCTGCAGAATGTTGGAATATCGCAGAAGAAATGGTATAATTAAGATAAAATGGTTTTTAGATTTTGAAATAAATAAAAATAATAAATAAAAATTATGAAGACGCCAAAACAATTAGAGCGATATTTTAAGGGAGCAGCAAATCATTGGCGAATTGCTATTTTATTGTTGGTAGAAAAAAATGAAGGAATTACCGTAGATGGGATTGCTGAAAGACTAAAAGGAAATTTTAAAACTATCTCCCAACACACTCGCAGTTTGGTAAGAGCTGGTCTTTTAAATAAAAAATACATAGGGAGGAATGTTACCCACTCTCTTTCGCCTTATGGCAAAAGGTTCGTAAAATTTTTAAAAACATTCTAATATTCTGCAGAATGTTGGAATATTATTGATTAATTTCTGAAGTGAGCGGTTATTAGCTGGTGAAACACTATTTAGTGAAACAATTGAAAGGATTTAAAAGTCAAAAATAAAATTTTATCCCAATAAGGTTACTAGATTAATTAAAATTATGAGTCAATTTCAAAACAGCTTAACTTTGAGGATAGACAAAGTGAAAGCCGAAAAGAATATAAAGAAAGCTCTAAAGAGGATTGGTTTAGCAAATAAAATTTCCCTAGAAGAGATTGAAAATGAACTTTCAAAGGTTGAAACTCCTTTTCAATCTTTCCTACTCTTGGGGATTTTAAAAAGGATTATGGCTCTAAAAGATAGAAAAGCTGGAGAGCTTTACATTCCTTCAATCTTGACTTTGATTAACTTTATTCCTCGGGAGGATCTCGGAGGAATAACTCCAAAAGAGCATCTTGAGAAATATCCGCTTGGTCCCTTGGAGTGGAATTTTATTAACAAATTGATTGAAGAATATAATCAACGCTTGATAGAAAATGAAAATCAGCTGGTTAACCCATCAGAGATAAAGAAAGATTTTGAGAAATTTCAAAATGAGTTTTTAGAGAGAATTCCTTTAGAGCAACCTTTTTCTGGGAAAAAAGAAAGACTTATGACCATCAAAGAAATTATTATTGAAGAAAGAAGAAAGGCAAAATGGCCAGAAGAATTAATTGATAAAATTGGCTTAAGAGTTTTCCCGGAGAATGTGCCAGAATTTCTTGGCTTGAAAATGACTCAGATCGAAGACAGCTATTTTCAAACAATAAAGGAATTAAAAGAGATGCAAATGAACCCTAAAAAGCGAGATAGAAAGCGGATTCATCAGCTAAGAGAGCTCTTAAGAACTCTGGAACCTTACTTTCGGACAAGTGATATTGCTCATCAATTTTATTTAAATTATGCTATGGTCTCTTTCTTAGATGATGAGAAATTAGAGAAGGTTCTCCACTTTTTAGATAAAGCTCTTTCTTACAAATCCGATTATGAAGTGGCTTTAGAAATGAAAAAGCGATTAATGGAAAATTTTGAGATAAAAAGGTCGGATAATTAATTGAGAAATAAATTACTTGCTTAACTTAGTTAAGTGAAGTGGTGAGAGAAGAGAACCAAACGATCAACTCACCCTTTTATCTAAAGGAGCTCTCTTATTCAAAGGAAAGAATAGATATTCTAATATTCTGCAGAATGTTGGAATATTTATTAAAATAGAGGTCGAAAAATTAATTGGGCCCCAAACTATAGCAAGTTGAATGTGGGGCAAAAAAATTAAAAAAGGTAGGGAGGTTTATACTTTTTATTATGCTGGTGGTCTTATAGGATAAAAATATCAAAATGTAGTAAAATAGAATAAAGCTTTATTAAAATAATCCTAAGGGAGTATGAGACAAGCGACTTTGTGCTTATTAATTAAAGAAAATCAACCAGAAAAAGAGATACTTCTGGCAATGAAAAAGAGAGGGTTTGGAGCAGGGAAATGGAACGGCGTTGGAGGAAAATTTGAACCTGAAAAAGGAGATAAAAACATTGTTGATACCCTTTTGCGAGAAGTTAAAGAAGAGATTGGAGTTAAATTAAAAGAATTTAAAAAAGTGGGATTTTTGAGATTTTATTTTCCTTATAAAGAAGAATGGAACCAAGATGTTCATATTTTCCTTGCTAAAAGTTGGGAAGGAAAGCCAAAAGAATCTGAGGAGATGAAACCAAAATGGTTTCGAACAACAGAAATTCCATTTGAAGAAATGTGGGATGATGATAAACTTTGGTTACCAAAAGTTTTGGAAGGTAAGAAATTGAGAGCAAATTTCGTTTTTAGAGAAGGAGAAAAAATCACCAAGCACGATATTAAAATTGTTAAAGAAATTTAAAAAATTCAGTCTGGAGTTGGCAAAGGGGGTTTGATTTAGCAGTTTTGATAAGTTTCGCTAAAGACAAAAAATCTTTATGGGTTAAGAAGGAGAATTATGAAAAAACTAATGATTCAGGCAACTGGGTTTGGAACAAATGCTGGAAAAAGTTTCTTGGTTGCTTTGTTGTGTCGAATTTTTAAAGAAGATGGATACAAAGTGGCTCCTTTTAAGGCTTTGAATTTGACAGGAGTTACTTATCTAAAAAATAAAAGAGAGTTTGGATACTCTCAGGTTTTACAATGTCAAGCAGCGGGAATAGAACCTGACTGGCGGACGAATCCTTTTACAATTAAACCAAAAGGGAATGGTCTTTTTGATATAATTTTAGAAGGAAAATGCATTAAAGAAAATTACAATCCAGAGAGAGATTTCCTCGTTCAAATTATAAAAAACATTTTCGGTCCTGATAAAGAAAGGGAAAGAATAAAGGCAGGGATAAGAGAATGTTTTGAACAACTTTCAAAAGAATTTGATTTTATTGTTATAGAAGGGTCAGGTCCGGCAAGAATTTTTGGATTGGGACCTTTTTCTTCTTTGTTAGAAATAGCAAATATGGAAACGGCGAAGATGCTAAATTCTCCGGTAATTCTTTTAACTGAAAATGTAGATTCTATTCCCCAAACTTTATCATATCTTAGGGAAGAGGAGAAAAATTTGATAAAAGGAGCAATCATAAACAAATGTCCAACAAATGATTTCTCTGAAATCGGAATTAAAGAAAAATGGCTTAATTTAGGATTGAAACAATTAAAAAAGGTTTATAGCAAAAAGATCGGATTGGAAATTTTGGGAATTTTGCCTTATTTTGAAGAAGTTTCTTGCTTGCCAGATTTGGATCCAATTCCACCATCAGATAAAATTCCCCTGAAGAAATGGCAAGAAATTCTACCTAATTTAAGTAAGAAAACAAGGGAATATCTAGATTTAGATGGGATTTACAAAATAGTTTCTTAATGGAAAGCGATTAATGGAGAATTTTGAGATAAAAATAAAATGTTGTAAAGATATCTGCTTTTATATAGATAAAATAATTAGCTCAACTGAGCAATTTTATAAAGTTTGAGTTTTGAAGCAGGATAAATGGAGCGCAAATTCACTTTAGAATAAGCGCTTAAAGAAAAACTGAAAAATTGATGAGAGATGGCTACAAATAAAATATTCTAATATTCTGCAGAATATTAGAATTTTGATCGATAAAGTGGGGAAAATAATGAGAAATAAAGGATTAAAAATCAACTTTAGGTAAGATATTTAAATGAAAATGGAAAATATAAATTTTGAAGAATTTCAAAAAATTGAGCTGAAGGTGGCGAAAGTAATTCAGGCAGAAAGAATAGAAGAATCTGAAAAACTTTTAAAATTGCAGATAGATTTAGGCGGAGAAAAAAGACAGATTGTTGCTGGTGTTGCAAAATTTTATCAGCCAGAGGATTTAGTGGGAAAAGAAATTGTTGTGGTAGCTAATTTAGAGCCAAGAATGATATTTGGCCTGAAAAGTCAAGGAATGCTTCTTGCTGCCGATGTTAACGGAAAACCGGTGCTTTTAAAACCAGACGAGGAAGTTCCGCCTGGCACTAAGATTCGCTAAAGTTAAAGGGGGTAAATAAAATAAATTAAAAATTATGGCAAAGAAAATTTGCAAGTGGTATAATATTTGTCCGATGAAGAGGTTTTATGAACAGGGAAAACTGGACAGAAAATGGATTGAGAATTATTGTTTTAATGGAGGGGAGAATTGTAAAAGATATGAGATGGAAAAGAAGGGCATTCCTCATCCGGACAATATGCTTCCCGATGGCACTATTGATGAAACTCTTTGACTGTTGCTTGATTTAACCGAACAACACAGAAAAACATTCTAATATTCTGCAGAATGTTAGAATATTGTTTTAAACCAAAGGGAAGGATTAATTAAGGGAGATTAATTAAGAGATAAAGATTTATGATTAAAGTGAGCTTATGACTGGGATTAGCCCGAAATTGAGGAAATTTAGCAAAGCGATAAATAAATTTTAAGAAGCGATGGGAAATAAATTATTTTTCAATAAATATTTTTTCTTTTTATTTCTAATTTTGATTTCTCTTTTCTGGATAGATTTTCTTTTGGGAGATAATCGAGTGTTTTTGTTTATAAACAGGAAAATTGCTAATTCTGGGTTAGATTTCATTTGTCTTAATATTTTTGTTCCTCTTTTTTTCTTGCTCGGTCTTGTACCTTTTTTGATGATTTTTTCCAGGAGATATTGGAAACTTGGATTGTTTTCGCTAATTTCTGGCTTTCTTTGTTATCAAATAGGAAACCTCATTAAAGTTTTGGTTTCTCAGCCCAGGCCCTTTGAGATTTTGCCTGCTAGAATTTTGGGTCCTTGGACTGCCAGGTCTTTTTCTTTTCCCTCTACTACCACCATGCTGGGATTCGGATTGGCTATTCCTATTTTGATAGAGAAGCCAAAATATGGCCTACCCCTTTTAATTCTTTCTTCTTTACTGGGATTTTCTGTAATTTACACTGGTTTTCATTTCCCCCAAGATGTAATAGCTGGAGCAATTTTTTCTTCAGTGTTAGTATTTTTAATGGAACAAATAAAAGGTCGAAAATATAAAGTATTCCTCAGGGCAAGGAATTAATTAAAGACAAAAATAATTATGAATAAATTAAGAGCTTTAAGTGTTTGGGAATGGTTGGTTTGCGGAGTAGGAATGTTTTTTATGGGGATGGGAATAGGTTATCTGAAAATGAAAGTAACCAATTTGGGAATTATAATTTTCGTGGTCGGTTTCATTTTGGAAATCCCTGCTTTTTATTTAGTTTTCAAGCACAAAGAGAAAAATGCTGATTAAAGTTAAAGTTTCTCCTAATTCAAAAGAGGAAAAAATAATAAAAAGGTCTGAAGATTCATTTGAGATTAAAGTGAAAGCTAAACCGATAAAAGGCCAGGCGAATAAAGAGGCGGTTCAAGTTTTGGCGTTTTATTTCAAAATTCCAAAATCAAAAGTAAAATTAATTAAAGGAGCCAAAAAACAGAATAAAATTTTTGAAATTAAAAATTGACTTTATGATTTATTATTTTAAAAGAACAATTCAACAAAGAACTATCAAAGAAATCCCAAATTTTGAAATTGGCTGTTGGATTAATGTTTTTGACCCTTCCCCTGAAGAAATTGACTATTTGGCAAAAGAGTTTTCCCTTGATAAAAAGAATTTGGAATCGGGGCTCGACCAAAATGAACTCCCCCGACTTGATTTTGTGGCTGGCGATGTTTATTTATTTACAAAAATTATTCCGAAAATAAAAAAAAGAGAAATAGAAACTTATTTGATTGTTGTGGCCAAAAAATTTATTTTGACTTTATCCAAAACTCAACCCGATTTTATAAAAGATATTTTAGAAGGAAAAGTCAATTTTGTTACCACTCAAAAACTAAAATGTTTAATAAAATTGTTTTCTTTAATAAATGAAAGCTTTGAGAAAGTAACTGCCGAAGTTGTCAAAAGTGTGGGAAGAAAAAGAGATATTGGTGAGTTAGAAGAAAAAGAATTAGAAACTTTGCTCAGCCAAGAAAATATCTTAAACAATCTTGTTTCCTCTTACAATTATATAAATTTGCTTTATCAAAGAGTAATCAGGAGAATAGAATTTTTCCCTCAAGACAAAGAGATTATAGAGGATTTAACAATAGAGGCAGCTCAGGGCTTGGAAATTTGTAAGTCATCACTGAAAACTATTTCTAATCTTCGGAATTATTATTCGATATTAATTTCTAACAAATTAAATAGAATCATTACCATCTTGACCGTTTTCACTATTTTGATAAGTTTGCCAGCAGCAATTTCGGGAATTTACGGAATGAATATTTTATTGCCTCTCCAAAAAAATCCCTTTGCTTTTTATTACATTTTGGCTTTAATTGGGGCAATCTGGGGAGTTTTTCTTTTCTATCTCAAAAAGAAAAAAATTATTTAAAATTATGTTGAAAGAATTTAGCATCTCAAGTGAAAATAGATATCAATTGATAGATATTACAGAGAAAGTGGAAGAAATAGTTGAAGAGAGCAAAATAAAAAATGGATTAGTTTTAGTATTTTGTCCTCACTCGACAGCCGGGATTTTATTGACTGAAAATGAGAAAGGGTTAAAAGAAGATTGGCTGCAAGTTTTAAAAAAGATAGTTTCTGGTTTTGATTTTTTACATAATCGAATTGATGATAACGCCGATTCTCATATTCTTTCAGGATTGGTTGGTCAAGGAAAAACCTTGGCAGTTGAAAATGGAAAACTAGTTCGCGGTACTTGGCAGCAGATTTTTTTAGCCGAGTTTGATGGCCCGCGAACTCGCCGAATTATTATTAAAATTTTAGCCGGCTGAAAATTATGAAAAATTTACCCTATGTTGTAAATCTAAAAGGTGAATCAGAACCTTTTTCTTTTCAGAAAGTTTATCGCTCAGTCAAAAGAGTCGGAGCCTCGAAAAAATTAGCCAAGAAAATCGCTCAAAAAATAGAGAAAGAGATTTATCCGGGCAAAAAAACGTCAGATATTTTCAGAGAGGTCAAAAAATTGCTCCAGCAAGAGCATCCTCAAGCTGCTTTAAAATTTAATTTAAAAGAAGCAATGAGAAGATTGGGACCGACTGGTTTTCCTTTTGAAAAATTTGTTCGAGAAATTCTCTTGAGTCAAGGGTTTGAGGTGAAAATCAATCAGTATATTTCCGGTTTTTGCAAGGTTCTTTATGAGATAGATTTTTTAGCTAAAAAAGACAAAACAATTTATATCGGCGAGTGCAAGTATCATCACTTAGCAGGCGAGAAAGTAGACTTGGGAGTTATTTTGGAAAGTTGGGCCAGATTTTTAGATATCAAAGAAAATTCTTATTTCCGAAAACTCCAATCAAATAATTTTCAAATAGAGCCAATCTTAGTGACAAACACCAAATTCACCACTCAAGCTATCAGATATTCAAAGTGCAAAGGAATAAAACTCCTCGGCTGGCGTTATCCAAAAAATCAAGGCCTGGAATATTTGATTGAAAAAGAAAAACTGTATCCTATTACTATTTTGCCTTCTTTGAAAGGACATTTAAAAGATATCTTTGCTAAATCAAAAATAATGCTGGCTGGAGACCTTTTAAAAATCCCTTCCAGTCTTTTGGCTAGAAAATTAAAGGTTTCTCAAAAAATTCTTTCTCCTTTAATTAAACAAGCAGAAATTTTGTTAAAAGAAAAATAAAATTATCAGCGCCGGCTTGCCAAGGAAAAAGAGCTTTAACTGTTTGGAAATGGTTGGTTTGGAAAGTGGCTTAAGTGAAGCAGGTATTGAGAATTTGTTACGATTGCACAATTATCCAAGTTCGAGACGACGAACATATTCGCCAGTTTGAGTGTTCACCTCAATAATGTCACCCTCTTTGACAAAAAGAGGGACATTTATTTTAGCTCCGGTTTCTAAAGTTACTTGTTTGGTACCAGCTTCCGCTCTCCCACCTCTAATTCCCGGAGGCGCTTCGGTTACTTTGAGTTGGACTTTAATCGGCAATTCCACATTAATTATTTTCCCTTCAAAAACTAAACCTTCAACAATTAGATTTGGTTTTAAAAATTGAGTTTGAGCGCCAATTTTTTGCGAATTTAAATTTATCCTTTTGGCAGGATTTTCTGGTTCACAAAATACAAAATTATCTCGATGGGAATATAAAAATTTAAGCTCTTTTTTTTCGACATCTGCCTCTTCAAATTCTTCCCCTTGATGGAAGGTCCGAGAAATAACATTTCCGGTGATTAAATTTTTTATTTTCGTTTGTAAAACCGACCTTCCTCTGCCTTTAAAAACTAAAGAGGAATCTAAAACTTCGTAAGGTTGGCCTTGAAAAATAAATTTTACTCCTCTTTTTAAATCAGTATGCGACAACATATTAGTAAAATTATCATTTATCAATTATTAATTATCAATTGTCAATTATTTTAATATAGTGCCGACGAAATTTGGGTGGCCGTTTAGAAAATCCTTGGAATTTGTTGGTTTTTTGCCTTCTAATTGTAATTCGGTTATCACCAAAAAATCCTTTCCGGTTTGAACAGCAATTTTATCATCGGGGGCCAAAAATGTCTTCCCTAAAACTCCTTTTGGACAAGTTTTTGTGCATTTTAAAACCTCACCTTTTAAAACTTTCATTTTCTTTCCATCCCAAGAACAGAAACTTCCTGGCCAAGGATAGAAAGCCCGAATCTCTCTTACAATTTCTTCAGCACTTTTCGACCAATCAATTTTTCCATCCTCTTTTTTTAAAATTTTTGTATAAGTGGCTTTTGATTCATCTTGAGGTTTGGGAGTAATTTCGCCATTTATCCACCTAGGGATGGTTTTAATAAGGAGCTTGGCTCCCAATTCAGCCAGTTTGTCGCGTAAGTCTGGAAATTGGAAATTGGAAATTGGAAATTCCAATTCTCGCTGCGCGAGAATTGGCCCGTGGTCCATTTTTTCATCCATTAACATTATTGTAACCCC
>Ga0180298_1000424_pt1 | contig 10240 bp, 15 predicted proteins | sample GuaBasSediGuay13_FD_121800 | JGI IMG/M metagenome (GOLD analysis project Ga0180298, IMG submission 121800) | Subseafloor sediment microbial communities from Guaymas Basin, Gulf of California, Mexico - Guay13, Core 4488-10 , 4-6 cm | ecosystem: Environmental > Aquatic > Marine > Hydrothermal...
TATCAGAAAGTGTTGTTGGAGTTTATAAAAGAGTTTAACAAATATACTTTGGTTTCAGCAGACACAAAAGCTGGCGTTCTTAAAGCTTTGGTTGATGAAGAGAAAGAGTTTGATGTGCCTGTTGTAGATGTTCCTGTAAAGAAGATTGAAAATGAGACAAACAGAGATAACTGAAGAGCATCTTACAGAATTTTATGACCGTATTTCTCTTAAAGATACTAAAGGTAAGTTTAAGATATCTTTAGCGAGAGAAGACCCTAGCATATTTGCTATTTATATGCTCGGTATGCGTGGTAATAAACTTATTAGACCTTATCAAGATTATTTTTTCCAGACAATTATCAAAAATAAGAAGGTTGTTGTTGTTAAAGCGAGACAAATTGGTATGTCTACAGCGGTTGGAGTGTTTGCGTTATGGTCAGCTTTGTTTAATAAATATCCTGCTGGTTTGCATGATATGACCTCTATCGGCATAATCTCTAAATCAGATGATTCAGCTAAAAAACTGTTGAATCAATATGTCTTGCAACAGATGCATTCTGGTCAGAACTATTTGAGCCGACAGTTTGGTGACAAATGGTCTAACTATTTTACAGATTTAGTTAAGAGAATGAACTCAGAGATGATAGAGTTTTCCAAAACTATTTCTGGTGCTAAGAATGGTTCATTTATAAAATCCTATCCACCAACAGAGAAGGTTAGAGGTGAAACTTTTTCTGTTGTGTTTATTGATGAAGCAGCATTTTTGAACAACCCTTCTTCTAAGGATTATTTTTACACAACAATTTTGCCAACAGTATCTACAACTGGTGGTAAGATAATACTATTATCAACTCCTAATGGTGTTGATGAATTGTTTTATGATTTGGTTGACCCTTTTGACAAGTATGACGAGCATGAGTTCGTTAGGCTTTTTTATCCTTATACAATTAATGATGACAAAAATTATAAAGATTTTGTTAACCTTCAAAGAGAGAAAATGGACCTGAGTTATTTTGCTCAAGAGTTTGAATGTGATTTCATCTCTTCAGGTAGCAATTTCTTTTCAGCAATACTTGTTGACAGAGCTGTTGATGATAGGGTTAAGGAAAGTTATGATGGTTTTGGCACAGTCTCTGTTGGTGTTGATTTGGGTTGGAACGAATCCAGAACCGTTGTCACTGTAACTTGGAAAGACCCAAATGATGGGATAATCAAACTTCTTGAGTATAAACGGTTTGATAAACAGACTCCTTCAGAGAAAGTGTTGTTATACCTTGAGTTCTTGAAGAGCATTTACAAGATAGGCACAGTTGTTGTGGATAACTGTATCCAAGCTAAAGATTTTATTAACACTTTGAATAATAAAGGTTATTTTGTTAAAGAGTTTGATTTCCATACAATGCGTGGTGACAAGATTCCTGCCTATGTGAAATTTAGAAGCATGATGAATAGTGGAATTCTAAAGTTTCCTAGATTTCCTGAACTGATTCGTGAAATGAAAGAATTGATGCAAGAAGAGACAAGTTTAGGTATGCCAAGTATACATAAACCACGAAGGGGTAGTGATGATATTATAGACTCGCTTGTAATGTCGGCAAGTGTGTGGTTTGATAGCGAAAATCAAGGGTTTAGAGTGGTCTTCATTGAGTAAAAACCGAAAAATTTATAAATGATTAGTGTTTAATATATATAGGGTTTCGCAAATGGCAAAGAAAATCCGTGCGGATTCAACCAAAGCTATCTCTCCTGATGTCTTGTCTGGGTATGTGTCTGTAGACACAGAAGATAAAGAGACTCAGACTGTTCAACCTAAAGATGATTTGAGCGAGTTTATAGAGCTTTGGCAAGATGATGATGTTTCTACAGCTGTTAGGATTCTTGTAGATGCAGTTATAAAAAGCGGCTACAAGATAGTTCGGTCGGATAAGGAAGATGAATCTTATGACGATGCTTTAAAGAAACTTATAAGCAAATATTCTTTTGATGAACAACTTATCAAGATTTTGAATGATTTGATTCTGTTTAGGAAATCTTATGTTAATCTTATCAAGAAACCTGTTAAAAACGGTTCGGTTATTGTTAACGTAACTGAAGAACTTCACGTTTTAAGCCCAGCGTATATTAGACCTATTGTTAACAAGCACGGAGATGTTCTTGGCTATATCCAGCAAGTTCCCCAAGTTGACCCAATCAAGTTTAGCAAAGATGAGCTTGTTGAACTTGAACTCTATCCAACCACTTCAGGTTATTGGGGTTATCAGGATTTGAAATCGTTGTATGATGTGGTTAAACTAAAGAAACTGTTGGAAGATTATGTTAACTTTGTTTATGCTAACAACAAACTACCTGATGTTTGGATAATCAAGGAACAAATAAGCAAAGACCAGTTTGCTTTGCTTGAGAAACAGTTGAAAGAGAAATCAGCAAATCCAAAAGGTCACCTTGTCTTGACAGGTGACGCTGAACACATTTTCCCAACAGACCAACAGTTTTTGAGAGATATACTTGAAATTTTATATTATTTAAGAGGTAAGATTTACGAGTTTTTTGGAGTTCCGCCAGTGTTTGCTGGTTTTGTTGAAGGGGCAACCAGAGGAGCTGGCGATGTTCAAGTCAGACTGGTCTTTAATGACAAAGTGACTTCATTGAAAGACAGGGTTGAATCCTTGATAAATACCAGACTATTTAAGGCTATGGGATTAAGAGCCAAGATAGTGTTTAACCCTTACGACAGGCTTGAACTTAAGGACAGAGTTCAAATGGCTTTACAACTTAAAGCGTTGAACGTTTCAGAGAACACGCTGAAATTCTTTTTATCACACGGTTATCTTTCAGAGAATATAACCTTTTCAAGATTGAATCTTAATGCTAAACGAGTTAAGGATGAACTAACTAACAAGACTGCTCCAAGCAGACAACCTGTTGATAAGGATGTTAAAAAACTTAACCAGAAAACAGGTTACGAATCAACCACAAGACAAGACCAGATATTCGGTAAATAAAAATGCCATACAAAACCATTTCAGAGTTACCTGAACGAATTAGGAAGGCTTTACCAAAAAAAGCCCAACAACTGTTTTTGAAAGTGTTTAACGAAGCATATGTTAAATATGGTGATACTACTGCTTTTAAAATAGCTTGGGCTGCTGTTAAGAAAAAATATCAACCTTCAAAATCAGGTAAATGGGTTTTACACTCAGATGGTGTAGTTATGAGTTACGAAAAATTTTTACCTATTGGTGATGAAGATAAGGAGGTTAGAAGATATATTGAGTTTGTTGTAACTTCACCTTCCAAAACAACTAAAGGTGAACGGTTTCATCCTCAATTTATTAAAACAGTTGGCAACCAGTTACAAGGTATTAAAGGAGACCTTGAACACGCTAACCTGTTAAACTTGGATTTGCCTAAGATGTGGATTATTAAGGTTTTAGATTCACGAGTTATAGGCAACGAGATTCACGCTACAGCTATGCTAAATTATTTGCACCCATATTATGAAACTGTTTGGGAGATGCTTAAGGAAGGCAAACTTGGTGCTAGTATAGAGGTTGAGTATGATGATGGTGATTTTGTTATAACCGATGAAGGCAGGGTTTATTTTGATGGCAATGTGATTGGCATTTCGCTTACAACTTCATGGGCTAACCCAGATTCACAAGTTTATGCGTTATATGAGGTTAAAGAAAAGAGGTGAAAAGATGAGTAAAAAGAATGGTGTTGTAACCATAACAAAAGAAGATTTGATAAAGCACGCAAACCAAGTCCATAAAAGGCTTGAGTTTTTGAAAAGAGCTTACGAGCTCAATGAACGACTTAAAGAGATTAGGATTAAAGGCAGTAGGGTATTAAAACCTAACTTTGATTTTGAGACAACTCCAGAGTATGAAAAATATTTGAGAGATAAAGCTGAATATGATTTTGAATATTGGTATGAGATGGAATATCTGCCTACCATTGAACAACTTGAAGAAGATTTGAGGAAGACTAATCAACGAATCCAAGAAAAGGGGTGATAATATGTCTGAAGAGGTAAAACAGGAAGTGGAACAACAACCTGTTGAACAGGTTGAAGAAAAAGTTGTTGAAGAACCTAAAGAGGAAGTTAAAGAAGAACCTAAAGAGACAACTGAAGAACCGAAACAGGAAGAACAACCCAAAGAAGAAGTTGAGGAAGAAGTAATTGACGAAAAAGAGTTGTCTGACATTGAACAAGCTGTTTTGAAAGAGGAACAAGAAAAGTTCAACAAAATTAAGGAAGAACTTACTGAACAGATAACAGAAAGAGATGAACAGATTAAACAACTTAAAGATGAGATAAACAACTTGCAAGCTATGCTTGATAAGAAGATAGAGGAAGTAGTTAATACCATTAAAGGTGAAAAGAAAGCTGTTGATTTGAAAGCGATTCAGCAAGAAAACTTTGAACCTAAAGATATTAATGACATTCCTGATGAGAAGTTAGTAGAAATGTTTTGGCAAACTGCAAAAAAATAATGTTTATTAAAATTAATAAGAGGTGAAATAAATGGCAATTGACTCAAACATATACAAGACCGACGATGCGACTGCACAATATGTTAATCCAGAGTATTGGAGTCAAAAGTTGGTTAAGGCTTTGAGAGAGAAAGTAGTTTTAGAGAAGTTCGGTAGACAAGACTTCAGAGGTCTTGGTAAGAATGTTAGGAAGATAAACATTCCAAAGAACGCTTATGAGACAGCAGGAGAGTTAACTGAAGGAGTAGCAACCCCAGTAAGTGCATTGTCCTATAGTGAAGTTGAGATTACATTTACAGAATATGGTATTGCTTATCAGGTATCAGAGAAAGAACTAAACAGCGGTTTAAAGTTCATCTTTCCAGACATAGTTGAGAGAGCAACTTACGCTTTAGCTGCTAAGAAGGAACAAGTTATCAGAGATGCTTTGTTAAATGGAGCTGGTTTAAGCAAATATGTTAACGACAAAGATAATACCACAATTACTTCAGACGACACTCTTGATTTAGATACAATAATTGATGCAATGGCTTTAATGAAAGCACAGAACGCTATGCCTAGAGTGTTAGTAATCCATCCAAACCAAGAGAAATCTATTAAGAAATTATTGGTTGATGGTGGTAGTAATGTTATTAGAGACAAACTTGTTGCTGTTGAAAACGGTTTTATTGGACTGATTGCTGGTGCAGATGTTTATGTAAACAACTTTATTAAGAGTGATACTGAAAACAGTATAACTGTTTATAAAGCAATAATGCTTGGACCAAACGCATTTGCAGTAGCTTATCAGCAAGAAGCAAAGATTAGATGGAAAGAAGACAGCATCCTTGATAGAGCAGTAACTTTTGAAGCACACGAGTGTTATGGTGTCGGTGTTTTAGAACCTAATGCTATTTGTGTAATCACTTCAGCGTAAAACCGAAAACTTTTTAAATTTTTTTATTTTTTTTATTTTTTAACGGTGATACAAAATGATAACTCAAACTGATATTGAACAATATTTTAAAGGGACGGTTGAACTTGACAGCACATTTGCTACCAACACAATCAACCAAAATACCAGTTATGTCAGTCAAATAGATGGCAGACCTTTTGGTCAGAACTCTGTAACTGAAGAAGTTAACATGTATGAATGTTCTGACAGAATCCAGTTGCTTCATGCTCCTATCATTTCAATCACATCAGTTTATGTTAACGAATCAGACGAATTTTCACCAGCTTGGTCTCAAGTTACTGAGTATGTTATTGAAGATGCAGACCTTGGTATAATCAAACTAAAAACCCCTGTGTTAGCTGGGTTAAAGAGACTTAAAGTTGAATACACTTATGGTGTTGACCCTATTCCTGAACAAGCTAACAAACTTATCCTTGATTTATGCGTTATGGATGTTTTAAAAATGATTGTCAATGCCAAAGCAGGCAATGATGATTCAGATATGATAGATTTAGGTGCTATCAAGTTAAGAGGCAGTTATTCAGGAGTGTTAGCTAACCGTGCTCAATTAAGAGCAGAGATTAACGAATTAACGAAAAATTTATATACGAGTAAATCAAAGTTTAGACAATGAGCCTAAAAGATACGCTTAACAGGATAATTGAAAACTATGGCGAGGACGTTATCCATAGAACTATCACTCCCACAACAAACGATTATGGTGAAATCATTGATGAAACAGCTACAGAGACTACCATTAAAGCAGTAGTAGGTGGTTCGCTTGATAGGTATCTTTTGCTTGAAAGGTTTGGTATAACTGAAGATTTGAGTTCAGCAATCATAATAAGTGCTGATGTTATTGTTAATAACACAGATATTTTTGTTGTAGACGGTTCAGAAATCAAACCGAAAAACATTCGTAAGGTTAAATATAAAGGGGAACACGTTTTAACCATTTTAGCCATTTAAAGGCTGTATGCCTAAGAGAGGTGTGGCTGTATGCCAAGTAAGAAAGATGTATTTATAGATTTATTGAATTTGTTGAAGACCAACATATCTTCAGTTTCTAACAGAGTTTATTCTTCATATCCTAAAAAGAATATCACTTTTCCGTTTATAGTAATTTCAGACATTCGTCGTTCTCAAAGAACAGTTAATTTATCTAATGATGTTTTTACTGAGAACTTTTTGGTTGAAGTTACAGTATATACTAAAACTACTCAAGAATGTGATGAGTTATCAGACCAAATTTACACTTTATTAAAATCAACAAAAATCCAAGGTAAAAAACCTAACAACATTGAAGAAATTGATTCGGACCAGGTTATTGAAGCTAATGGTAAGATATATCATTTTAAAACATTATCCTTATTATATGTCTACTGAAAATGGGTTCAAGTTATCAAATCACAATCACAAGTGCTGGAGATATTAAGCAAATCACAGATGTAATTAATCAGATAGCTGTTAGAGAGGAAGGAAAGGTTAAGAAAAAAGCAACAAGAGTCTTAAACAAAACAGCTCAAACAATAGCTAAAAGCTGGAGAGCTAGAGTTGCTGCAGCCCCTTATAGTTATAACAAAAAAACAGCGAGACATGGTCCACATACAAGAAGTGGTGGTGTTCCTTTGGAACGAGCTATTAGAGTAGTTCAAATGACACCGCATTCGTATGCTGTTAAGGTATATGATATTGGTGGGAACGCTCCTGATGACAGCAAACCTTCAGCTTATGCGAATTATGACAGGAACAGATACGGTATGACACGAAACGGAACACCATATTCCTACAAGGAACGGGCTATACTAACAGGTATGGCACGATTACGTTCATTATTAAACAATTTATGAGGTGAAAATAATGGCAGACGCATTTTTTGGCGAAAACATAAAACTTTATTTAAAGGAAGATGACGGTTCAGCAACCAGTTTTACTGCTGAAACTGATGAGATAACAACCAAAGTTTACAGCTTTGAGATTAGTGGTGGAGAGTTTGATACTGAAACAAAATATTTGTTAGGTGGAGCTTCAATAACAATCCAGAAACCACAAAGTCCTTACGAGATTTCAATGGAAGTAGCGATTAAACCTTCAGAAGCAACAATCTGGGACGAAATATTTTTCGGTGCAGGATTAACTTCTGATACTAAAGGTGGTCCACACACAATTGGTTTTGAAGCTGATGATGGCACTGACAAGTATCAGATTTTGTTCAAGAATGTTGAAGTAATCTCTTTTGAGAGAAGCATTGATGGTGAGAACGAGTTAAGTGGAACTCTTAAATTTAGGTTGAATGCAACAGATTCGGAAGGTAATCCAAATATCCTTGTTGGTGACACTGCTAACACAGTCTTCACAGTAAACTAAAGGTGATATAAATGGATGAGAAAGGTGTAGAAACAAGGGTTAGGGATGGTAAGGAAGAGATTTCGTTTAAAGTTAGTGCTATGCCAAAAGAACATTTTTTAAGGTTTAAACACTTCGCTGATGAGGAATGGGGTGGAAGTTATTGGCATAGCATTAAGTTTTTGTTAGATTTTTATGAGATGTCTATTATGGGTCTGGTTAACCAAACTCAAGAAGATAAACAAACACAAAGAACCAAAAAGACTTTGGGGGGTGAAATGAATGAGTGAATTGACTAATTTGTTAGGGAAAAGATTTATTCAAGTAAACTTTTTAGGCAAGGAGATTAAAGTTAAGCCGATTGGTGTTGATTTAATGCCTGATTTGTTAAACTTGGAAGATGATAAAAAGAAACCTGAAGAGAAAACAGAATCAATTATTAGAATACTTAAATCGGTGTTAAGTTACGAGTTTCCAGGAGTAACTGAAGACGAGATAAAACAGATTCCTGTAGAGGATGTAAATAAATTGCTTGAACAATTAGGAAATGGCAGAAAATCCAATCAATAAATTACATGGACTCATTAACAGGATTGGCAAAGAGAAACATATGGCAAGAACCTTGGCGTTCTTGCTATATGAGTTCAAGAAACTTCCTTCAGATTTGACAGGAAAATCAGCAAAGATAACAGGAACTATTGGAGATATGAAAGTTGATTTGGAACTCAAATTTGAACCAGAACCGCTTGATTCAGTGATTGAACTGTTAGATTTCCTTAAATACAAAGCGAAAGAAGAGGATAAAGCTATTAAAAGGCGTAGATGAAAATGGCAGGTAAATCAAACGCAACATACAAAGTTGATATTTTGTTGAATATCTATTCTGGAACAACTAAAGGAGTGAAAGCTCTACAAAAAGTAGCTAAAAATACTTATAGAGAACTCAACAAATCCATGAAGGATTTGGGTAAAACAGCTACTTCAGATAAACTTCTTGGAACAGCTGTATTATCAAAAAAGTGGAACGATGCCTACAAGGATATGATTGCTGGATATTCTGTTTTTAAAAAGAAATTACTTACGAGCAACCTGCCAAAACGCATGCAACTTGATAGATTGAGAAGTCATTTAATCCCTTTCAATGTTGAGATGGCTAAAATAACCAAAAGATATCAAGACAACATATTGTATGCTAAAAGATGGAACGCTAAACTGGCTAAATCTACAGTGTTCTTCAAAAGGTTCTTTGGCGTTAGTTTATCCACTATGTTTCTATTTAGACAAATATCTGATACGCTATTTGGATTTATTAGGCAGAGTATTAATGGTTATATGAATATGGTTTCACAGACTGATGCTGTTTATAAATCAATTATGCAACTAAAAGGTGGGTTTGAAGCTTTAAAATACTCTTTTGTTCAAGCTATGGACCAGGCAGGCATATTTGACATGTTAACCAACGCTTTAAGGTCTCTTGTAACCTGGTTTGAAAACTTGACACCAGCTCAACAGCAAGCTACTGCTAAAGCTATTATCTTTGCTGCTGTCGGTTCAAAAATACTTAGCGTGTTAGCCAATATTGGAATACTCGTTATTTCAGCAAAAATAGCATTTAAAGGTTTGTTTGGTGCCATGATTAAAGGTGCAGGTGCAGCACTGTCAGCAATAGCTGGTCTACCTGCAGCACTTATAGCTGTGATAGTTGCTCTTCTTGCTGGTTGGGCTATCAATTGGAAAGAAACCTGGAAAGATTTGAAGAACTATTTTGTAAGCATAACTCAAGATTTTAAGGATTTGTGGGAGAATTTAGGGAAAGCTTTTAGGACTATTGGACAAGGGTTTATGGACCTTCTTCATGGTGATTTCAAAACTGGGTTTAAAAAGATTGGTGCAGCCATAATTTCTATTTTGGTTAGTGCTTTTGAATTTGCTTTTAAAATAGGATATGGTATAGTAAAATCTTCAGTAAATTTAATAATTGACGCATTAAATGGATTACTTAAAGGGATTGATTGGATAGCTGAAAAAGTTGGCTTGAATATGGATTATAGAATATCTTGGAAAATGCCTAAATATAATCTTGGGTTAACTGATAGAGTAAATAGATGGATAGATTCCTGGGCAGGAACTAATTTATATGGTGCTCCATCTTCAAAAACTAAAAATGTTTCGTTTAACAATGAGTTTAATGTATCTATTGAAGGTGTTGGAGACTTTTCAAAAGAAAACTTAGAAAGGCTTAAAGAATCTTTTACTGAAGGAGTAACTGAAGGGATTAACAAATCGCTTGCTCAACAAGGTGTAACATATTAAGGTGTAAAGAATGAAACCGTATTTGATAGATTTAGGAACTCATCCTGATTCAACGATTGTAGAATCAGTTAAAGCAAATAATGGAAACGAGTTTGAGTTGGATGCTGACCAGATGACTTTTAAAGTGTCAGCACTAATTGATGATGAATCAGTTACAAAATACAAAGA
>Ga0180298_1000425_pt1 | contig 10232 bp, 9 predicted proteins | sample GuaBasSediGuay13_FD_121800 | JGI IMG/M metagenome (GOLD analysis project Ga0180298, IMG submission 121800) | Subseafloor sediment microbial communities from Guaymas Basin, Gulf of California, Mexico - Guay13, Core 4488-10 , 4-6 cm | ecosystem: Environmental > Aquatic > Marine > Hydrothermal vents...
ATACCTTACGACGTGGCATGGTTCTGCAATGAAAGCTCAACAGCCTTTGAGGCATATTCAAACTGCAGCGTTCTCATGACCGAAGATTATTACGCGAATGATGACCTGGCAAGGAACTGCATCATTCCGTCTTTTGCTTCATCGCTAAACAAGCCGTACTGGGCAAAAAGCTGCCCCGAGGATTGGGCTCTGGGAAGTATAACGAACATGGAAAATGTGTTACTCATGAGAATGGTTCAATACCATCCTGACTATATTTTTGCCATGATTTACAATAGAAGCGATTTCGATGAGTTCAACCCTGCTTTTATGCCGCCCCTCATCCAAAATTACATAGTTGATGAGGACAAACCCGTATGCGATATTGTCGTATATCTCACAAACGAGGCAGGAACAGATGACAGCCCAAAAGATTTCGATCCGTGGCAGCTGCTTGACGTGGGCTTTTCGGCAATAGCAAACGGAATCATGGCAAGCGGATACAGGATTGAGATAACATCCGAGCCCATGGAAAATGCAGATGCATATTATGTTTATACCAGGGGTGGCTGGTGGGACGAAACCAACATTCTTGATTTACCGGACAGCATTGTAAATTTGTTTTACGGAAATAAGACGGTATTCTTAGAAGTTGGCGGCGTGCTTCCCGCATCAACTCCAAACTGGAAGAGTATTAGAAGCAGAATCGGCATAGCTTCCGATAAAACATTTGATACGATATTTGATGAAAATCATCCTGTAGATGGGGTTTATGATGGCATAGCATATACACATCTGGGCGATAACTGGTTTCTGTTCAACAATATAAAAACCTCTGATGTATGGGGAGAGATTCTTTCCACCTGCAGCTATGAGGGCAATACATATGTGCTGGCACTAAGAGACGGCGATTGCATATTCATAAATGGTGCGGGGCTTGATTTCAATGCAAGCTTCCTCATCTCCAGCATATTGAGCGACGGGCTTCAGAGCCCTTCAAACTGTATTTCCGCCACGGGACTTGTTTCCACCTTCTATGCCACCGATGATACTCCCATTCATATAAAATTGCCGTATAATGTGTCCTCTCTAAACTGGACAAAGAGGGATATGAATGGAAATGTGCAGAGCGGAAATTCTCCGTATGACGGAAATGATGGTTACATGGATTACCTTCCTAAAGGCACTCTGCTGATTCTCAGGAGCAATGGCAACATTTCGGTAAGCGTAACAAGACCGTCTAATGCCCTCTACATAAATGACAGAGAAATAATCCCTCTAAACAGAGCAATCATATTTGGCAAGATAACGATTGATGTTGACGTAGCAAGCGATATGGGTGTAAAGGAGGTAGATTTTTACATAGATGGCAACCTGAAATATAAATGCACCAGGCCGCCATATCAATGGCTGTGGGATGAGCATGCTGTTGGAAATCACGAGATAGAAATCAAAGCATATGACAGCCAGGACAACAAAGCAGAAGACGCCCTTGGCATAACCATATTCAATCTATGAATTTTTTCACCGCTTCGTATCCCATATCAAAAGCCCTTTCATTCATTTCAACATATTTGTCAGGAACGTTTTCTCTCACTACCTGAAGAATTTTTTCTTTATCTATTACAAGTATGTTAATCCCGGCAAGTGCACCAAGCATGACTATATTTTTGGTTATTGCGTTTCCTGCTCTTTTCGCAATATCAAGTGCATCGATTTTTATCAGTTTGCTTCTCGATGAAAGTTCATTGAAAACTTCCCCGAGGTCGGGATATGTGCTCTCCCCCAAAGAAACATTTGGAGGAATCACAGGATTTATATCTGTTATTACTATTCCGTCCTCCTTAAGCTTCTTTATATAACGAAGCGCCTCGACAGGCTCCATTGAAATTATTGCATCCGCGCTTCCATCAGCAATCAACGGCGAGTGAACATCTCCGGCGCAAACGGTGCAGACGACGCTGCCGCCGCGCTGCGCCATGCCATGAACTTCCGATGTCAGGGCTTTTTCTCCTGCTGCCAGAAATGCCTTTGCAAGTATGTTCGCTTCTGTAAGAACGCCCTGGCCGCCGACGCCCGCAAATATCAACCTTCTCTTCATTTTTTTCGCCTCCTTATTGCATTTGCCTCGCAAACTTGTGTGCATACACCACAGCCATTGCATAGCGTTTCATCAATTTTGATTTGATCCCCGTCGCGGTAAAAGGCAGGGCATCCGAATTTTTCTATGCAGACGTTGCATTTCGTGCATTTTTCCTGGTCGATTTCGAATGAGCCTTCCGTCACGCTTTTTGGGAGAATGAGGGCGCATGGAGCTTTTGAAACAACCACAGAAGTGCCTTTGTAGTTAAGAGCTCTTTTGAATGCCTCCATTGTTTTCTTCAGATTGTTGGGATTCACGACCTCTATGTGCTGCACACCCAGCCCTTTCACAACATCCTCGACTTTCAGCATTATAGCCTCATTTCCCATACCATCATACTCCGTTCCCGGATGGGGCTGGTGGCCTGTCATTGCCGTTGTTCTGTTGTCAAGCACTGCAATCACGCAGTCATGATTGTGATGAACGGCATTCACTATGCCCGGCAACCCTGCATGGAAGAATGTCGAGTCGCCCATGAAAGATATGACCTTCTGGTCCGTTGCATACGAAAACCCGCACGCAGTGCCAACATTAGAGCCCATGCATAGCAGGAAGTCGGCCATCTCCAGCGGCGGGGCTTTTCCGAGAGTATAGCAGCCTATGTCTGTCGGATATATTGTTCCCTCAGGTGCGACCTGCTTTATTGCATAATATGTAGCCCGATGAGGGCAGCCGGGGCACATCACAGGGGGGCGGGGAGGGGCATGAACAGATGGCTCCTTTATTTCTTTTTTCTCTTTCAGTCCGAAAAATTTTCTTAAAGTGGATTCAACAATATCCATATCGTATTCATACAATCTGCTGAGTTCTCCGTATCCCTTGCCGTATATTTTTGTGTCTATTCCTTCTTCATAAGCCATTGCCTTAAGCTGCTCTTCAAGAAACGGCTCAAGCTCTTCCACAACAATCACTCTGTCGCATTCTTTCAGAAAATCAATGCACATTTTTCTGGGCATGGGGTTTGTCATTCCCAGTTTCAGTATCCTGCATTTTATTCCCAGCTCCTGTACAACCTCCTTCACATAATTGTACGGCGCTCCGGAAGTTATTATTCCTGTCTTGTCGCCCAATTCCTCTACAAAATTAAATTTGCTTTTCTCAGAAATCCGCTCCGCCCGTTCCATTTTTTCCAATAGCACGGGATGGAGCTTCCTTGCCACTTCAGGAACAGTTACCATGAGGGGGTTCTTTTCAAACTTTCCTCTCTTCTTCTTGAGATTTATTTTTCCAAGCTCCACAGGCCCTCTGATATGCGAAGTCCTTGTGGTCATCCTGAACAATATTGGCAATGAAAGCTCTTCGGAAATTTCAAATGCTTCTATGACCATCTCCTTTGCTTCATGTGGATTGGATGGCTCCAGCATCGGGGCATTTCCGAATTTAGCATAATATCGGTTATCCTGTTCGTTCTGTGAGGAATGGCAGGATGGATCGTCTGCCGTCACAATAATATGTCCTCCTTTGCATCCCACATACATGTAAGTCATGAACGCATCGCTTGCAACATTCAACCCCACGTGTTTCATACATGTAAGTGCTCGCAGGCCGGAGACGGCCGCCGCCGCCGCAACTTCCACTGCGACCTTCTCATTTGTTGAATACTGGAAATAAAAGCCGGGTTCCTGGCCTTTGCTTTTGTAATAACGTGCTATTTTTGAGAACGTATCCGCAATTTCCGAAGAGGGCGTGCCGGGATATGTGGTGGCGACATCTATGCCTGCTTCTATCGCACCCCTTACTATTGCCTCATTTCCAAGAAGCAATGCTTTATCTTTTGTTGATAACACATCCATTTTTTCACCTATCTAATTTTTATCATTTTTGCGTCTATGACTTTGAGCCCGCTACTGTAAACAAATACAGGATTTAAATCCATCTGGCTTATTGAGGGAAAATCCGTTCCTATCTGGGACAGTTTGAGCAGGAGTTCGACCATTGCCTTTCTATCAAGCTCAATTCCTCTGAATCCTTTAAAAAGCTCCCCTGCTTTCAAGTCATCTATCATTTCCTCCGCATCTTTTCTCTTTATCGGCACAAGGCGGAATGAAACATCTTTGTACATTTCTGCAAATATGCCGCCCATCCCCACCATTATGCTCATACCAAATGATGCATCATTTACAAGCCCTGCAATCATTTCAATGCCCTGAGGTTCCATTTTTTCGATTATGAATCTCTCTCCGGGAAACTTTTTTTTGAATTCCGAAAATTCTCTCTTAAGTTCTTCCTCATTCATTATGTTGAGTTCCACCCCTCCAACATCTGTTTTATGCAGGATATCCGGCGAGCATACTTTGAGGGCTACGGGGAATTCCAGTTCAATGCTTTCCAGGTCATCATCGCTTTCTATCACCACAAAATCTGTTGTCGGAATGCCATAATCTCTGAGCAGGACTTTCACTGCATCCTCTGTCAGCGTTTCCTGCAATCCCAAATTCATTGCTTAGGTATGCCAGACGGCTTTTTTACTTTTTGGTAAATATTGATATACTCCAAAACACATTAAGCGACCATGAGGTCGTTTATTTCAATTGATGTGGGCGCAATGGACTCGCTTGTATCATTTGAGGATGAGTTGAGGAAAACAGGCGTTTCCATAAAACTTGTCGAACCGGAAAACATCCATCTCACGCTGAAATTTCTGGGAGAGATAGATGAGGAGATGGTTCCCAAAATAGAGGAGGTCATGAAAGAAGCGGTGAGCGGCATATCGCCTTTCACTGTGGAGCTTAAAGGCACAGGAGCATTTCCAAACACGGATTACATAAAAGTGATATGGGTCGGTATGAAAGACGACGGGGAAATGAAAAAAATCGCAGGAGTTCTTGAAGATGGTTTGCAGAAATACGGATTTAAAAAGGAAAAGAGATTCACCCCCCACGTGACACTGGCGAGGGTAAGAAGTGCGAAGGGAAAAGAAATGCTTAAAGAACTCATAAATAAAAATGCCGAAAGGCACTTCGGGGAGATAAAAGTAGAGAGCATAAAACTCAAAAAAAGCGAGTTGAGAAGAGAAGGGCCGTTATATACCACTTTGCTTGAAGTAAGATTATGAAAGACGAGGAGATAATAGAAGAAGTTCTGGAAAGAATCGTCCCTTCCAAAGAGGAGAAAGAAGAAATCGAGAGAGCAGTGAGCGAGATAGAGGACAGGATTTCCATAGAAGCAAGGAAGAGGGGGCTGGAGGTGGAGGTGATGCTTGTGGGGTCAATAGCGAAGGGTACGTATCTTAAAAATTCGCTGGACATAGATATTTTTATTTTATTTCCGTCCGGCTATCCAAAAGATGAAATGAGAGACCATTCTCTTGATATTGGGAAGGAGGTACTGCAGGACTGGAAGATTCAATATGCGGAGCATCCCTATATAAGGGGGAAATACGGAAAATATGAAGTTGACATAGTTCCCTGTTATAGGATAAAGGATGCATCAGAAAAAATGAGTGCAGTTGACAGAACGCCTTTCCATACAGAATATATAAGAAAAAACTTGAAAAATAAAAATGAGGTGCGCCTTCTGAAGCAGTTTCTAAGAGGCATAGGATGTTATGGGGCGGAGATAAAGGTGCAGGGATTTTCCGGATATCTTGCAGAACTTCTGGTACTGAAGTACGGTTCTTTCAGGGATGTGCTTAAAAATTCACAAAACTGGAAGGGCAAAGTCGTGTTGTCGCTCAACGGAACGAGCAATATATCATTTCCAGAGAGATTTGTTTTTATTGATCCTGTTGACCCATCAAGAAATGTTGCAGCTGCTCTCTCCCCTCAAAAACTGGAGTTTTCCATCTTTGCGGCAGGGGAATATCTGAAAAATCCGAAAATAGAGTTCTTTTTCCCGAGGAAGGTCGCTCCATTGCCCCTGAATAAAATAAAGGAAGAGATAAAGGACTTTATAGGGATATGCATGCCCAGGCCAGACCTTATTGATGACATTCTTTACTCTCAGGTAAAAAAGGCGACAAAAAATATGGAGAAACTTTTCCAGGAGAATGATTTTGCCGTAGCCGAATCGCTTTATTATGTAAATGGCCGTATTATGATAATGGCAAAATTGAAAGAGAAAAAAATTTCAGAATCCAAAGTCCATATGGGGCCGCCGGAAAATAAAGGCGAGCACGTGGAAGCTTTTCTATCAAAGTGGAAAGGCAATCACAATGTGATTAAGGGGCCATATCTGAAAGATGGGAGATGGTGGGTCGAGATAAGGAGGGAATATAACGATGCACATGCTCTCCTAAATGAGAAGATGGCCAATTTGAATCTCGGGAAAGATTTGAATAAACTAAAAAGTAAGGCGAAGATATGCGAAGACGGGGATTTCGTAAACAAAGAAAATGCTTCATTCTGGACAGAATATATTATTGGAAAACCTCCTTGGGAAAGATAACTATATCAACCCCGCTTTCTGTAGAAGCATGAAGTCCTCTGTGGAGAGCTTCTCGCCTTTTTTGAAACGCTCATAAACGTCATCTGCTTTTTTCTGTATTGCAGTTCTTTCTTTCTGTATCTTGTCCACTTTTTCCTTCTTCTTCATGGATTCCATCTGCTCTTCTATCTCTCTTATTTCTTTAATGTAGGAAACAAATTTTTTGTGGGCTTTGTCTGCATCCAGCCGTGCCATGACATATTCCTTCTGAATTTTCTTCAATTCTTTGTAGAGTTCGTCTGATTTATTGAAGCATTCCATCATCCTGAGATGTTCTTCCTGCGCCTTATCGGCTAACTCTCTCACTTTAACGTGTTCTTTATCTCCCTTCTCCTTTATGAGCCTCTCTTTCTCCAGAATTTCTTTCAATTCAGGCGTTTTTTCAAGGATTTTTTGTCTTTCTTTTATTTTCTCATTAAGTTTGGAAAGTTCCTCCACCAATTCCTGTTCTTCTCTTTTTGATAGCTGATGGGTCATCTGCTTGAATTCAAGTTCTTCTTTCCTTTTATTAAGAAATTCCAATGATTCGCCTTCAGGAAGGTATTTTTTTCTCAATCTTTCTATTTCTTTTCTTATTTCTTTGTATTCTTTATTTAGCTCTCTTCTTCTTTTCTTGGAGTTTGCAACCCTTATATTTGTCTCATCTCTCTGCTCCTTGTGGTGCAGTCCCTCCTGCTTGTATTTCTTAATCTGGGCAGCAAGTTCCTGTCTCTTTTCCTTCAATTGCTTGCTTTTCTCATTAAATTTCTCCCTTATTTCCTTTACCTCACCCAACTTTTTTCTCAGTTCTTCTCTTCTCTTCTGCAATTCCTCAATACTCATTCTATTTCCCTAATTGGCGTGTTTTATTAAAAAATTTCGCTTACTCATAGATTTTCCCCTCCATCACTACATGTTTGACGACTGTTTCGACCCTATCAACGGCTGTTCTGGTTATCTCTAGTTTTCTTTTTAATTCAGGTGTAGCTTCCTTTAGCGACAGATCTATGTACCCTTTTGCTATGCACAAGGGATTGAAAAAGTAGTGGGAAATATCTTCGATAAACCTCTGCTCTCTCTCGATTATTTCCTTCATTTTTTTGTTTGAGAGGTCGAGCTCTTCCTCCATCATTTTCTTTTTTGTTATGTCCGCTATATTCAGTATGACCTCTTTCTTACCTTCATAATTGACGAGAGATAAATTTATCTCAGTCCATGCTACCTTTCCATTTTTATCCACCAATCTGATTGTGCACGAAGGCGTATCCTTTCCTTCCATTGCTTCATCTATTTTTTTTCTGATAAGCGCAACATCTCCTGTATGCACAAAATCAGTGATATTTTTTCCATCGGTGCTGCCATACCCAACTATTTCTCTGAATTTTTTATTCGTGAAGATGCATGAATTGCCGTTTAGAATCACTATCCCGGCAGGGGAACTTTCTGTCAGTATGCGGTACTTCCTCTCATTTTCTTTGAGGGCATTTTCAGCATATATTTTCTCACTAACATCATTCATTATGATTATGGAGCCGTCTTGCATGGGGATTCCGTCAACAGAAAAAAATCTTCCGTTTTTCTCCCACATGGCATTACGGAATTGCATCCCTTTGCTTATGAGATTTTTGAGTTCTTTGGAGCGACCTGATTCTTTGGCAATATTTTCCGGGCTGCCAACTATCTCCCTAACTTTTTTATTTTTGTATATTATCTTCCCGTTTTTATCAAAAAAAATAATTCCAGCAGGGATGTTATCAAGTATGGCCCTGAAATAACTTTCAGCTGATCCCCTGTCCCCTTCCATGCTATCGAAAGATAGCGATTTATTTAAAACTTTTTATTTTATTCTGATTTTGCCAACTTTAGCACCCGGTAAATGATTGATAAGACCCGTAAGCTTTCAATGCATTCCTGGTTTGAGCCCATCACAATATCTGATTACCACTAACTTTATATGTTCAATACACATGTTAAATATGGGGAGAGAATTATCTCAGTCATTCGTAAAAACAGCTTGGGGGAACCTGAGGCAGGCGTTATTAAAATAGCTCTCTACCCCAACCTCGGTTTCCCCTTCACTGTCCACATGTTATTTTAGGTAGTAATACTTAAAATCTTCGAAAAATTTTGAGGCAAAGACAAAATTTGCATAGTTTGAAGCAAATATATAAATATCATAAAAATATTTTACTTTCATGGGAAAAAATAAGAAGAATACTGGATTTCAGTCTGCTGCAGGTCTGGTTCGTTACTTTGAGGAAGAGAAGACAGGAGTGAAAATAGATCCGGTGTGGGTTATAGTTATGGGGGTTGCAACTGCAGTGATAGTGACTGCCCTCCACATTCTATATCCTGCCTGAGATACAAAACTATTTTTATTTTTGATTTATTTCATTGCATGCATATTATAGGCGGGAGGAAGATTGCAAGAAAAATTGAGAAAGAGATAATTGAAAAAAGCCAGCACAAAAAGCCCCATATTGCCACAATCCTTGTCAGGGGAAATGAAGAATCCGAACTTTATGCCAAACTTAAGGAGAAGGCATGCAGAAGGGTTGGATTCGATTCGGAAACAATCAGATTTCATGAAGATGTTACCAAAGAAGAAATAATAAGGGAGATTAAAAAATTGAATGAAAATGATGAGGTGCATGGCATAATGGTTCAACTCCCTCTACCAAAGATTGATTACAGCGAGATTGTGAGTGCGATTGACCCCGATAAGGATGTTGAGGGTGTGCATCCCTACAATATGGGCATGACAATGTTGAACAGAGAATTTCTTGTCCCATGCACTCCGCTTGCTGTAATAAAAATACTGGAACATGAAGGGGTGGACGTTAAAGGAAAAAATGTGGTAATCGTGAATCACAGTAACATTGTGGGAAAGCCCCTTGCAGCCATGATGCTTAACCGAAATGCCACTGTTTCTGTCTGCCACGTTTATACAGATAATCTGGCAGAGCACACAAGTACTGCAGATATAATTGTCAGCGGTGCCGGAGTGAAAGGGCTTATAACCGATAGGCATGTGAGGGAGGGAAGCATTGTCATAGATGTGGGAATAGTGAAGGAAGGAGAGAAGATATGCGGGGATGTGGATTTTGATGCTGTGAAAGAAAAGGCAGGGATGATAACGCCTGTGCCAGGCGGCGTCGGACCTGTGACTATTGCCTGCATGTTAGAAAATGCACTCAGGGCGTATGGGATTAGAAAAAGTTGATAAATGGGGGAAGGATATCCCTGCATGGATGGGAGAAAAATCTACTATTCGTTTCATGATATGCCGTGGAGCAATGATAGCTATGGCGGTTATGGAAGTAATGCTGGCATAAAATTTAGCAGAACAGAAATAATTCATATCTTAATTGCAATGGCCACTCTCACTGTTGCATTCTCATTCGTTTTTGTTCCATATCCTCCCCTTGCCCACGTACTGGCAGCAATAAAAAATATGCCCCTCTCTTTCCTTGCGATAGTAACCGCATTTTTCTGTCATGAAACTGCCCACAAATACATGGGCCAAAAGTATGGGTACTGGTCAGAGTTCAGAATGTTTCCCCAGGGATTGCTGCTTGCTCTCTTTTTGGGCATGACTGTAGGCATTGTATTTGCCGCCCCGGGGGCAGTGCAGATATGGGGAAGGCCCAGCAGGGAGGAGAGCGGAAAGATATCTGCTGCAGGTCCGTCAACAAACATCTTAATC
>Ga0180298_1000428_pt1 | contig 10214 bp, 8 predicted proteins | sample GuaBasSediGuay13_FD_121800 | JGI IMG/M metagenome (GOLD analysis project Ga0180298, IMG submission 121800) | Subseafloor sediment microbial communities from Guaymas Basin, Gulf of California, Mexico - Guay13, Core 4488-10 , 4-6 cm | ecosystem: Environmental > Aquatic > Marine > Hydrothermal vents...
AAGTAGTATCGTGCTCATAAGATACGTTAGCTCAAAACCCATAGCGCTAACACCCACTACATATGCCATTCCTACGAGACCTACCATCATGAACGCACTGTACGTTGTTGCACTATATGTCATTGCAGCGATGAACCCACCGATTTTCCTGTTTGCTATGAAATACTCTGCTATGCCAGGGCCTGTCTTTTTCTTAGCACGATATGAGATAAAACAACCAATAGCGAACCAGATGAAGATCCCGAGAAGCGCAATAGTAATATTCATCACTTTATCGCCTCCCTACGGTTAATATGCCGTAAATGATAGTGGATATTGAAAGAATTATCCAGAAAAGGTAAGAACCTATCACCTTTGAGGGCAGAAGAAACGGAATCGTGAAATTCAAAATGATTATAACTGTATATACAGTTAAAAACTCCTTGCTTCTGATGAATGAACTTTTCATTTTTTACCTCCTCTAATTATATATGTATATACATATATTTACATAATTATAATGAAAATTAGAGGATTTGTCAAGAAGCCGAATTGTATCACGAGAATTCCGTAATGCCGGCTTAAATTCAGTATCTCAATAGGGGCACTTTGTGGATCAACCTTTAATGGCCGTGATGGATCAATTTCGTCTTGCACTGTACATTGACCCCGATTACTTTTAAGAAATCGGTTTTTGTATTATCTGTATCAAATCACGAGGAGACATCTGAAGCATCTTTCTCGAAAAACGTGCGAATAATTCTTTCTCTACTTCTCCCTCTTTTAGACGAGTAGAAACAGATACCATGGGTTTCGAAAAGGGATCTTCAATAAGATTTAACTTCCCGTTTATGTTCTTTAGTACACCATCTTCTTCCATAGTTCTCTTTAAGACCGTGTAGTTTGCCTTATTCTTTACTATACCTTGTTCCTTCAAATATAAGAATAATCTCTCTTCACTGATATCGCCATCACTTTTCATTCGCAATTCTCGCACTGCATCTATCACTTTTTGCATGAACGGTATATCAGGGAAGATGGTATTGATCAATTGATTGGTCTCACGTACATCATTCTCACCGTACATAAGATACAAAAATGCCTCCTGTTCCTTGCCTATCATGGAAAGAGGTAATAATATATCCCCGAGTGTGAAACCGAGATCATAATATATGAGATTTTTGAAAGCACCCTCAGATAGGTTAGCAGGGAAAGATGGTGTTGTAACCAATATCTTTATCTTGCGATTCCTTATGAGTGATATTATCTTCTGTTTCTGGAAGGCGGAGAGTTTTTCATTGTAAAAGATAATTTCTCCATTTTGATAGGCATCTTTCATCTTCATACCGATCTTATGTGCGAGTTTTACAGATTTCGATGAAGTATTGGTGAAGATAGCAAAACTTTCCCCTGTAGATATCAAAGAAAGCAGTACTTCAAACTTACTCTCGACATTACGCCTATCGACGATCATCAGATTCGATTTACTTTCCTTATTTAATATGAGATTTTTTATGCCAAATTTTATTTGTAAGTAATCGATGATCTCTTTAGAAGAGTGCCAATCTATGTAAAACATAGGTTTATATTTGAAGAATATTTCGAATTTCCCATTTCTATCAATAGGATAAAGATAGCTGTAATTACTAAATATAATTTCATCAAAGTCCTTCTCATAGAACAATTCTAAATTGGATGATACCACCGTTGCGTTGGTAAAAGTAATCCCATTCCCATTATTTTTCCATGACGAGAAATTCATACTATCGCAATAATTTATTTTATATCTCATAAAACTAAAAGTATCCTGGAAAAGATTGTAGATGCGGTTGAGTATAGATGTCGTTGGTAAAATAACGAGGATATTTGCCTCTTTGGATTTAGAAGAAAAGAGCATGTTAGGAATAAAAGATTCATAACCTTTAACGTCTAATATTATTATCGAGTTCTCAATCTTATTCATAAGTTTTGTTAATTTTTTACATTCCATTCTTTTCATTATGGTGTGAATTCTTTTTTTCTTCTCGAGTTCACTTATGGAAGTTTTTCCTTCTTTTTCTTCCTGTGGGTTCCAACGATCGAACATATGAAAAACGAACTTTTTATCCTCTATTTCTTCTTTCAATATATCACTCACACCAATCTCGATATCTTTTATATACAATTGGATATTAGAATATCCCATCCATTCGGTCCTTCTGGGAGTAAAAACAACATTTGCCTTCAACAAACTTGGTCTTATGTAGCGATAATCATCGAAGATATATGCCTTGTTAAATCCTGTAAAATGACCATCTTTCTTGCCATCGGTTAGAGTTATGAGAACATGCTGTGATGATTGTCCAAAATAATGAACACTCTTTATACTCATATCTTTCAATAGAAACGTAGGTTCAGGATTCCCATGACCGTAGGGAGACAATTTCGATAATCCTTCCATTACATCTGCATTTATGTCGGATAGATGAAATTCAGTATCTATATACAGACTTGGAGAAAATAATTCTGTATCTATCGTTTGTTCTGCTACCTCATTGATCCTCTTTCTGAATTCCTCTATATCTTTTTTGAGAATTGTGAATCCTGCTGCCATTGCATGCCCACCATACTCGATAAGAAGATCGGATACTGCACTCAGTAATTCCATTATGTTCACACCATCTATTCCTCTGGTAGAACCTCTTGCAATATCAGTAGAGTCAGTAGCTATAACTATAACGGGTTTGTAATATCGTGATAGGATCTTGGAAGCCACTATACCAATGACCCCAGGATGCCATCCTTCTCCTGTGACTACTAAGATTTTCTCCTCATCATATCCTGGGTCTTCCTCTATTATGGAAAGAGCATCTCTGAATATCTTCCCTTCTATATATTGCCTTTTGGAATTGTATTTTACGAGTTCTGCACTTATCTTCTCCGCTTCTTCCTTATCGTGAGATAAGAATAATTTCACGGCTAAAGAGGCATCTGCCAATCTACCAACAGCATTCAATTTTGGCGCTATCTTAAATGATACATCAGTGGAATCCAGCGTAGAAGGATTCACTTTAGAGGATGTGAATAATGCTTCCACACCAACAGATCTGCCCTTGCACAAACTTGCCAATCCTTTTTGGGCAAAGAATCTGTTTTCTCCCAGGATTGGCACAACATCTGCTATTGTACCCAGAGCAACTAATCCCAAATGTTGTTGTAATGGATAATTCACCCCTAATGTGTCAACAATAGCCTGCAACAATTTGTAGGCAACTCCAACACCTGCAAGTGATTTAAAAGGATAGGTATCATTCGGCTGCTTTGGATCCACAACGGCATTGGCACGTGGTATTTTGTCTTTTATCTCATGATGATCTGTTACTACTACTTTCAAGCCAAGAAAGCGAGCATATTCTATCTCTTCAATAGAAGTTATCCCACAATCCACAGTTAATATAGTTTTTCCTCCGTTTTTGAATATATCGAATATACTTCCCTTATTCAGTCCGTAACCCTCATTCATGCGATTTGGTATGTAGAAATCCGTTTTCCATCCTAAATCTCTGAATACAGAAAGCAAAAGAGTAGTTACAGTAATACAATCAACATCGAAATCTCAATATATTACGACCTTTTCTTCCCTGTCTCGTGCCTCCAGCAGACAATCTACTGCTTCTCTCATCCCTTTTAGTTTCCAGGGATCGAATTTCTTCGATTCTGTTACATTCAAAAACTGTTTTGCTTCTTCGGATGAACGTATATTACGATTAACAAGTAGTATGGCAAGCAAGCGAGGAATATTTAAATCTCGCTCTATAGAGGAGACTAAGCTTTCATCCGGATGACAAACCACCCACTTTTTTCTCATTTTCCACCTTCTCTCACCTTCTTCTTTACTTTTTTTTCTTTTTGTTTTATTATATCATATTGTAATGGATTTGTAAAAAACTTTTGAGCGGGGAGTGCTAAAAGCTATGGAATGGATATATGTAATGATTATGGGGGCATTGGTAGTGGTAATACTGGTGCTTGTCGTGCGAGCTCTTTCTACAAATAGGGCAAGGAAAAGCGATAGCGAATATGAAGTGGAAAGCGAAATCACATCGTTTATAAATGAGTTCAAACACATAGCTAACCTCAAGATAGACATTCTTACCGAGAAGGAAGAGGAACTCCGTGAGGTAATAAAAGAGGCAAATTCGATGATAGTGCGATTGAACGCAACTGTGGCTGATGCGCAGAGGATATCGGAAACTTTGCGAACATATGTAAAAAATGTTAAGCCAGATCAAAGGAAAATAGAAGAAGTGGAAGCAGTAAAAAATTATGAAATCGGGAAAAAACCAGAAGAAGATGTAAAAGTTAGGATGAGGGAATCCGTCATACCTTCTTCAGAGCAAGAAAAGGTAAATCCTGGGGGAGATTATGACCTGCTCAAAAGGCGTGTTGCAGAACTCGCCAATGATAATTGGAAGATCAGTGATATAGCGAGAATGCTTGGGATAGGAGTTAGAGAAGCCAGATTGATGCTGAATTTAACACTGGCAAAGCAGGGATATCAGGTGACTACTTTTCATCATAAAGATGCAGATCAGGGAGAAACTTTGTAAGTGGATGAAAAGATTAGAAAATATGTTGATACGATCTTCGAGGTAAATGAGAATCTTGATCTAACTGCGGCAAGTAGAGAAGAATTCCTGAATTATCACGTTGCAGATGCTTTGATGATAACGAAGCTCGTAATCTTTAAATCGGGATCTAATGTTGTAGACATAGGAAGCGGACAGGGAATTCCAGGTATAGTAGTTGCTATAAAGTTGCCCGAAGTAAATGTAACATTGGTCGAAAGTATTACAAAGAAATCTAAATTCTTATCTTATGTGGTCGATTTATTAAAATTGAAAAATGTTAGAGTGATAAATGCACGGGTGGAGGATTTCTGCCGAAACGAAGGAAGGAATCAATTTGATATTGCCCTGGTACGCGGCGTTGAAAAATTAAACGTTTTGCTGGAATACGCTCTTCCTCTCTTGAAAACAGGGGGTTTGTTTCTACCTCAAAAGGGTAAAGCAGTAAAAAAAGAGATGAAAGAAGCGAAAAGTGCGTTGGCTATCTTAGGAGGGAAGATCGAAGGGATGAAGTGGTACCGTATATCTGATAGGCTTCTTTCTGTCCCATTTATCAGGAAAATAAAGGAAAGCCCTTCCAAATACCCACGCCGATCAGGTATACCTTCGAAAAGGCCCATCGCATAAGGGAGATGAAAAGATATGTCTACAATAAGAATAGGAGCGCACATGGCCACAAAAGGCGATGTGTCTACCGTTCCAAAAAGGACAACGGAAATAGGAGGGAATGTAGCTCAGATCTTTGTCAAAAACCCTCGCTCCTGGAAAACAGGCGAAATTAAAGAAGGAATGAAGGAGAAACTCCAGGCTGAGATGGTGAAATATGATGTCCCAATATTCGTCCATTCTGGTTATTTAGTGAATATGGCTACACCAGAAGAGGAACTCCGCAAGAAAGTGATGCATCTCATTTCTAATGAGATTTCCATGACCATTCAACTGGGTTTGAAATACTACAACGTACATCCGGGCAGCCATAGAGGGACAGGGGAAAAAGAGGGATTGGAGAGGATCGTGCGAACATTATCGGAGGTTATGTCCATGTTCCCAAATGCAGATCTATGTATCCTGTTGGAAAGTGTTTCTCCGAAAGGCGGGAATATAGGATATAAGTGGGAGCACATGAAATATATAATGGACGAAGTTGGTGATCCGCGGATAGGCGTTACTTACGATACCTGCCACGGCTTCGATGCAGGCTATGATCCGAGGACTCCTGAAACTTTAGATATGATATTGAACGAAATAGACAAAAATGTGGGATTGGATAAACTTCATATGATTCATTTAAACGATTCCATGTATCCTCTTGGTGTTGCCAAAGATCGACATCAAAACATAGGAAAGGGATACATAGGCATGGAGGGAATGAAAAACCTTCTTTCTAATCCTGTGATTCGCTCGAAGTCCATCGTTCTGGAAACGCCAGAAAAGGCACTCACCCATGCCGACGATATAAAGACAATTAAAAGGATCTTGAAGGAACTCGAATTACATTAAAAGATGTTTTGCTGTAGCCGTTTAATCGCGAATCAAGACAATCGATTGAGATCATCATGGGGGGCAAAGGATATGAAGGTTGATATTTTCTTCTCACGGTATAACCTAAAGAAATGGCAGTAGACGGTATATTCTTATCCAGATTCATCCCCCTTCTCGAAAATCGGGTAATTGGTAGACGTATAATGCGCACAAGGCAAATTTCTAAGACGAAATTTTCCCTTGAATTTGGTAAGAAGAAGGCATTGATTATATCGATTCATCCCCAATTTTATAGGATCTCTCTGGAAACACTCCCTGATGATATAAAATATATCTCTCACTCATTCATCATGAGATTGAGAAAATATATACAGGGAGGGTTTATCCGTAGTATTTCACAGATCCCATACGAACGAACTGTCTTTTTGAACATAGAAAACACAGATGAAATAGGTAATATTGTGAATTACAGGATAGCAATTGAACTCATGGGACAATTTAGCAACTTGATATTACTGGATGCCAATAATATCATATTATCTGCAGCACGTCAGATGACAACGAAGTACAGGGAGATATTATCCAATGTTCGTTATGTCATTTTCGGGGGAGACAAATTGCTCCCGGACTCTGTAAAAATAGAAGATTTGAGAGTGCAATTATCCTCTTATTCTTCGCTCTCGAAAGGCTTGACTACAATTATTGCAGGCATATCTAAGAGAACGGCACAGGAGATCATTTATAGAGCAGGACTTACCAGAGAATCGGGAAAGGATGAGGTTACAGCCCTTCAAAATGCCTTAAACGGCTATCTGGAGGAAACCAAAAATGCAAGTCGTGTATACGTTTATAAAGATGAAATGGATTTCCCTATAGAGGTTTCTTTCTGTCAGTTGCATCATCTCACAGCTTCGTATGAAATATTCGATAGTGTCTTCGAAGGTTTGGAATGGTACTTTCATATCAGAGAAGCCCGTGATGAATTTACACGCACAAAGAAGAAATTATTATCGATCTCGAGAAAAGAATTCGAGGATACTCAGGACATCCTTTATAAAATTCAGGGTGAATTAGAGAAAAGTGAAGATTACGAGAGATATAAGATATATGGTGATCTACTATCCATGCATTACGGAGAGGGCAAAAAGGGATTAGAAATGATCACCCTATCAGATTATGAGGGTAATAAAGTTACCATCCCTCTCGATCCAGCATTGAGTCTTTCCCAAAACATAGACAGATATTACGGCATGTACAAACGCCTGAAGAGAAAGAAAGAATCCCTGAAGAAGAGAATAGTACTTTTAGAAAGGCAAATGAGTGATATGGGGAAGCGGTTAAAAGAGATCGAAGAATGTGAAGACATTGATAAGATGAAAGCCGTGAAAGAAGAAATTGAGAAAAGTAAAACAAAAAAGAAGGAAACGACAAAAAGATCTTCTCCACGAGAATTCTTCAAAAATGGTTACACAATACTCATAGGAAAGAGTAACAAACAAAATGATGAACTCACGTTTAAGATAGCGAAGAAGGATGATATATGGCTGCACACTCAAGCTATACCTGGTTCACACGTGGTAATAAGGAATCCTGACAAAAAAGAGATACCATTCGAAGTTCTGAAATTTGCTGCTTGCCTCGCTGCTACCTATTCCAGGGCACAAAAATCTTCCAATGTTCCTGTAGATTACACGAAGGTGAAGAATGTTTGGAAACCCAGAGGAGCAAAGCCTGGTTTTGTCTTATACAAAGAACAGAAAACTCTTTTTGTCAATCCGTTGGATAGGAAGGAATTGTAACAATGTAAAAATGATGTAACTGTTCAGCCACGAATTTGCACTAATTATCACGAGCTTTAACAGATGTTAATATACCCATTTATGTTCATTTCTTTTGTCTTTCAATTCAACATTCAAATCAGCAATATCATTTTCTTAACGCATTTTCCACAAATTCCTTAATGCAGATTTTGCGATGCCGACTTAAAGTCAAAACCTCAACAGGACAATTTCATTTCACGCTATACATACCATAACCGTAGGGACATGACTGTAACCATAAGAAATATTTCTTAGCCAGACATTACCTGTAGTCAGATAATTCCCTGTCATCTGGTAGAGGTTCTCAAACCATATTCCTGAGATTAAGAAGATATTAGGTTTTTATTATACGTCTATTTAGAATTCGTTCCAACAAAATCTTGCAATATATCTTTTATCAAGCCGACTTGTTTAAAAACGAAATCTCCGAGTTCTTTTATTTGACCTGCCACTACACTAACTCCATTCCCATTACTCCCTATTCTTGCTGCTTCTATAGCGGCATTGATTCCTAACATTTGGAGATTCCTGGCTGTGCTTTGAACATTGCTATTGATCTTGTTTAATTTATTTACGAATAGATTTCTTTCTCCGATCAATTTCAGATACAATTCGATGGTACTGCTCACCATACTCATCATACCATACATCTCTTCCATCGTTTTACATCTAATGTTTTCATATCCTATGCATCGTTTAACTACATTGGGATCGAATTTCCACTTTGATGCCATTTTATCTACTTTTTGTCCATACTCTGAGGTTAGTTCCTCTGCTTTACCACCATCTCCTTCAAAAAAGCCTATCAATTCTCCTTCATAATATATTGGTACAGTAAAGATATGTAGTCCAAGATCGCAAATCACATCCACAGGTCTTTTCTCAGAAAGTGCTTTTTTTCTCATTTCTATTCTTCCTGGAATACATATCGCCTTTAACATACCACATCTTTTCATTTCTTTCTTAGCTTCTTTTTCTCCCCATACCTTTGATACTTTGTTGATTATATCGACTTCGGGTCCAGCAATCCATACCGATATATTTAGATTTTTGCTAAAGGTTTCTAACATAGTTAAAACTTCCTGGCTTTGTAGAATTTCAGCAATATCTACCATCTAATAACCACCCCAATAAAATTTAAGTTTTTATATGTTTGTTTTTATTATACACTATTTGAACTTTCAACTAAAAGCAAAATGAGACCCTAAATCCAGATAGAGATGGAAATATAATGTAACTTTCCTTTGTTCACCAGATGTCTTGCTACTTTATGTCTTTCACCCATTGGGTGAAATGAGATATATGAAAGGGAAATTACTCGTTACAAAAAAAACCTCCTGGTTTCAAGTATAATGTATCTAACGAAAAGGATAGCTCCCCTGTACCTGGATTCGGTTAGAATCAGAAAAAGGAGATGAAAAATACAGGGAAATGAATAGAATTTAAAGGCCCTTTTGATAAGGAGAAGAAATAATGTTTGGGAATTTGTCGATTTCGTCAAAAATAATGAATATTTGCTGAAATGATTTCGAAATTTGATTGAATTTTTGAAAAAGTGCAGACGAATTTTATGAGTTTATCCTCTTTTTGGTTTCTATTCGGGATTTAGGGGTATTTCAGGTTGTTGATGTATAATAAGAAAAAAGAAGCGGAGGAATGAGCCATGAGATTACTCATAAAATTTTCTTCTGACACTGCCATAAAGATCCCCGTAGGATACAATTACTACTTTCAATCCATGCTCTACGATCTACTTTCAGATGATGTTATTCACGATAAAGGTGTCGGAGCGAGAAATTACAAACTATTTACCTTCTCGAGGCCCATTGGTGCATACAAATATTCTAAAACAGAAAAGGTTTTGACATACGAAAAAGAGGTAAAATGGCTCATATCTGCTGTAGATAATGAGTTTCTGGAGAAGATAGTTAGCAACCTTATGAATACAGATTTTGTAAAGATAGGGGAGCAGAAACTCCTCCTTTCTTCAATTGAGGTTATGAAGACACCCCCTCTAAAGATATTCAAATCACCGATTCAGATCAAGATGCTCTCCCCGGTAACCATATATTCTACCCTTTACGATGGAGAAGGAAAGCGGAAGACCTATTATTACAGCCCTTTTGAAAGGGACTTCTCCACAAAACTCAAAGAAAATATATTGCGGAAATTCAATGCATTGTACAACAAAACACCAGACGATGATAGATTCGAAATAGAAGCTGTAAAGCCGAAAAAGGAGTGGGAAAAAATAGTCGAATACAAGGGAACGATAATAAAGGGCTGGATGGGAAGATACAGGTTAGCAGGAAATCCAGAACTGATA
>Ga0180298_1000429_pt1 | contig 10213 bp, 12 predicted proteins | sample GuaBasSediGuay13_FD_121800 | JGI IMG/M metagenome (GOLD analysis project Ga0180298, IMG submission 121800) | Subseafloor sediment microbial communities from Guaymas Basin, Gulf of California, Mexico - Guay13, Core 4488-10 , 4-6 cm | ecosystem: Environmental > Aquatic > Marine > Hydrothermal...
AACAACCTCTCGTATATGTCTATTATATCGTCTTTTGTCAGATGTGGTTTGAGGTATGACATTGCATAACATTTGTTATATTTGTCTATGTCTATACATATTCTGATTCTGCTTTTTTCTATCTCATCTGCTATTGCCATTTAAATCACCTCCTGTTTGTTTTATTTCATACATCTCTTCATACATTTTCATTTCCTCCTTTTCTTATATAATATTGATGCTATTAATGATATTGTAATAGTGGCTGATAATCCAATTATAAACTTTTCTGTTTTTGTTAAGCCATGTCTGTAATACAATGGCACTGTAGCCTTACTGTATTTTTCGTCTTTCATTATAAAATCCAATACGTCCAATCTCCTTTTGCCAGTCATTGACCATGAGTTGTACGGGTTGGTTTTCAAAATATCTTTTGCTGTGTCAATAAATGATTCCTTTTTGCATATTATACCAGATTCTATCACTGGCCATAGTTTGTTACCGAAACCTCCTAATCTTCTTGTAAACATGAAATCATAATTATACATGTTTATGTATTTCTTTGCTGCATCTATATAATACATTGGGTATATTGCATCTGCATCGGTTTGTATTATGTAGTCATTTTTTGCTTTTAATGCACCAATATATCTTGCATAACCTATTGATGGTGCTCCCATTACTATTATCAACTCATCATTGCTTTGTATATGCATTGGATGAAATGGCTCTCCATATCTGTATGGTGTGATAACTGATACTGGTGGTTGGTCTGATTTGTCTGATACGAATACTATGGGATTTATGTTATCATTATCAAATGGTTCAATGTTTATTAGTCTTGTGTTTCTGTTGAGTCTTTTCTCGATTATCTTTGGTGTTCTGTTTGTATTGTTCGTATTGTTTGTATTGTTTGTATTGTTTATGTCATCTATCATTTTATCACCTCTTGGTTTATTTAGGTTTGTAGAACAGTTTTTGTAATAACTCTATATTTTTTGTTTTATATACTGCTGGACATGTTTCTTTTGCTATTTTTTGTAGTGTATTTAGATGTTCTGGTAAATATGCATTGTAAAATTCTATTATTGAACTGACTGCTTCATCTAAGTTTCCATATACAAATTCTTCTATTATTGGGTCTTCTGATAATCTTTTAATGTCATATATGGATTGTCCTGATGTCGTGTATAAAACATTTTTTGATGCAAACTCAACAAATTTGTTGTATGCTTCTTGGAACTTACTGGGTATTTTTCCTGGTTTACTGAGTATTTCTTTTGCTTTTTTTATTGCTTCTTCACTACTTATTCCTGATACAGGCTCAATATATTTTTCACATGTTTTGTATATACTTTTCAATGCTTTCTGTATTGTAGTTAACTCTTTTGATATTTCTTTTAATCTTTCTATTGTTTCTTCGTTGTCTGATATCATATAACAGAAGTCTAATCTTATATCTGTTAGTTTACTATCTATTTTGTCTAATTTCTTAGAAGTATTCAGTGGTTCCATGTAACAATATATATTGTCGCATGATTTTGTTACTGAACAATAGTACATAAATTCTGTGATTGCGATATCAATCCATACAATAAAATTGTGTAGGTAGTCTATATATATGTATATCTTTTCTGGTGTGCTTAGGTTGTGTGATGGGTAGTTGTGTGTTGAGTAATTATTTTGGTTTGTCATTTTAATCACCTGGCTCCCATATTATTGTTTCTTCAGTTGATTTATGTATTTTTATATAATCAGCCTTATCTGGTTCTAAATCCAAAAAATTTGATATGACTTTTATTGCACTCTTTCCTTTATATTTATCACATTGTGGATAATTGACAAATCTTTTATACACTTTCCATGATGGCTCTTTTTTGTATGCCTCTTCTCTTACTCTTGAGTGCTCATTATAATAATGAACCAAATCCACCCAGTCATATACATAACCATACTTTTTGATATAATGAGTGTTGTGGTGAGGTCTGACAACTCTCCCAACACGCTGATAAGTTTTTACTGAACTTTTGCCACCTGAGAGGATTAGCAATGAATTCAATTCTGGTATATCAAGTCCTTCATCTGCAATTGTTGTTGCTATAAGCACCTTAATTTTACCTTGTTTTAATTGTGATATTGCATAATCCCTCTGTGACAGTGTGTTGATTGAGTATAAGAAGATGTTATTAATGTTGTTGTATTTTAAGAAATCAGAAAGGATTTTGCCCTGGTCTATGAATCTTACTAAAATTAACAGTGGTGTTCTTCTGTATCTTATTATTTCTTTCACTAATTCTGTTACACAGCAATATCTATATGCATCATCTGTTATTATTCTATTTATTTCATGCCAGCCAGATGAGCCACGTAGGCGGTATGTCTTCAATGAGTACGGTGGTCTATATAACATAAATGTTATTATTGCTGGAACTAAATAGTTTTGTCTTGCTAAGTACGAGAAAGAAATTTTTATTGATGGAACACCTGTTACTGCATAGATGACATTTGTTAATCCATCATCTCTCCATGGTGTAGCTGATAATCCTACATGAAGGGATGATGGAGAATAGTTAAATGTTTGCTTTACTGTAAATGCAGGTAGATGCTGGACCTCATCCATTATGACCAGTGATGCATTTTTGAATACATTGACAAGCTTTATCTTGAACTCTGGTGTTAGTGTATCTGCTTTTTCTATTTCGCTGAGTTCATCTGATGTTGAGGAAAGGATTTTCTTGTCCTCTTTATATGATTTAATAAGAGTATTGTCTTTTGTCACATCGTATATTGATTTGAATAATGTTTGTATTGTTGCACCAGTTACTGGAGAGAGTTCACGAGTTTCACCAGTTACCTCTGTAGCCATTAAATTGTATTTTTTACATCTATTTGTAAATTGGTGTATTAGAAATTTATTGAGAGATATGAAGAACACTGGATGTTTCCTTATATTAATTTGTTCTGATATAACTTTTATTAATGCAACTGCTACCTCTGTTTTACCTCCACCAGTTGCTATTTGTATTGTTGATGTTCCTGTTCTCATTAAGTCGCTTATTGAGTTTGATAAGGCAAGTTTCTGAAAATCATATAAAAAAGGAGGGGGTGGACGTAAGTGTAATTCTTTATATGTAGGCCTTTCATCAAGTAGGTTATTCATTATTAAGTCATCTATCAATGGTTTGAGTAGTCCTCTGTAAACAGCAAATCTTATATATTTGCCCATATTGAATATTCTGAAAAGTTCGTATGTGTATGTTTCATATTTGTGAGTGTTTCTGTTATATTTCTTTATTTCATATGTTAGTATATCTCTATGTTTATATATAACTCTTTTCAAATCACCATAATGTCTAGTGTTTATATTCAGTGTAAAGTAGTTCCCTCTGAATTCGTATCTTGGCATGCTATCACCTTAAGAAATAAAGTAGTATATGGTTTTTGTCATGTTAGTGATATTTTTTGTATATTAGACAGTCTATGAACTCTTCTAAGATTTTAAGTATGTCCCTTTCTTCAAATAATTTTTTCTCTTCCCTCTTGGTCAGGATCACTCTTGTTCGTAATTCATTCAGTATTCTATGTTCTTCACCTATAAGTTCACGTTTCAAATTCAGTAGTTCTTCCGTTCCTAGTTTATATAGGTCATTTACGCTCATTATTAAATCTTTAGACAATTTACGCACTATATCATTCATGTATTTGTATATATCTTTTTCGTTTGTATACACTCCTACATTCATTTCATTGACATAAGCCACTTTTCTCACCCTGCTTCTAAGTCTTTCTACACAATCAACGAATTTCCCTTTTTTCTTATATTTTTCTATTTCGTCCACTATAGCCATTTTTATCATCTCCTATTAACTGTGTAATACAACATTTATTTATATTTCTTTTTGCAATTTTATGTATTCATTGAAATTCCTTTTTTCTGTCCACCGTCTAATATCATCATTTGTCCAAGATATTATTTCATCTATATCTACATTGTATAATTTTTTACATAGTAGTGATATCTCAATTGCATATTTTAGGAAATCTACTATATCACTAGCTTTATCTATAGGTTTGCCCTCTTCCATATCACTTCTTATGCATGCAGTGTGGTTATACATATATTCGATTATTTTTCTAAGTTCTTTTTCTGTCCCTGGATATTTTTTTGCTTCTTCGTGTATTTTTTCCCATTTTTTTATATGTCTTTCTATCTCATCTACTATTGCCATTTTTATCACCTCCTTTTTTACCATCTTATTTTACTCTTTATATATTGTCCAACCTTCCACCATGCATATGTAAGTGCACCTAGCGTAAATATCAATATTATATTTTTTATTGTATTATTCGTCGTGTTGTTTGTTTTGTTTGTTGTGCTGTTTGTTTCTGTTTCGTCCATTACATCACCTCCGTTGTTTTTAGGGAGGGGTGCAGAGAGGGAAACTGTAGGTGTCTATTCGCTATTCTTTTCTTTTCAACTTTTCAAGGTATATGTTTATGGTTTCTTTTGCTTTGCTCGCATGTTCACTTGCTTTTCCTGATGAAACATATTTATATATTATAAAGCCTCCAGCTGATATACCTGCTATAATTGCTATCCATTTCAGTATTTCTGTGTATGTACTTGGTGGTGTTGGTAGTTCAGGTGTTTTATTATTTTCAGCAAAGTTATTCCACCAGTCTTCCCAATCTTCATCTGTCATATTTGATTCATGTACTACTGTAGCTTTACCAGTCTTTTTATCTACTTCAACTATAGTTCCATCATTGTAGTAGTATATAAGTGATGTTTCTGTTTCTTCCACACCTTTTAATGATTTGAAATCTAATGCTCTTCCTTGTAGTTTTAAGGATTCTATCTTCTGTTCTATTATTTTCTTTTCTACTTCATGGTATGACGTAACCTCTTTTGCATGGAAGTATGCTTTGAATGTGCTGGTTATGAAGTATGTCATCGCTGCCATACTTGCGAATAGTACTAAAAGCACGACTACAGTTTCCCATCCTATTATAAGGAACAGTGCTTTGTAGTTATTATTAATATATGTTCCTCTTCTGACAAACATTATGTTATCTATGCCATATGCATCGAATGCATTCTTTATTTCTTCTGCTTCTACTTTTGATGCTGCGTATATTTGATATATTACTCCATTTTTCCTGTCTGAGATAGTTGTCATGAATAGTTTTGATTGTTTTACTGCTGTTCTGTGATATCTTTTGATTTCCTGCATAGCAGATTCTGTAAATGTTTGTGATATCACAATTCGTTTAGCTGGTGCTTTTGTTCCATCTGGCATCAGTACTGGATTAACGTCTGTTCCCATGTATGATATATCATCTTGTATGACACCAGATACATATCCTTTCTTCTTTCCAGTTGGGTCATGCAACCCGATGTATTGATATAGTTGTTGTGCTGGCACTTGCATTATTTCGTGTCCATAGTCCCATATGTCAAATGTTGCCCCTGTGTCTCCATATATTCTATACCACATTCTTTCACCTCCTTTTTGTTTTATATTGTTTGCAAATACTTATGATACCAATCTCTTGCCTCATTATCCCATATTTGGTTTGTGAAATCAATAAACCTGATATTGTTATTTTCTATTATATCATATATTTTACATGATGGGTTGTATATACTACAATCACAGGGTGGATTATTTGATTTTTTATTGAATATTGGTATCACTGGTCCACATTGTATTGTGTATTTTTCTAAAGCTTTCAGAATATCACACCAATTTGGATGTTGAGCTAATTTGCAATCTATGCCTAATACTTTTGAACTGCCGTATATCTTATCTTGCAAATAACCATTGATATAAAAGCTTCCATTTCCACTGTAAGGTGGACAATATGGTGATTGTGATTGTGTCGAGTGTATGCTCAGTTGCAGTGTTTTGAGTGTTGTAAATATTCTTGCATTTGAGGAGTTAAATTGCTCATATGCAGTATATTTGTAAACTATCTCTCTATACCAATCTGGTATCATATTATCGAATGTTAATTTGTCAAAACCAGGTGCTACATATATGTATGTATATCCATTTCCATTACCACATGTATATTGTCCTTTGTATCCAGCTGGTATTAACACAAATGTTCCACCAAATTCTTTTCTTAATTTATATGCGGCCTCAAATATATCTGTGGTTGTTGAGTATATATCTCTGGTTGTCAATCTTCCGTAAATTAATGTATTGAATGTATTTGGTCTAGCTGCTTTTGTATAGTGTGTGAAATATATTCCATTCTGACCTGGCCCAAATGCTACTTGCCATACATAACCAACAAAATCTACACCATATAATTTATAAACAGGAGCTGTCAATAGGGCGTAAGCAACTTGTAAGAATTCTTTCTTTTTGTACTTTTTATATTTTTCATAATATACTTTTGCAAACTCTTCTATTGGTGTTCCATTAATGTTTGTGGTGGTCAGTTTAAAGCTAGTCGCTGTTATATCATTCCCATTGATATCAACATATCCTGAAGTTGCGTAAGTTATAGCTGTATCAAATATATATGTTGTTAATGTAGCATTACCTAGTCCAAAACTGAGTGAATATGGAGATGTGTTTTGAACTATACAGTTGTAATATAAGCCAGCTGCATTTCTGAAGCTTTGTGAGTTTATAACATTTGATATATTATTTTCTGTGATTTCTGGTAGTTTGTAAGCAACTATATCTGTTGTTGATTGTTCAGAGTAGAAAACCAATAGTGGTGATTCTGAAACTATATTACCTATCCTCTCACCTATTTTAAGTTCTATTTTTTCAACATTTGTTATATCTATGGCCTCATCAAAGTAGAAAACTCCATTTGTATCTATTTTTGCACTCTTTTTGTCAATTACATATCCTCCTCTCTTCAAATATATTATTGCATACAAACCATCTGGAAATGTTGATGTTGCATAACTTTGAGTGCCACCCTTGACACTATTCCCAACTATTGTTATGGAGTTTAATTTGCCATATATCGGTATTGAGTTGTAAAACGCCTTAATTGTTTGTCCATTCTGTGTTACTTCAACTATTCTTATGTTGTTTATTGTGAAGCTCTTTGGTATCCCAAATGGATTCAAATTAAATGTATGACTTATCGTCTCTATTTTGTATGATATAGGTGGTTGTGTCGGCTGAGTTGGTGTCGGTGTGGTTGGCTGTGTTGGTGTTGGACCTGGTCTTTCTGCAGCAACTGTTTTCAGTAATAAATAGACTGGAATGCCTATAATTGGAATCGAAACAATATACAGTAATATATCCTCCTTATTCATTTAGGACACCTACAACATTCGCAATGCCTACATTATATTTATATTTTTCTGGTGAGGATAGGCAATTTTGTAGTAAGCTTATATCTTCATTTGCTCTGTATAATGCCTTTTCTGTGCGTGTTTTTTTATCATACATTCCTTTGAGCAGTGTTTCTATGTCAACTGTGTATGAGTTCATGTCTGGTTCTGGTTCAAATAAACCAAAAAATAAAGTTTTGAAGAATATATCAAGTCCAACTCTGTATTTATTGTTATTACATATAACATTACCAACCATGTATACTCTGTGCGGTCTGTTCTCTGATGTTAATCTGAACCCTGCATTTCTTAAAATTCGTACCACTTTGTTCATGTATCTGTAATCTGACACAAATATATCTATATCTTTGTGGTATCTGTTTGTGTTTGAGTATATATCAACTGCGACACCCCCAGCTACCCATGACGGTATATTATTCTTTCTTAACAATTTAACGACTGCAATTGCTATTTGTTTGTATGGTATCATAACACAACATTGCGAGCTGGCATCAATGCAGCACTTGATGAGGTTACTATATACACATACACTGTGTACTTTCCAACATTAAGTGTTATGTCTCTTATTATTGATTGTCCTGGATAGATAGTAATCTCTGTTACAACCTTCTGTTCATCTTCACTGAATATCTTAACAAGAGCATTTTGCTTTGATTTATTATTTATTTGCAGTTCAAGTGTTCCAGTCTGTGGCTGTATTGTGTACATAAATGTTGTCGTTTCATTAGGTTTTATTTCTATAGTCTGTTTGTACACCAGATTATCATTTGAAAATCCTCTATATGTTCTAGACTTTCTTAATATTTTCATTATTCATCACCTCCTTCTTTTCTAATATTATATTTAATTATGCTTTCATCACACCACCTTATGTAGTGATGTTGAAGTAATTGGTGTTCCGTATACTTTTATTGCACTGTAATCGACATATATATCTGAGACAAAACGTACTCCTGTAATATTATCGTTGACTTCTGCTGAAAATAACTCTGGTTCTCCTCTATATGCCATGACTGAGAATGTTTTTACTGGTATCCATTTATCATCTTTCTTCACCTGTAGTTGTATGTTTATGCGTTTGTTGAGTTCACTAGGTCCGCCTTTCAGTTTGCAGTCAATTCTATCGACATGCCATACAGCTGTTCCTGTTAATTGCTCAAATGGAAAGTATGTATGAGTTTTTGTCCAATTCCAGCATCTTCCAACTTTATATACTTCAATGACTGACTCTGGGCACTTTGCTTCAAAGTATGATGGTTGAGCAGGTTGGGTTGGTTGAATCGGTTGTACTGGTTGTGTTGGTTGAGTTCCAACTGTGACGTACACATAGTTACTCTTTACACTATTCTCTCTGCATATTGCATACCAGCTTGTGTTTTTTGCAATCATTGAAGGCACTAACCTGATTGAACCACTTCCATTAACAATTGATACGACCCACTCTCCTTTTTTAATATTGTTAACTAATGCATATAGGTTAACACTGCATGATGCGTTGTTATCTGCAGTTATATCAAACTTCACTATATCACCAGATGAAACTGTTATATTTGTTTTTCCATTTACAAGAAGTGTTAGTTTACTAGGAAGGACAGTACCAACACTCACTGTAACAATATTACTCTTTACATTGTTATATTCACATATTGCATACCAGCTTGTGTTATCTCCAATCATTGAAGGTTTGAGCGATATCGAACCACTTCCATCTGTAAGTGATACATCCCATTCTCCTTTCTTTGTGTTACCTATGTATGCATATAACTTTATATTACATGATGCATTGTTGTCCGCAGTTACAGTGAATTCAACTATCTCACCAGGTGTAATAGTTAAGCTTGTTTTTCCATTTGCAAGAAGTGTTAGTTTATTTGGATATGACACTGTTGATACATTTATATCAAACTCTGCTGTTGCTCCAGATACCTTTCCTGTAGCTTTGAAGTGAATTGAGGTTCCAAGCATTGATGGTATTATATCTGTACAATTTATTCCCTGGGAACACAGTATAGTGTATGTCGCAACAAGTTTATTGTTCACAAATGCATCGAGTCTAACATCTTCACTTATACTCGGATATGCACATATTTTCACTGATTCTCCAACTTTTGGATTATAGTTTGATACAGATATATTTAGGGTTTGTGGTTGTATTGTATATTTAAATGTAGTTGTTTCGTTTGGTTTTATTTCCACAGTAGACTTATATAATAGTACATTTCCCATATTTATCACCTCTTTTTGTTACATATATTTTGTTATGATTGTATCTTATACTTGAACTCAGTTACTTCACCTGGTTTTATTTCAACATTTGTTTCATATATCAGTCCTGCAGATTTTATACTTATAGATTTTGTTGCAGTTTTTACTCTTTCCCAACCCATTCTTATCACCTCATATAGGAGTAGGACCTCCTTCCCAATATTCATCCAACTCTGCAGTAAGTGTATATGTTCCAGGATTGGTATATGAAGGAATACTCATATCAATGTTTATTTGCTGTGTTGTGTTCGGTTTTATGGTAAATGTTTTGATTACTGTGGTTATGCCGCTCAGAACTATTCGTGCAGATGTACTATTGCCATATCCTGTCACTATTTTACATTGGGCATGTATGGTTTCTCCCTGTTTGTATGTATCTTTATCTGTTGTTAGTGTAAATGACTTAACCTCTACCCAGCTAACCATTTTTCCACCTCATGGTCTTGGCTGTTATGGATAAAGAGCCCAGCACTCAGCTTTTAGAGTGTGTGTGCCAGGAGAGATATCTGACGGCAGTGTTACTGGAACATTATATTGAGCAGTTGAACCTTGGAACTGTGATACATCGTCTGATGTTCCGAGTTCTACATCATCCAAGTATATAACAAAATGCATTAAGAGCCATTCTGTAGCTTTGCT
>Ga0180298_1000435_pt1 | contig 10128 bp, 11 predicted proteins | sample GuaBasSediGuay13_FD_121800 | JGI IMG/M metagenome (GOLD analysis project Ga0180298, IMG submission 121800) | Subseafloor sediment microbial communities from Guaymas Basin, Gulf of California, Mexico - Guay13, Core 4488-10 , 4-6 cm | ecosystem: Environmental > Aquatic > Marine > Hydrothermal...
ATACATCCCTCACAGAAAGGTATTTTCCTACCCTATTTATGGATATATACCAGGCCTGGCCCCAGGGATTTCTCGTGGCTGAATCTAAGAATATTCTCGGATTTATCGCGGGAAACAAAATTTACAATGAGGCAAGAATACTCATGCTTGCCGTTAGAGAGAAATACAGGAGAAAGGGAATAGGCACAAATCTTCTGAGAAGATTTCTCAGCGTATGCAAAAAAGAGGGGTTAGTATCCATAAGACTTGAGGTGAGAACCACGAATACAGGGGCGATTACCTTTTATAAAAAATTTGGATTTCATATAATCTCTTTTATACCTAACTATTACTCCAACGGAGATACCGCCTATGTTATGTGGAGAATGATATAGATTCAGAATACATCTATTTCTCCATTCACAATCATCATTGTTACTTTGGATATGTTTGCAAGCCACTCATCAGCTATGCTCTCAAATTCTCCCTTATATTTCTTCACATCTACTCCATTGGCAGGTATTACCTGAATGCTCGCCACCTGGGGCTGGTCTATGGGCCTGCCTATCTGCGAAACTATCCTAACATGCACCTCTCGCAAATCTCCTTCCGCCTCCTTTGCAATATCCTCCGCAATCTTGAATGCCAGAATATTGTAAAGCTTGCCCACATGAGTCACGGGGTTTTTACCGGCGGATGCCTCCATGCTCATTGGCCTATAAGGCGTGATAAGCCCATTCACCCTGTTTCCGCGACCAACAGAGCCATCATCACCATTTTCCATGCTCAATCCCGTGACGGTGAGATAGTAAACATCTTCCTCGGGTATGTCTCCAGTGTTTATGAAATAGCGCACTTCTTTATCAGTATATTTGGTGGCAAAATCCTCAAGAACATCCTTGAGCTCCTCTTTCACATTCATATAATGATCCTTATCGGGGGTATATTTACCAATAAATGCTACAGCCACGGTTATATTTATCCTATCCCTCTCTCTGAAGCCCATGACCTTCACATCCTCGCCAAGCTCAGGAAATCTTTTCTTTAGATCACCATTTATGTATCTCTCCGTCTCATACACTATTTTCTCCGTTTCCGTTTGAGGTGCATAGCCCACTCCAAATGATGTGTCATTGGCAAGATGCTTCTGGGTATCATATAATCCCCGCAAATCAACGGAGCCCTGGCCTATACGGCAATCTATCATCACATCCTCCTCAATATTGAGATCTGGGTAATGTGCCTTCAGAAATCCAATGGCCGCCTTCTTGGCAATTGTTCTATATGGTACCCTCTCTCCATTCACCCGTGTCGTGGCTCTTCCTGAAAGAAGAATATATACAGGCTCCAAAACCTGACCACCACCAAATCTTGGCTTGGCCTGACCCCCCACAACTTCAGCCTGATCAGTGTTGTGATGCAGAATTCGACCATAATGCTCAAGATAATATCGCGATAAAGCCCTGCTTATGCTTTCTGCAATTCCATCTGCCACACTATCTGGATGCCCAATACCCTTTCTCTCAACAATCTCAACCTCCCTGTCCTCCACAGGAATTTGAGTTATCTCCTCTACAACTATGTTTCTTTTCATAAAACTGTGTATCTTCCATATTCCTAAAAAGTTTTTGTAGTTAATTGAGCTACATTTTGAAAATTAACATGGCATCCCCAAAGCTAAAGAATCTGTATTTCATCTCCACCGCTATCCTGTAAGCATTCATGATGCGTTCATATCCTCCAAAGGCAGTAACGAGCATAATTAGCGTGGATTTTGGTATATGAAAATTGGTAATGAGAGCGTCTATTCCCGCCTGAAATTCATAACCCGGGTATATGAATATATCGGTATATCCTTGGGAGGGATAAATCATACCATCCCTGGATGAGCTTTCAAGGGCACGCATTACTGTGGTGCCAACGGCAAAGAGCCTGCCTGAGCGATTATTTATCCTCTCTGCAACTTTCTCAGATACTATGTAATATTCTGCCTCCATTTTATGTTCCCTTATATCCTCACTTTTAACAGGCTTGAATGTGCCATAGCTAACATGTAAAGTGATATATAGAACTTCCACCCCAATATTCTCTATTTTTTTAAGCAACTCCGGGGTGAAATGGAGCCCGGCTGTGGGAGCCGCCACCGCGCCCTCTTTCCTTGCAAATACAGTCTGATATTTCTCCTCAGCATTGGAAATTTTCTTCTTTATATACGGAGGGAGCGGTATTTCACCCCTTTTTCTTGCAAGCTCCATTATATTACCCGAAAATTCAATGTCGCATATACCCTCCTCCTTATGCATCACCTTTCCCTTTATATCATCGAATATTAGCTCCGTGCCAGTCCTTATCTTCTTTCCCTTCACCAGACAGCGATAGAAATTCTCTCCCAACTTCTCCAAGATCAGTATTTCCACTTTACCCCCTGTTGATTTGTGCCCGTGAAGCCTTGCTTTTATCACACGGGTATCATTCAAAACCAAAACATCTCCCTTTTCCAGGTATTCTGGCAGATTATAGAAGAAGCGATGCTCTATTCCATCGCGCAATACCATTAATCTAGCGTGATCTCTCGGCTCAACAGGCTCCTGTGCAATCAATTCTTCCGGCAGCTTGAAATCATAACTCTTGAGGGAATACATCCACCTCCATAATGGAAAGGGGTAAAAGAAATTTATCCCATAGATTTTAAATATTCGAGCTCTATGTGAATTTATGGAACTGGAAGAGAACATCAGGAAGGCTATTGAAAAATATGGAGTTCGCTACTCGGAAATTTTCCATATTTATTTGAAGAGAGAGCCATTCAAATGGTTTCTTCTTTCGGTTCTATTTGGTGCCAGAATTAGCAAGAACATTGCCCTGCGCACATACAAGATGTTTGAAGTTTACAATGTGACAAGTCCCGATAGAATACTTGAGGAAGGTTGGGATTCCCTCGTTGCAATTCTGGATTCTGGAGGCTATACAAGATACGATTTCAAGACTGCAGATAAGCTCCTCAATCTGGCTAAAAACCTGAAAAATAGAAGCTTGAATGATATACATCGGGAGGCAAAGAATTTTGAAGATTTGGTATCAGAACTGAAATCGCTTGCCAGGGGCATAGGAGATACCACCGTAGGCATATTTATGAGAGAAATGGTGGGAGTGTGGGAAAAAGCTAGGCCCTATCCCACGCATCTTGCAAAACTAGCCGCCAAAAATCTGGGAATTGAGGATATAGAGAGATTCTGGAAAGAAAAGATAGATGTGGATTATGCAAAATTCGAATCCACCTTGGTTGAGATAGGCAAGCTCTGCAGAAGAAGAAAATGCAGCCAGTGCCCTGTGAGGAATGTATGCAAAGCCAGAAATTTTTAATGGTGGTGGGAAATATGGATATGAAAATAAGAGTCCTTGAAAGAGGAGAGTGGGAATTTTTTGTCAGGGTTGTCTCTGAGGCCTATAGAATTAAAGATAGAGAGATGCTCAAAAAGATATTTGAGATAAATCTTCAGGTTCAAGAGGATGGTTGCCTTGCTGCATTTCTCCAGGGAGAACCTGTGGGTGCCGGATGTTTCTTCATCTACGGAAATATTGCATGGATTGGGTATATGGGTGTGATCCCCAAGTATCAGCGGAGGGGTATAGCGACCTCTATCCTTAAAAGAATTCTAAATGAGCTTACTGAGAGAGATGTGAAGACTATAAGACTTGATGCCTCTGCTGCGGGATATCCCCTCTACAGAAAATTTGGATTTGTGGAGGAATATCCTACAACCATCTATGAAATCCCCCGCATAAAGAGCATGAGAACCTGCGAAAATGTGAGCATGGTTAAAAGCGTTGATGAGGAAATAAGAGCCATGGATCTCAAAGCCTTTGGAGCAGACAGGATAAGGGCCCTCACTGCCTGGATAAATAAGGGTGCAAAGATTCTCAAAACACAGGGAGGCTATGCCCTTTTGAAAATGGATAATATAGGACCTGTAATAGCCGAGGATGATTATGTGGCACAATGCTTGATCCAGAGAGCATTTAGTCTCGGTTACCGCAAAATTATCATTCCAGAGGGCAATAAGAGGGCCGTTAAACTTATTAGCTCCATTGGTGGCATTGCTGTTCACAGAATTACGAGAATGAGTTTAGGAGAGCATCATATCGAGAAGCTGGATAAAATCTATGCCATACTGGATTTTGCCAAAGGATGAAAAATTAATAATGTATGAGAGAATAAGCAAGCTATGGGCATGGTGGATATAAGTGAAAAGAAGGATGTGCTTCGCATAGCCAAAGCGAGGGGCACAATAGTGTTAAAAAGCACAACGGTGGATGTCATAAAAAGTGGGGAGATAAAAAAGGGAGATGTGTTTGAAGCTGCGAAGATTGCAGGTATGCTTGCTGTTAAGAACACCCCCAATATAATACCCCACTGTCATCCCATCCCCATAGAATCTGTGGACTTCTCATTTCACATGCACGGAAATCGCATAGATGTGGAATGTGAAGTTAAGGCCCATTATAAGACAGGTGTGGAAATGGAAGCTTTAACAGGTGTGAGCGTTGCTCTTCTAACAATATGGGATATGGTGAAATATCTGGAGAAGGATGAAAATGGGCAGTATCCAATGACACAGATTCTTGGAATAGAAGTGGTAGAGAAGATCAAGGAGGAATGAATATGGGAGTAGAGGAGCATAAAAAACATAGATACACACTCAAAATAGGAGTAATAACAGTGAGCTCAAGCAGAAATGAGAGGACAGATGAATCGGGAAAAATAATAATGGAGGAGATTGAGAAGAATGGACATGAGTTATGCGAATATACGGTGGTAAAGGATTCCAAGCTGGATATTTTACACGCTCTTTTCAATTTTCTACCCAGCTGTGATGCTGTGATCTTCAATGGGGGGACAGGAATAAGCAAAAAAGATGTCACAGTGGATTCCATTGAGCCCGTGCTGGATAAAAAACTGCCTGGGTTTGGTGAGATATTCAGAATGCTCAGCTATGAGGAAATAAGCACCGCTGCCATGATGTCCCGAGCCCTTGCAGGTGTATGCTGTGGAAAATTGATTTTCGTTATTCCTGGCTCAAAGGGCGCGGCGAGAACAGGATGTAGGATCATATTCAGCGAACTCGAGCATATGTGGTATGAGATAAATAAGGAGAGATGAGCTCATTGCTCAAGAAAAGGTAATCCTCAGAACTTTGCAGGGTACTTGATATCACCCCAGGAAACATGGATTCTTATCTCAAAATACTGGAGAAAAATGGCCTTATTGCAATAAAAAGGGTTTTTCGTGATAGACCAAGAGTTGCAATCCGAATAACAGATAAAGGTGTTAAAAGAACAAGAGAGATTATAGATATTTTAAAGAAAATGTAAAAATTATTGGGAGAGGAAGACTTTATAGGCAAGATAAGCGCTCCATATATCCATCTTGCTTGCAATTTCAAATGGAGTGTGCATTCCTATTATTCCTGGGCCCATATCAACAACATCCATGCCGTACTGTGCAAAGAACTTGGCTATGGTTCCTCCGCCTCCCTCATCTACCTTTCCAAGCTCTGCCACCTGATACGGGACATTATGCTTTGCAAAAAGGGCCCTTATCTCAGCCATGAACTCGGCGGTGGCTTCGCTTGATCCATATTTTCCTCCATGGCCCGTGTATTTCGATATCACAACCCCATAGCCAGCCTTGGCAGCATTGGGTATATCGTGCACACCTTTGAACAGAGGATTAATAGCAGCGCTTACATCCGCACTAATTGCCTTTGTCTTGTAGAGTATATCCAGAAATTCCATATGAGTATAATTGGGCTTCATGAGGGATAGGACCTTGGCCAAAACATACTCCAGGAAATTACTTTGAGCACCGACATTTCCATCACTACCAATCTCCTCTTTATCGTAGAAGAAGGCAATGCTTGTGTATGTTGGCTCTTCAACTTCCAAAATTGCCCTGAAGGAGGTGTAGGCGCATATCCTGTCATCCTGTCCATATGCACCTATCATACTCCTGTCAAATCCCACATCCCTGGGATCATAGGCAGGAACTATTTCAAGATCTGCAGAATTGAAATCCTCCTCCGTTATCCCGTACTTCTCGTTGAGATGCTTCAGCACTGCAGTCTTTATCTTATTTTTTATCTCCTCATCCTCCACAGGTATATTGCCCACAACAAGCTGTAGCTCTTCACCCTTTATTCCCTCGAAGAGTTTTCTGTCTCCCTGAGCCCGGCGAGCAAGATGCGGTAAGAGATCAGGTATCACAAACACCGGGTCTCCAGGATTATCGCCAATCCTTATATCTATCCTCTTTCCATCCTTTGTGTATACAACTCCATGAATTGCGAGAGGTGTTGAAACCCACTGATACTTCTTTATGCCCCCATAGTAATGAGTCTTTAGCAAGGCTAAAGAAGCATCGGAATCCTCAACAAGGGGATTTGGTTTTAAGTCAAGACGGGGTGAATCTATGTGAGATACAACAAGTCTGAATCCTTCATAGGGCTTTTTGCCCACAACCCCTAGAGCAAGGCTCTTTCCCCTGTTATGAATGTAGAACTTATCTCCCGGGCTTAAAGTCTTGGCCTTGGATAAATCCTTGAACCCACGCTCCTTTGCAATTTTTATCATATAATCCACGCTTTCTCTCTCAGTTTTCACATCCCTCAAAAATTTCTTGTAGTCCTCAGCAAAACCCATCGCCCTCTTTATTTCACTTTTTTTCAAGGTGAGCCACATGCTCTTCTTTTTCATCCCTAATTTATCTTCCAAACTTTCTTTCTTTTTAGCCATACCCATCACCTCTAATTTTTATAGAGTTTTGTATAAGCATGCATCTCTTCAATTTAAAGATTATGGAGAGCTACAATCTTTCCACTTTAATAGCCGCATAACCAACCACTTCGTTCATCGGCTGAACATCCCCACTGGTGGCATATTTTAAAAGCTTACCTCTTCCTCCCGTTGCGGTGAGCATTGCAGCAACTGCACCATAACCACACATACTTATCCCATATCTGTAAATCACATCATAGAGACCCTTAACATCTCCTTTTAAAATTTTCTCAATCGCCCTCATATCATTTGCATAAGCCACCTTCTTTGGAACATAATGTGAGAAATCCGAGGAGGCTATTATAACCACATCCTTTCCATCTATGGCATCTCTCAATACTTTTCCAAGCTCTACGGCCATCTCATACTCCTGAGAGAGCATGGCTATAGGCACAAATTTTATCTCTCTCTTTAAAAATTGAAGGAATGGAAGCTGAACCTCTATGCTGTGCTCATATCTATGGGCTTGCTCATCTATATCCACAAACTCCTTTGCTATACTTTTTGCAAGCTCCTTATCTATCCTTGCAACACCATATGGCGTTAGAAAATCTTCCATGCTTAAGGCTATGGGAGAGCCCACTCCATAATGATTTGGCCCTATTATTATAAAACTTTCCGGAAAGCCATCCTTTGCAAGAGATGCATAAAAATGGGCTGCCACAGGACCTGAAAAAATATAGCCCGCATGAGGCACCACTCCACCCTTTATTCTTCGCTCTCCATCCTGTACGAGGGTAGGTATTTCTCCAGGACCCAAAGGATGAAGATAGAGTTCTCTGATAAGTGAATCAAGCTCATTCCTTTCCGAAGGATAAAACTGCCCTGAAACTGCAGGAACCCTCATAGCGGTGCCTCGAAATCCTCCACCTTATATTTAAATTCTTCGTTATTTTTTATATCTCCTCTCTCTTTCAGTATTTCTCTGGCGAGAAGCCAGTAAACTAATGCCAATGCCCTTCTACCCTTGTTGTTTGCAGGTATTACAAGATCCACAAAGCTCGTGCGATTATTTGCATCGCATAACGCCACCACCGGTATCTTTGATTTGACTGCCTCTCTCAGAGCCTGGGAATCTGCCGCAGGATCGTTTATGAAAATTACACTTGGCTCGATATAGTTGGGAAGCTGCGGATTTGTTAATGTTCCCGGAATAAATCTTCCCGCAACAACCTTTGCACCTCCTATGGCCTGAGCAAACATTATGGCTGGCTTCTGACCATACTGTCTCTGTGCAGCCACAAGAATCTCCTCAGGAGCATATCTCGCTAAGAATTTTGCTGCAAGCCTTATTCTTTCATCCGTCTTCTCTATATCAAGTATATAGAGACCATCACTGCGTACCTTGTAAATAAATTTCATCATATCTTTGTTTTTCACCTGCGTACCGATGTGCACTCCCGCCGTCAGATATGTGTTTTCATCTACTAAAAGCTCTCCCATATTCACTCACCTTTTATCTCTTCCTCTATCCTAATTAATTCATTCAACTTCGCAGTTCTCTCTCCACCTATAGCACCAGTCTTTATGAATTCACATCCAAATGCAACGCCAATATGCGCTATGCTCGTATCACAGGTCTCTCCACTTCTATGGGAGATCACCGTAGCATAGCCATTTTCCTTGGCAAGCTTTATAGCATTTACAGTATCAGTTAAGGTACCTATTTGATTTGGTTTTATAAGCACGGCATTTGCCGCACCTTTTTCAATTCCCATCTTTATTCTCTTCACATTCGTCACAAATAAATCATCACCCACAATGTAGGCAAGATGTCCTATCCTCCTGGTTAGCTCGGCAAATCCTTCAAAATCATCCTCATGAAGCGGATCCTCCACTATATAGATTCCATAATCCTTTACCAGAGATTCCACAAACTCTATTTGCTCCTCTGGAGTCTTCTCTCCATTCCTGTAAACATATTTTCCATCCCTATAAAATGAGCTTGCAGCCAGATCCAGCGCGGGCTTGATCTCTATACCATATTCCCCCTTCACTTCCTCCATTGCCTCCACAAGAAGCTCTATGGCTTCAATATCATCCATGGGAGCAATCCAAGCCTTCTCATCACCAAGCCCTATAGAGATATTGGGAAATCTCTCCCTTAGCTTTTTACCGAGAACTCTATGAACCTCAGCATTGGCAAACACATTATCCCTTGCACTCTCACTCATGGGAACTGCTAGCATCTCCTGTATTGTAGTACCTCCAACAGCATGCTTGCCACCTCCAAGAACATTTCCCACAGGTTTGGGTACCTTTGTAGCATATACTCCTCCAAGATACTGATAGAATGGTAATCCCAGAGAATTGGCGGCCGCCTTTGCAACAGCAAGAGATACTGCCACCGCAATATTCCCACCAAGCATTGAGAAATTCTCCGTGCCATCAATCTCATGAAGCATGGCATCCACATCCTCCTGGCGAGTTGCATCCATCCCTATGAGATTGTCCATCTTCTCCTTGAAATATTTTATTCCTGCGTCTATACCTCCCGCAGGATATGCCTTCACCTCATGCTTGCCTGTGGATTTTCCGGCTGGGGCCGCAGCTCTACCGTATCCACTTAGCGTGTAAACTTCCACCTCAACCGTAGGATTACCTCTCGAATCCAGTATTTTTCTTATGACAATATCCTCAATAAGGGTCATCCTATTTCACCTCTTTTTTAAAGGCTATGCTCATCAAATATTTAAAGTTTGCAAAACTATTTTTAAAAATAATTCCATAGGTATATTATGGAAATCATGAGCACCAATGCCAAGGGCAAGTATATTCGAGGGAAAAAACTGCTTCTCTACGGCTCATGCATAGATGAAAACCCTGAATTTCTTGCAGATTTTAAGGATTACACTCCACTATCCTTCTGCCCGGAAAAAGAACATATAAACATGCTTTTCTACAAGCTCATCACCATGATGTCCGTCGCCAAAGAGCTTGTTGTTCTCACAAAAGATGGGTCACCTCACTGCGTGCAGATGCATTATATAGCCCAGGAGGTATTACGCTACAGCGAGAAAAAATTTCCACTGAGACATTTCGTAATCAAGGATGGACGCATAATCGAAGTTTTCCCGGAGGATATAAAGCTCTCACGCTACCTCTCAAAAATTAAAAAATTGAGGGAGTCTATCTGAACCTAGGCCTCTCGGAAAGCAGTGGTGGAAACGGTAATCTGCGCTTTGGCTTACCTTCAGTCTCATTCCTGAGAATTTCCAAAAGTTCTTCCCTCTTCATCTCTTTAACTCCATCTCCCCTTATTCTCACCGTGAGAATATCTCTCTCTTTCTCCTTCTCTCCCATTACAACTATGTA
>Ga0180298_1000437_pt1 | contig 10078 bp, 6 predicted proteins | sample GuaBasSediGuay13_FD_121800 | JGI IMG/M metagenome (GOLD analysis project Ga0180298, IMG submission 121800) | Subseafloor sediment microbial communities from Guaymas Basin, Gulf of California, Mexico - Guay13, Core 4488-10 , 4-6 cm | ecosystem: Environmental > Aquatic > Marine > Hydrothermal vents...
AAGTACTGAACCATAAATTTTCAGGTATATTTAAAAAAACAGAAAGGGGGCAACCACAAGGGATTGCCCCTACGAACCGCCCGTAGGGGCAATCCCTTGTGGTTGCCCTTGGTTGTAAAATACAGGTTTATTTGTGCTTCAGTACTTAAAATAAATAATAGGATAGAACGCAGATGACGCAGATGATGGCATGATTTACGCTGATATTTAATCAGCGTCAATCATGACAATCAGTACAATCAGCGTTCTATCAGTTTTTATATTCATTTTCCATTAAAAAAAAATTTCAAAAATGAAACATTTAACAAGCAGATTTAAACTCATTTTTTTAGTCATCTTATGCTTTTCGCCGACAATCGCAACCGCTTCGACAACGACAAATGAGATCAAATATGTTTGGCGAAATCTTGATCAAACCCAAAATCAATGTCCAGAGTTATTTGATGCTTTCCCAGAAGGCGGAATGCGGATATTTTATTGCCATGTCAAAACCTTTCTCAGTTATAAGAGACTGCAACGACTGGCTCCCATGTCGGTTTTTATTAAAGGCCCGCATAGCAAAACGCTTTTGAATTTGAAGAGCAAAACCGAGTTTGGTTACTACAATAAGGCATTTGTGATTTGGTTAAGAAATCAATTGAGTTCGGCAATCAAAACGAGACGATTTAAAAAATCAACCCAAACGGTTTATCATGAATACATTCAATCGCTGGCAAGAACGTATTATATTGTCCATGAACTGCTGATACTCGATCCCGCTTATCTTCAAGATGAGGTTGAGCAGTATTTGAAGTTAATAGAATTTAACACTTTACCAGAGTATTACGTCAATAGGTATTATGAATTTGCCTACTTATTTGATCAAGGGTTTAATGGCGATGTTGTTAAAGGCGCAGTCTTGTTTTGGATTCGGCGCGTGATAGATGAGACAGAAGCCGAATTTTTTCTCGGTTTAGAAACGCTGTTAAAAGCTTATGATGCTCATTTTATAGATCAAATCCATTGCGAACACCCTGAATTTGCGACAGAAGCCATGGAATGTGCCCAACTGAATAATCAAATCGCTGAACAAAAATTAAAGCAAGTTTATCAACGACTTAGGCGTAAATTGGATAAGCAAGAGCGCAGAAAACTGCAAAAATCACAACAAGCTTGGATTCAATTTCAAGATCACAATGTTGAATTTTGGGGCTTACCTTATCAGGATGAACCAGACGAAGCGATTGAGAAAATCAACATCAAAACCAAGCTCACTCAAGCCCGTACCCAAGAATTGGAATCTTTTGAAAATAAATGGATAATGGGTTATGAATAATTGATTATACCTTTAAAATTTTTTATTATTTCGCCACGGAAAAACACGGAAAAACACGGAAAAATTCATTCCGTGCTGTGTTTTTCCGTGGCATAATAAAAATAATCTTGTTATTGGAGAAAAATACTATGACTGAAACTTATTATCGCTATCACGTCTTTTTTTGTACCAATCAACGTGCAGAAGGGCAGCGTTGCTGTCAAAACCATAATGCACAGGCCATGCGTGATTATTTAAAAAAACGCACGAAAGAATTAGGAATAGTTAGTGCGGTGCGTGCCAATAGTGCAGGTTGTATGAATCGTTGTCAACAGGGCCCCGTGATAGTCGTTTATCCAGAAGGTATCTGGTACACCTACCAAAATCAAGCCGATATTGATGAAATTTTGTCGGAACATTTCCAAAATGGGCGCATTGTGGAACGTTTGCGGATAACGGGATGATTGAAGGATTGTAAGTACTGAACCATAAATTTTCAGGTATATTTAAAAAAACAGAAAGAGGGCAACCACAAGGGATTGCCCCTACGGGCGGTTCGTAGGGGCAATCCCTTGTGGTTGCCCTTGGTTGTAAAATACCTGTTTATTTGTGCTTCAGTACTTAAAAACCTGACAGGTTTTAAAAAACCTGTCAGGTTTAAACTTATATAAATATTTATTTTCTGTGGCACTCTGTGGTACTCTGTGTACGCCGTAAAGAAAAAAAGCGTCTGATCAAACTGATAGGTGGTAAGGTTTTAATCCGCATTATATACCATTTTGGTAGTCTATTTAGAATTCAGATAATTGTTCAATCCTCTCCATATTGATACCAGTGGCTTGTGCAATGTGTTCTTTGCTGAACTGGCCGATTTTCAGCAGGTTACTCACAATCTTTTCCGCTTCTGTCAGTTTCAGTTCCTCCGGCACGGGTACACGACTGGCTTGTTCAAACTGGATTGGAATAATATGGGTATAAATCCGTTTCCCTTGAATCACTTCTTCAAAATTGAGTTTATCTTTTTCGGTGTGTTTTTGGCTGAAAACCACATAATATCCTTCCACAAGTGCTTCTGATTTCAGATATTCTGCCAATTGCCCTTTGCCTCTTTTGAAATAAGTCACATCAGGATACATTTTTGTTTCAATAAAGTTTGATTGGCCTTGGTAGCGGATCAGAATATCGGTTCGGCCTCTTCCAGAAGGTACTTCCACATAAGTTTGCCCACCAAGACGTTGAATAAAGAAATAAAGAAAACCATCTAAGGAATAATGCCAGGCCCCTTCTTTCAAATGCTCCGTATCAAAGGCCCGAAAACCGCGCCGACGCACATAAGCTCGGTATGCTTTCAGCAACTCATTGACGTTTAACTCGCCTTTTGGACTCAGATATTGGTTGATCGTTTCATGAGGCGAATTGAGATAATATTTTGTTTCTCCGTTTATCAATGGGCGGAATGCGTTTATCAGGCGTTTTGCATAGAGTGGGACCGGGATATCCACGTAACCGTTAGTCTCGTCAATAATACCGTTAGCGTACAACCATGCCATCTCTGGGTAGTGAATTGAGAATCGTAATGGCCCGTCATTGAAAAGTAATCTCAATATGAATGCTCTTTTTTCCTGGGCTTGTTGAACAATATGGATGAGTTTTTTGTCAAACCATTCAGTTAGAAAATGGTGTTGTGCTTGATAATAGTGTTCCAGTGTCACTGAATTATGCTGAGGAGTGACTAATTTATCAGCGATATATGAACATAACGCGCAGACAAATCCAGGCAATCCCTTGGTGTTTTCATAGATGAGTTTGATGACTTTTTCTTCAAACACCTGACCGGATTCCGCAACATATTGTTTAATCAGTGAACTGACTTCTTGTTCAGTGAAATAAGGAATCTGTAGTTCTTCGGCAATATTGAATGGGGAGCCTTCAGTCAAAACCAGTTCTGCACCTGTGCTGACACCAACTAAGATCAAAGAATGTAAGCAATGATATTCTCTTTTATGATAAATGTATCTGAAAGTGTGCAAGACTTCGCTTAATACACAATCAGGAATACCTTCAAATTCATCAATCACTAGGACAAGGGGTTTAGACTGTTCTGAAGTTTTTTCAAAAAAATAGTCCAAGCTAATTGAGTTATGGATGATGAGTTCAGATTGAGTTTTATGTTTAAGTCCACGGTGAAGCTCATGATTGAATTCTTGATAAAACTCCTCTTTTGAGGCCGTTTTCAGATTTTCAAAACTGATCCAAACCGTTGTAAAGTCTTTCTCAAGCTCGTTCAGCAGCAGTTTGAAAAAGGTGGTTTTGCCAGCTTGTCTTGGCGCAAAGAGGGTCAAAAAGCGACCCTTTATCACCTTTTTTTGCGCGTCGAGCATTAAGGCTTCACGCATGACAGTGTAATGTAGAGCGGGATCACAAGGCCCGCTGGTGTTGAATTCGCGCATAATGAAAAAAAAAGAACTACAGGGATTCGTTATAAGAAAGGATAAGTCAAAACCTTGAAGGTTTTCACACTCTTAAAATCAGTCGTCTATGTTAACTCTCCAGTGCTTTGTCAAAAAAATGGCAACTGGCCCGCAACATAGAGTTCGTCAATGATATTGAGTTTAACATAACCTGCTTGACAACCTCTATCAAAAGTTGCATTCATAATTCAAAATGGCGATCAAAAAAATTGATGTGTTATTTGTTAATGTCTAATGTCTAATAATCTTACCCTTATCAGCGAAGACTGGTGGGCAGCAAAAACACGCAGGGAGCCCTACATAAAATTTACCCCTATCAGACTGGTGGGCAGCAAAAACACGCAGGGAGCCCTACAGAAAATGTTAAAAGATTTATGCGTACCTACTTATAAGATTTGTGTTCATGTATAATCATCAATAGCTACAAATCATAATTCGCTATTCGCTAATAGCGAATTCAATAATAACAAATTCATCAATCCAACTTTATAGGTGTTAATAGGATCATGCTTTTTACACGTATTGAAAAAATCGAGTTGCCAGAAACTGCGGAAGTCGGTAAAAGTTTTACGGTTGTTATGGCTGTCAACGGTGAAGCGCCCTTCGTTCAACTCATAGTTCGCCACAATGGCGGTTGGGAATGGATTGTCAAAGGCCAGTATGTGACTGATGTTGGAAAAGGCCGTTATCGTTTTGACGTTCCCCCTGAAGCTTATCATGATGGGATAGCCTATTTACAAATCGAAGGCTGTCGTATTGCTGATATTCATGCCTCGCGTCCAGAAAATTGGATCAAAACGTTCCGCGAACTCCAGATCATAGGCAAACCCGGTTCTCAATCGGCCCAACAATCGGCCCAACAATCGCAACCCAAGCATTTTCCGAAACCCTCTGTGACTTTGGGAGACTCTAATCAACCGGTTATCTATTTCGGTATTCACAAGCACATGCACCAACCTTATTACAATGCCACCGATATGGATTACTGGGATGGTGATAAGGATAGTATTTTTGGTCAGCGGGGCGGGCCTTATACCCATTTTATTGCCGCAGCAGTGCATCAATATATTGAAGGCGGCTTGGCCCATGCTGGCTTATCAACAAGCTGGTCAGGTTCCTTGATTGAACAACTTCATCGTTGCAATGAAACTGGGCGAGGGCAAGGTGCTTTTGGTAACTGGCATCATGCTCTGCGTGATCTGGCCGGGGCGAAAACCGCATTGGGCAATCCCCGAGTTGATTTTAGCGCCTTCGGCTTTTTTCATCCGCTAATGCCCCTGATTCCAGCGCGTGATATTGTCGGCCAAATTGAATGGCATCGTCGTATCATTCGCGACACCTTTGGAGTCGAAGCCAGCGATGTCATGTTTCCACCGGAAACGGCTTTTCAGCCTCACATGATTCCGGCCCTAAAACAAGCCGGTATAACGGCCATTCTCTATGATTCCATTCACCACTTTCGTGCTTCTCAAGATTACCCTTATGCGGGGAGTAGCGAGGGCATGTTGCCACCCAATCCGGCCGATCAGCTCAATCCACCCGTTAATGATTGGCTGCATTTGCAGAACATCTGGGCACCTAGCCAGATTTCGCCGCAATTATTAAAACCGTGCATACTCTATTATACTGATCATCAAGGAAAAGAGCATGAAATCATCGGCGTACCGGCGGAGCGTTACTTGGGTAATGAAGATGCGCGTGGCGGGTATGGCGCTTTACAATATGAAGGGGTGATGGGCCAAATTCACGAACAACTTCACCAAACCAACAGCTATGATCCCAAACATCCACCCTTTTTCGTACTCCATTCAGACGGCGATAATTATGGTGGCGGGGCCGATAGCTACTATACTTGTAATACGGCCGGCTTAGTCAAAATGTGCCAAACCGATTCCCGTTTTCAACTGACTACGATCAAAGATTACCTGCAACGCTTCCCAGTTGATCCAAAAAATCGGGTTCATGTTGAAGCAGGTTCATGGGCCGGAGCCGATAATGGCGATCCGCAATTTACCAAATGGTTTTCATGGGCAGAAAAAGACTATTCACCTGATTTAAACAGCTGGGCCGTTTTAACCGCATTACAAAATGTCGTTTATTCCCTTGAAGATGCCGGCCAAGAATCGGGCATGATAGAGGCCTTGAAACGATTGCTCTATACGGCCGAAACCAGTTGTTATTGGTATTGGACAGGGCAAGACGTATGGGATGCACAAGTTACCAATGCCGCCAATAAAGCGATAGACATGGCACAAGGCGCGATAGATAACCTATTGCGATCAAATCGCGATAAAACAGGCCCAACCATTTTCGTCCCTTGGGTACGCCCAGCGAATCCAGGTGGAAAAGATTGGGGACAAGGTGGACTAGCAGATGCCACCCGTGAAGCGACTTTTCGCACCTTAGTCCACGATATATCAGGCATCAAAAAGGTGACACTACACTATCATGATGGCAAAAGCGGTTCCAAAAAACAGATTGAAATGCAAAACAACGGCCCTTATCCCTCACGTATCAATCCCTCAATCATTGCAACCCAATATCAAGCGATACTGCCAGCCGGTACCGGAAATATTCAGTACTTTGTAGAAGCCAGCGATACGCGAGGAAATGTTGCTTATAGCCCCGTCGGACGAATTCATATTGCGTAGGAACAAAAAACGCTTTGTATTTATTGTTCCTGCCCCTGAATTTAAATAAAATGTAGGGTGGGCAAGTGTTTTTGTTGCCGGCCCCTTAAATTAAAAAAAAATGTAGAGTGAGCAAGTGTTTTTGTTCCAGTGATGATGGTGGGCAACAAAAACCCGTTACCCACCCTACAAGGGAAAACCAGGAAAAATTAAAAAGGAGAACCTTAAATGTTCAAACACTTATGGGCATGCCTCTTATTGATTGTAATGGCACAAGCCATTCAGGCAGCGGCATCAACGCCTCAAGTCGTCGCGACAATCAAACCCATTCACGCCCTAGTCAGTGGCATAATGAAAGGTGTAGAAACCCCATATTTATTATTACCCGGTGGAGAATCACCCCATCGTTATAGTTTATATCCCTCACAAGTCAGGCGATTACATGCCGCCACGCTAGTGATATGGGTAGGGCCTACCGTAGAAAGCTTTTTAGAAAAAACCTTAACAACACTCAGTACCTCAACCCAGATTTTGCGTTTAATTGACATACCAGGTTTAACCCGATTGAAAGTACGCAAAGGCAAGGTTTGGGAAACCCATCATTATCATGTCGATGCTGATCATCACACTGATTTTGAAATCGATCCCCATATTTGGCTCTCACCTGAAAACGCCAAAATACTGGTACAAACGATAGCCCAAACCCTGATAAAAAGGGATACCAACAATGCCGAACGCTACACCGCAAACGCGACACGTCTGATTAAACAACTGGAACAACTTGATCAGGATTTAAAGCAAGAATTATCGGCCGTCAGAGGCATACCCTTTTTAGTCTTCCACGATGCCTATCAGTATTTTGAACAGCATTATGGACTGAAAGCAATCGGTGCTGTCAGCTTATCCTCAGAAATCCGTCCAAGTGTAAAACGTTTATATAAATTAAAGAGACAGCTAAAAAGGCATAAAATCCATTGCGTTTTCAGTGAACCCCAATTTGAATCAGCCTTAGTGGATACCCTCATAGAAAACAGTTCAGCACAGCGCGGTATACTCGATCCATTAGGGGCAAAATTACCAGCAGAAACAAAGAGTTACTTGACCCTGTTACGCAATATGGCTGACTCCATTAAGGAGTGTTTACAGACGGGTAATTAATAATTAATCTTTGCCTCTCTTGCATTATTTATCTCACGCTTCGAGCCAAGGCGCAAAGGTGCTAAGTTATTATTTATACTTAGCGTCTTAGCGGCTTTGCGTGAGCAATATAAATCGAAACAACACCAAAAGCGAATCATCGCACAACACCAAAAGCGAATCATCGCACAACACTAAAAGCGAATCATCGCACAACATAGTGGATCATAAGTCATGGCAAGTCCATCTGAAAAACTAGCTGAATCTCTTGACGTTCTTCACACCCTTCAGGAACGTGGCTTAGTCGCCATACGATCCGCTGCTCTAACGCGAACTCATCGGGAACGTTTATGTCAAAACGGCTTTTTACAGGAAGTGCTTAAAGGTTGGTATATCCCCTCTCGTCCAGATGAAGCGAGTTTTGAAAGCACCGCATGGTATAGTGCTTTTTGGCCCTTTTGTGCGGCCTATCTCCAACATCTCAAAGGCAATGACTGGTGTCTATCGCCAGAGCAATCTCTATCACTCCATGCGGAAAACTGGACAGTACCCAATCAATTACTAATCCGATCTACTAAAGCTCGCAATAATATCACTCAATTACCACACGGCACCTCATTACTCAATATCCGCGCTTTGATACCAAAAGACAATGAACTGATAGAAAAAAGCGGACTGCGCCTGTTCTCACTACCAGCCGCCTTAATAAATTGCTCATCCCGATATTTCACGCAAAATCCTAATGATATACGTGCGGTACTATCAATAATAAGTGATGCCTCCGAAATTCTTGAACAATTATTAGAAGGAGGACATAGCACTATCGCAGGACGATTAGCGGGTGCTTTTCGTCATATTGGCCATAAGCGTATTGCTGACGATATTATAAATACCCTGTCTGCTGCTGGATATGATGTCCGAGAAAATGATCCCTTCGATTCGCCAATGCCGATATCCTTGCCCACACGAGAACACTCACCTTACGTCAATCGCATTCGCTTGATGTGGCATGAAATGCGGGAAAAGATTATCGAGCGTTTCCCAAAAGCCCCCGGATTACCCAAAAATCGTGAAGCCTATCTCCAACAGGTTGAAGAGATTTATATCACAGATGCCTATCATTCTCTATCAATTGAAGGTTATCGTGTCAGCCCTGAATTGATCGAGCAAGTGCGTCGCGGCAACTGGAAACCAGATACAAATGAGCATGACCAAAAGAACCATAATGCATTAGCAGCACGCGGATACTGGCAAGCCTATCAATCAGTGCGAAAAAGCATCGGAAAAGTGCTACACGGTGAAATACCCGGTACGGTTGTTGATAACGATCATCGCACTTGGTATCGGGAAATGTTGACACCGGGCGTAACGGCCGGTATTCTGAGCCCTGTCGATCTAGCGGGTTACCGTAATGGAAACATTTACATCAGAAATTCTATGCACGCACCACCAAGCAGAGAAGCAGTACGCGATGCCATGCCCGCCTTTTTTGACTTATTGCGTCAAGAACAAGAAACCTCAGTTCGAGTCGTGCTAGGCCATTTTATTTTCGTGTACATTCATCCCTATATGGATGGCAATGGACGAATGGGACGGTTTTTAATGAATGTCATGCTGGCAAGTGGAGGCTATCCTTGGACAGTTATCCCATTGGAAGAACGCAATGTCTATATGACAGCACTAGAAGAAGCCAGTATCAACCAGAATATCGCACCCTTTACTGATTTTATAGCCATTCTGGTTAAATCCGGATTAAAAAATATGACTACACCTAAATATCCGTCTTCAAATTGAAGGCCCAATTTTCGTCCAAATTTATTTTGCAATTGGAGGAGGCCCAATTGGAGTGCAAAATTTATTTTGCAACGGCCCAATTGGAGGCCCAATTGGAGTGCAAAATTTATTTTGCAATTGGAGTGCAAAATTTATTTTGCGAAGGCCCAAAGCTTCCATTATTTAAGCTATTTACGTTCCAACTTGAGTTTGCCTGATAACTGATAACTGATAACTGATAACTGATAACTGATAACTGATAACTGATAACTGATAACTGACCAGAGAGAACAATTATGCCAGAAGAAGACTTACCAGAGAAAATTTCTGAAGCATTACAAGAGGAAACGGAGATATCACCTGAGCAAAACCACTTACCCAGCTCAACCCAACACTTTCTAAAATCTTTTAAAGACGTGTCAGAAGCGCATGATGCCGATATACTTTATTTCTGTGGTGATATAGAAAAAGAGTATGCAGATGAACTCATTGCCGCTTGTCGAGATTCACAACACAGCAATGTCTTGTTTTTTCTCACCACACTCGGCGGTGATCCAGACGCGGCCTATCGCATCGCACGTTTTTTACAAGAAACATACGAAACCTTCACAATATACATAGATACACTGTGTAAAAGTGCCGGTACGCTGATAACACTGGGGGCTGACAAAATCATTATGTCAGACACGGCCGAACTGGGCCCATTAGATGTTCAGATTATGAAAACGGATGAACTCAACCAACGTAATTCTGTGCTAGATTTAATGATAGCA
>Ga0180298_1000439_pt1 | contig 10055 bp, 18 predicted proteins | sample GuaBasSediGuay13_FD_121800 | JGI IMG/M metagenome (GOLD analysis project Ga0180298, IMG submission 121800) | Subseafloor sediment microbial communities from Guaymas Basin, Gulf of California, Mexico - Guay13, Core 4488-10 , 4-6 cm | ecosystem: Environmental > Aquatic > Marine > Hydrothermal...
GGAATTAGCTATTTCTACTTGATAAGGCAAGACGGGACAGTTTTGCTGACACTATCGAGCATTATTGGGGGGATTGCTGGGTATGAGATCGGCAAGAGAAGAGGAAAGTCTTAATAATAATAAATATGATATTATATTGAGGTGGTTGCCATGGCTGAGGAGGTTAAGGCTCCCATCATAAGGAGAATATACGAAACCACAGCATTTGACCCCGAGAGGGGGACCTATAGAGCGGTTGTGATCCGCATAGAGTTCCCACCTGGGCAGTTCCACGATATAACCGTTCCAAAGGAGGAGTACGACCCAGAGAAAGTCCCAGAATACGTGAAAGAATGGCTGCAGAGGTATGGCATCTGGGTTGGCAAAGAGATTAAGCTGTGATAGCGTATGAGCTTCCTTGACTGGATCGCCAATTGGGCTGAGGAGCACATTCCTTTGGTCGGTGGCTGGATCGCTGAGCTAGTGCGGAAAATCCAGTCGGCTATAGAGAGTGCGTGGGGCTGGATTGAGAAAACGGTAAGCTATATCAAAAGCACATGGATCCCTTGGGCTGAGAAGACCATTAACGACATTTCTAATTCTTTATCAAACGCGTGGACCAGGATAAGGCAACACATCGAACCGGAGATAGACGCGCTAAAAAAAGGCTGGGACCGAATCGAGGATACAGTAAAGAACTTGGGTGAGCTGTTTAGCAACTTTACTCGCAACTTACCAACGATCATCTGGCAGCATATTCCAGAGTCTGTAAAGAGAGCTACAGAGATAACACTTACAGCATTCCCAATCGTTTTTCAGTTTGTAACGACGTTTCCGCGTGGGTTTAATCTGTTTATAACGAATCCAGACTTTTGGTTCCTCGGTCTCCTCAAAAAGTACAAACCAGTGATCGTGGGCTGGGTTTTTGAAGTGATAGAACCAATTTCAAAGTGGATCAACGACATCAAGCTAAATCTCAACGAATTCCTTAAGGATCCGATTGGTTACATTAAGGGCGTTGTAAATCCGATGATCAAGGACCTTAAGGAAGGGTGGGATGAGTTCAAAGGCTGGGTGGATGAGAAAGTTTACGGCTTCATAGACGCAATATCAGGCATTGACGACTTCATACTGTTAAAGCTCGAGGAATTTGCGGTTGGCTTGATTAAATGGTTCATCGGCACACTCATTGACGATTTAGCACACCTCGAATACGATCCAGAGACAAAGCAGGTCTACGGGGAACCCAAGAACCCGATAACGCACATCTTAATCTGGTTCTTTGAGGTTGAGAAACCAGAGAACCCGTATAAGTCCGTAAAAGATAGGATGGGCGTAAAAGAAGTAAGGGGGGCTGAGTATGGCTAATCAAGAGCAAAAACGTATGTCTCTCCTCGGTGGGCTGATTTTTGAGGGAATGTCCGAGACCCTTAGCGCTTTTCAGCAATTGACAAAGGACGAACAGGTTAACGTGGTCGAGAACTTTGGAAATGAACTAAAAGTAAAGATACAGCGCGTAAATGAAACAAAAGAGGAAATAAAGACAGACAAAATGAGAGAAAACATTTCATTAGTTCTAGATGAATTAAACCAAGAGATAGAAGACGCACTAAAGGACGCCAAGAAAAACCCAGTTAAGGCGTTTCTCGTGCTGCTGAGTGTGCCAATTAGGCTTATATTCAAAATGGACGAAATATTTTGGGCGAGTCTGTATGGCTGGTTGTTAAACATGTTCTATCCAAAAGGACCAGTTAGTGCCGAGCAAGCTCGCTTGAACGCGATAGAATTCTTTACGCTCGTTGGTGATCTAAACCTCATAGCTTCAATATTCGACATAATCGGAGATATACAGATTTTAGGCACGAAGCTGCCCGGGCGGGCTATTGCTAGGCTCATAACAAACATATCGTGGACTTTCGGGCTGGGCTGGATGACTTGGGTTGTAATGTCGCCAGTCCTGAGGGCAAGCATTGCGGAACCATTTGAAGTTGAACTCAATCGTATAACCAGACCTGCCAGGTTCACGACTACTCAAATACGAGAATTGTACGAATACGGCATTGACAACATTGATGAATACGAAGAAGAGCTTAAAGATGCTGGCTACTCCGACGATAAGATCCAGAAACTCAAAGATCTCATGAAAAGAATGGTCTGGAGAGAAGAGATAAGGCGCTGGATCACAGACATGGCAGCAGCATACGTGAAAGGCTATCTCACTGACGATGAGCTAATGAAAGCTATTGAAATGGGCTATTATACTAATGAAGAGAGACAGTTCAGGTTCTGGGAAGAAAAGACAAGGAGAGAAACCAAGATCATTGACCTGAGGATCGACGAAATTGAGAGAGCATTCAAGACAGGAAAGATTGACGAAAACGAGGCTAGAGCAAGGCTTTCTGAGTTCATAGTCGAACCTCGCTTGATTGAGGCTTACATTGCACTGTGGAAGCAGTACCAGAAACCAGAAGAGCTTGTAGATCCACTCGAGGAGGCTCAATACAGGCTACAACGCTTGAAGATTAGAATTGCAGGGCTGGAGAAACAGATAATGCATCTTGAAATCATCATGAAGCAGCAGTTAGATGTCTACGATGCTCAGATTGAGGAGCTGAGGACCAGGCTTGAGGCAAGGATTGCAGCTGCAAGGGAAGAGTTTGCAGCATATTCAACAAGAACAACCTCTGAGATAGAGGCAAGGATAAGGTACTATGAGGCACTAATTCCCGCCGCGACGGGGCTCACAAGAACGAGGTACGAAGCAGCGATGGAGCTGCTGAGGGCGATAGCTGAGGCAAAGATAGGGGAGAGAGAAAGAAGACTAAACGCGCTTATAGAGAAGTGGACGAAAGAAACAGAGGCAGAAATAGAAGAACTACGTGCAAAGCTCGAGGCAAGGATAGAAGCGGCTAAGGCAGAGTTTGAAGCATACGCAAACAAGACAATGTCCGAAATCGAAGCAAGAATAAAGTATTATGAGACACTAATCCCGGAAGCAACAGGGCTGACACGGCTGAGGTATGAAGCAAGCGTAGAGATGCTAAAGGCGATCGCACCTGCAAGGATTGAAGAGAGAGAGCGTATATTAAACGCGCTCATAGAGAAGTGGACCAGAGAAACGGAGGCAAAGATCGAAGAACTAAGAGCAAGACTCGAAGCTAAAATAGCGGCAGCAAGGGAAGAGTTTGCAGCATATTCAGCTAGAACAGCATCTGAGATAGAAGCTAGAATAAGATATTACGAAAAACTGTTACCTGAAGCAGTGGGGCTGACAAAAACAAGGTACGAGGCAGCAATAGAAATGCTTGAGACGATAAAGGAGGCAAGAATCGAGGAGAGAGAGCGGATATTAAACGCACTCATTGAAAAGTGGACCAAAGAAACAGAGGCAAAGATCAAAGTCATAGAAGAAAGAAAGGAGAAATATGAGGCAGAGATGAGAGAGCGCATCGATAGACTTAAGACAAAGCTAGAAGAGTACGAGCTCGAGAAAACAGCAACAGAGAGGGTTATTGAGAGAATGCTGGCAAGGAGGTAACGGCATGGGAGAGTTCACAGGGCTTATCCCAGCGGAGCTACTGGATAAGGACAAAAAAGACGAATTCTTGCTCTGGTTACTCAGTCTTCCAGTCGATCCGTGGACGAAAAAGTACATTTACATGGACTGGTGCAAAATCGTGGGTGCAGCGATAGATAAAGACGACGTGGACTTAATCACGGGAAACGCGGCTCTTACGTGGGGCTGAGCGGGAGGTGAGCTAAAATGGAAGTGATCCCGCGCTATCCTCACATGGGACCGGAGGAAAGTAAGATCTGGCACAAATTCTTATCGCTCACGAATCTAAACTTTATTAAGATCGACTACGATGTGCACGTGGGAACGGGCTATCTCCCAGAATACTTGCAAAACGAATATCTAAGAAGAAAAGAACAGTACGAAAAGGGCTTGATCACGTATAAGGAGTTTAGGGAAATCGAGGCGGTCATAGAGTCCATCACCGCCTTGACCCAGCTCCGAATCGACGCTGTGGGAGAAACGGACAAACACATTTGGATCTTCGAAGTGAAACCGCGGGCTGGAAGGAGCGCCTTGGGGCAATTAGAGAGTTATCATTACTGGTATATTAGACAATACAGACCAACAAAACCCGTAAGGCTTGCCGTCGTTTGCTATGAAGTTGATGCAAACCTCGAACCAATTTTTAGAAGCAAGGGCATTGAGATCTTTAAGGTTCCTCTTCTCTGATGCCTCTTCTAACGATGCGTTATAAACCAAAAGTTACCGAAACACTTATATAGTATAGATAATCTATACTATATTGAAAACCTTGATGGAGGGATGGTGATGAGAAAGGTGGTGAAAGTAAGGGCTTGCTGCTGGGTGTGCCGGCACTTTGTGATAGACTGGAATAAAGAAGGAGAAGAGTGTGAGTTAGGACATGAGATCGAAGGCATGAACTGGGAACACGTATGCCCAGACTTCGAGCTTTGGGAAGTATTAAAACCAAGGGAGGTGTGAAAATGGAGTTGGTTGGAATTCAAAAGATTTGGAGAATTGGAAAAGCACCCGTCATAACAATCCCAAAGGATGCTAGAGAGCAAATAAAAGCTCTCAAAGTTGGAAACTACGTAAGAGTCTACGTTGAAGACAACAAGCTAATAATAGAACCAATCGACCTCTCGGAGTACAGAAAGAAGGTAGAAGAATCGATTAAAAGTGTCATAGACTACGCTAGCAGGAGGGAAAAGATATGAACAACGAAGAGAAATCACCGGTTCTAGAGGCATACGGCATAACACCCGAAGAGGCAGAAGAGGTTCAAAAAATAGTCGCAGAACTTGCAAAGGCGTCAAAAACGAGAAGCGAGACAATTAGAGAGCTCAAAAGGCAACTAAAAGGAAATAAACTACTGTATGCAATAGGTTATCTAGAGTTCACGGTCGGCTTCCACGAAGGTGTAGATTACGCAAAGACAATAAAACTGATCGTAGATCTCGCGGATAGGCTCTATCAATGAGGGGGTGAGGAAATGAACAGGACTGATCTTGCGATTAGGCTCAGAGAAGTGATAGCGGTTGCGCAATACGACCCAACGGAAGCTATAAAACTATTAACAGACATCCTCAAAGACCTCAATGATGAGATCAACGAACTCGAAAGAAAGAGGTAAAATCCAAAACCTCTCTTCTCCTATTTTTTTGCGATTCGGAGGGAGCAAAGATGGAGATCGCAACCGACCGTCTTCTCAATGAGATGAAAGAACTTTATGAAGAAGCAAAGAAGGCTGGCAAAACCTTCTTTAGATGGGAAGAACTTCCTCCAGCGGTCCGCGCATACATCAAAGCGCGATTAGACATTGAAATCAGTGGGCTTGACCTCGGAGCACTCAGCACGATCATACAGCAATACGAAAGAGAGATAGAGCAAGCAAGGGCTGAAGCAATCGAGCTGACTGAGGAAGAAGAAGAAGCAATAAGGAAAGCGGTTGAAGAAGTAGAGAAAGAATTTGAAGACCCAACTGCCGTGGGGTCGGACAAATACAATGAAATCGTCAAGGAAATTGCGGAAATACTAGCAATATACGAAGACAAAGACATCCGCCCCGGCATGGTTGCAGATCTCCTCTTAAGAGAATTCCACTTTGCAACAATTGCCGACACTGAAGAAATATACATCTACAGTCAAGGAGCTTACCGCTCACGGGGAGAAACTTTTGTCAAAAGAATCGTGCAAGACATCTTCCGCAAGGCTGGAAAACTACAAAGATTAAGCACTCATTTTGTCAATGAGGTTCTGGACCACATCAGGAGATCGACACTCCGACAAAGATCAGAGTTCGATAAGAACATATATACAATAAATCTCAAGAACGGGCTCCTAGACATCCGCACCTTGGAGCTCAAACCACACGATCCCAATTACCTCAGCATCATCCAGCTCCCAGTGGAATGGAACCCCCGCGCAGAATGCCCCCGCTGGGATAAATTCATCTCAGAAATCGTGGAACCAGAGGACGCGAAAGCATTACAAGAGTTCGTGGGCTACATGCTATGGAGAGACTGCAGATTCCAAAAGGCAATGATGCTAACGGGCTCAGGATCCAATGGAAAAACAACATTTCTCAATGTAATTATCAAAATGCTTGGAGAACATAACTGTGCCTTTCGCTCACTCCAAGAGCTCACAACAAACCGTTTTGCACCGGCTGATCTTTTTGGCAAACTAGCAAACATCTACGACGACCTGCCACCAGACACACTAATCAACACGGGGATCTTTAAGATTTTAGTAACGGGCGGAGAGATCCAGGCAGAAAAGAAATTCAAGAACGCGTTCAAGTTCCGCAACTTTGCAAAACTCATATTCTCAGCAAACAAGGTACCCAGCACAGTGGACGATACAAAAGCTTTCTTCCGCCGCTGGATCATCATAAACTTCCCGAACGAGTTTAAGAGAGACAAAGCAGACCCACACCTAGAAGACAAACTATCTACACCAGAATGCCTAAGCTATGTCTTGAAGTGGGCTGTAGAAGGGCTTAGAAGGCTCCTCGAGCAAGGCAAATTCTCATACGAAGACAACATCGACAAAATAGAAGACAGATACATGAGAGCAAGCAACCCAGCATACGCCTTCTTCCAAGACTGCATAGAAGAAGACCCAGATGCTTTTGTAACAAAAGACGACCTATACAGAGCATTCATCGAATACTGCAAACAAAACAAACTCCCCACACTCAGCAAAAGAACCTTTGCCGAGCATGTGAAGAGATGGACCAACGCGGTCGACGGCTGGGCAAAAGTAGAAGGGCGCTCAGTAAGAGCATGGAGAGGAATAAGGTTAAAATCAGATGATAATGAGAATAAGAAGAAGGAGGGGCTTGACGCATGGGTGGGATAAACCTCGATACAATACTCTTAACTCTCTTCAAAATCGTTGGAGCACTCACACTTAGTGGACTCTTGGCATGGATTTGCATTGAGATATGGTGGGAATTCTTTGAACGTACAAAAACAGCAAAGATGGCACTTGAGTACATAAAGACACACCGCGCGGAGTTTGAAAGATGGTATTTAGAGAATTACGGGGAGCGTGATGAGCGTGGCTGAGGGGGAAAGAAAAGCAAGTAATCTTATAGAGTATGTTATAGTTTCCAGGAGCGGGACCAAAGTAGTGAGGATCAGCACACGCGGGGTAAAGAAACTCATTCGTAAGGAGATCAAAAGTGGGGTCCCGGTTGCGGACCTCCTCACACAAATGTTAGAGAGGGGGTGAAGTCATGGTCGTGATCCCCACCCGCTTAGCGAAGGAGCTAGGAGTCCCCCCAATGAGGGTTTTGTGCCTGGTCAAGTGGTATGCCCTCAGCAAAGGCAAACGCCCCGAAGACTTCCTACGCCCATGGCCATACCCAACAAGCAGAGAACGCTATGTAATGCCCGACGACTTCAAAGACTTTGTATTGCGGCACCTGAACCGAGACCGCTAAGCTCTTCTTTTCTGTTTTTTTTGCTTAATACACGAGGTTACCCTTGAAAATTTAAGAGAGTAAAAAACAAAGAGCGCCAAGCGTCGCAACTTCGCCGCCCAAAAATTTTCTCCAAGATCCCGGATACCACATGCAAAAATATCAAAGCGTCGCGGTGGAACCCAGCGGATCTCAAGAAAGAACCCAACTCCAAAAGGGGCAGAACTCGGCAAGAAAGAGATCCCATAAGGAGCGGCAAAAAGCAAAGGTAAAACACCCAAAAGAGCGGCACCCAAAGAGTTAAATGCTCGCCAAGGAAGGCACAAAGAAAGAGGAACCCAACCAAAAAAGAAGGCACCAAAAGAGTGAACCCAAAAAAGAGGAGGGCAAAGAGAGAGAGGAACCACAACAAAGAGAGGCACCAAGAAGAGTGGGGGTAACCAAAGACGGGCAAAAAAAGAAGGAACGCGCCAAAGAGAGGGGGGAGGGGGCGCGAGATTATATTATAGTCTTAAGTTTTCAAGGGACTTTTGTGGTACCAAGCTCAAAAAATGCAAAAATTCAAAGGCAAAATTTGAGTGTGAACCACGACTTTTCTGAGCCACGGTGAGAGTGGGGGCTCATATAAAGCAGTAGTAAGGAAGTGTGCAACTATAAAGAGGAAGGCAATCTTACGGGCAACAGAAGTAATCTTATGTTGTCCAGCTCGTTAGGGTTCCCTAATTTTAGACAACACAAGACAACACATTTACGTGTCCCAAATTCCAACCTTGATTTCTTTACCATCGTCAAGGGCTCCTCTCGACAAATAGCACCTGCCAAGCAAGAGCTATGTAAAGCCAGCGCCCCTCTCCTTTGGCATAGAGCAAGGACAACACAGACAACGTATCCTATATTCTTTAAGCAGAAATCGTTACGCTGGTTAGTAGTAAGTAGTAGAGTATTTTAGAAAAAAGTATGCGCGAAACGTTGTTTGTGTTGTCTATGTTGTCCGGGTGGGGCGGCGTGGAGGGGGGGTTCGTGTTCCAGTGGAAATAAACCTTTGGTTAAGAACCAAAGGTGGGTTTCCACTGGAAGGGACCTACAAAATAGAGAGGGAGAGGGCTGGCTCAGGCATCGCGGGCTTCAATCATGTGTCAGACCCCACCAAGATCATCATTGCCAGAGGGCGAGAAAATAGAAAAGGAGAGGGCTTATTTTCCATATCTAACCTTGCGGTATGCTTTTTTGTATGCTTTTTTCATTTCGGGGGTTCACATTAAGTGGATGTGGAGAACTGCTTTTTTTATGCCGAGCTCGCGTAGTTTTTCTTTAAGTTTTTCTCTTTCTTTGTCGAGTTTGTCTAATTCTTCGCGCAGTTCCTCGACTTCACCCATTCTTGCTCACCTTCCAGCTTTGATATTTTCACCTTTACAAAGTCTCCATGCTTTACGATCCCCTCGATTGCTCCCAGGAGAAAGCTTATAGCTCTTTCATTATCAAGTATAATCTCAAATTTCATTGGGGTCATTTTTTGCCACCTCCACGGTCTCTGTTATATTTGTAGTTCTTCTTCTCCGGTTTTGCCGAGGACCACGTCGTAGTACGTGAGCTCTTTGACTGGGGCGTATACGATGTGTTGTTCGTGGACTACTTTTTTGCGGGTGTAGTCCCTTATCTCCTCATCGGCGAGGAGGACCAAGCGCTCGGGTACGAGGTCGACGCCGACTAAATACCCGACGACTTGGCGCCCCATTCTCCAGCGCGCTAGGACGATGTTGTACATGTTGTCGATTGCCCAGCGGGCGTATGGTCCGAGCTTGGGGATTACCCACTCATAAAATGCCAAGCGGTCTATTAGTTCTTCTTTGCTAAGGTTTTCGAGGTTTTGTTTTATTTGTTGTAGTTCGAGGGCTAGTGGGTTGGTTTCTTCACTCATTCTCTATTCCCTCCTTGGGCTCTTCGGGCATTTCAAGCTCGAGTCTGCCGTCTATGTAGATGAAGATTTTGTCTTCGCTTCTGTAGATGCTTACGGTCTGCCAGTCCCTCTCTAACAAGAGTGTCTTCAATTTCTCCAGGAGATCCATCTTCCACATGTGGACCACCTCAATATATAGTAAGCATTTATTGTTTATAAAGGTATACCCCCTTGGGGGGGTAGGTGGTGCTGGGGGTAGTTGGGGTAGTGGTATCTCTATTTTGTAAATGCAAAGATATTTAAGGTTCAAATGCCAAATGAAACATGAAAACGGCTTCGTTGGAGGTGATGGTGGAAATGCCCGAGGTAACCATCAAACCGCCTGAGCTCGGTGCTAAGAAGCTGTTGGATAGAGTTAGGCAGAGCAAAGGATATTACCTTTGGGGCGTCCAGAATCCAAAGGTTTCCCCAACTGAGGCTGCAATCGCTGTAGCGGACAGCTGGCACAGAATTATGAGCGATCCAAGAACGAAAGAAAAGTGGGTTGAGAACAGAAAGGCTGCAGGAGATGAGACTTGGCTTGCTGGGATTATGGGTAAAGGTGCTGATAGATTCATCCCAGGCGTCGAATTTGGTATTGGAAAATATCTGGAGTTCGCTAGTGAGTTCTATCCTTACATGGCTGCCAAGATTGCTGAGATTAAGCAAATGCC
>Ga0180298_1000440_pt1 | contig 10050 bp, 11 predicted proteins | sample GuaBasSediGuay13_FD_121800 | JGI IMG/M metagenome (GOLD analysis project Ga0180298, IMG submission 121800) | Subseafloor sediment microbial communities from Guaymas Basin, Gulf of California, Mexico - Guay13, Core 4488-10 , 4-6 cm | ecosystem: Environmental > Aquatic > Marine > Hydrothermal...
TCAAGGAAAACGCGGCATTTTATGATGGCTTTTTTAGGCTTCAAAGGAGTCGCTATGGACTCTTACTTGTTTCAATAGGGACAGATCTGCCTGAGATTTCGAATTCAATAGTCTCTTCAGCTCTGGGACATGGAAACATAAACGTTGGGGATTCCATCGGTTCGGCTCTCACTCAGATAACGCTGATTTTGGGAATCATCGCCTTGCTTGTCCGAGAAGTTAAGATCGACAGGAAGGAGATCGCCGTTATAGGTGGATGTGAGATTCTGGCGTTGATAATAGCGGTTTCTATGGTTGAGAAGGGATACATCTCAAGGGTTAACGGTTTCCTCCTAGTTTTCAGCTGGTTCATCTTTATGTTAATAAGCAGAACAGTAACGAAGAAGGACAAGCTCAAAGTTGACAAACCATTATCAAGGAAAACGCGGCATTTTATGATGGCTTTTTTAGGCTTCATAGGAGTCGCTGTGGGCTCTTACATAGTGGTTGAATCCTTGCTTGAGCTGTCAAAAATTTTTAACATTTCAGAATACCTCATGAGCTTCTTCGTGGCTTCCATCGGGACATCTCTCCCTGAACTTGTGGTTGATTTGACAGCCATCAGAAAAAGGGAATACGAGTTAGCCATAGGCGACATCATAGGGAGCAGCCTTGTTGACGCTTCTTTATCCATAGGAATCGGACCTATGCTCTTCACAAACGTAATTTCAGGCGGAATAGCGTTTCTTTCCGGTTTATATGCGATACTAACTTCGATTCTGGTTGTTTCGGCTCTCGCCTTGAGGGGGAAAGTTGATAAAAAGGCTGGGGTGTTTTTCATAGTAATCTATCTGTTTTCTTACATTTTGCTTTACTAGTTTCCGCTGTTCCGCATCAATTAAATATTTAAATTTATAACAAGGGGTATCGGCGTTTAACCAATGAATATGAGAATAAGAAGAATCCTCATGGTGACGGTTGGCGTAGCACAAAGTGTCACAGCCTTGTCAACGCTCATCTTTGCCTGTGTCTTATACTTTGACCTTTTTAATGTTCAAGCATCACTGAACATTCCTGCACAGCGTCTGTATTTTTACGTGTTAACCCTTCTTGTTTTTGGATTCCTTTCCTTAACAAGCGGTTTATTCCTCGTTTATGAATGGCTGGAATCACGTTGAAAAGGAGACGTGTCTTTTGAAAACGAAAAGGGAACTGGGACTGTTCAGCACCGTCATGATGGGTTTAAGCGGCGCCATAGGCTTCGAAATCTTCATACTTTTGAATTATGCCTACTTTCACCTAGTCGGCTACGGTATAATATGGGCTCTTTTGCTAGCTGGACTCATAAACATTCTTATAATGTTGAGTTACTGCGAACTCGGAGCAGCCATGCCGATGGTAGGCGGAGAATACACGTATATAAAAACCGCTTACGGCGGATTTGTCGCTTTTATCTCCGGATGTTTCAGGTGGCTAGCCAGCGAATTCAGTGCAGCGTTAGCTGCTGTTTCTTTCACCCAACAACTAGCACATTTCTTCTCTATAATCGCTCCGGGAACTGAAATTTTCATTTTAGAACACGCACCGTTGATAATCATCATCGTGGTCTTAATCTTCATGATGTCAGACATTAAAGGAGTGAAGCAGCTCGGAAGCGTGATAGTCATCATTTTTCTAGCATTGTTCACCGTTCTCATCATCGGCGGACTGTTACATGGCACAAATCCGCCTGGAATCCTTTCGACACCGTCGCTGGAAAGTTTACCCAGCGCCCTCGCGGCAGTTGTTTACGTTTTTCCCATGTTTTTCGGGATGAGAGCCCTTGTAGCTAGAGCTGTTCACGTTAAGAATCCTGGAAAGAACATTCCAAGGGGCATACTCTTGTCCGCTTTGCTGATAATACCTCTTTACATGGGTTTAGCCTACATAGGCGTAAGCGTTGTTTCACCTGAAGAAGCTCCTTCAACATTGTTTCTCAACCTTGCGGCTGAGAGGGTCATGGGCTGGATGGGTGGCGTCTTGTTCGCGTTTGCTGGCATGGTGGCAAGTCTATCCGCTTTAGGCACGTCATTATCTGTTCAGTCAAGCATATCTCGCGGGATGAGTAGGGACAAGTACTTGCCCAAAATCCTGTTGTCCGTTCATCGCCGTTTCGGAACACCTTACGTTGCAGTCGTCACAGGCTCGGTTTTTGTCATGCTCCTAGGTTCAATCGGAGCCGTGGAGTTCCTTGGATACGGTGCAAGCATAGGTTCCCTCATAGTCTTCGCCTTCGTCAACCTCTCCCTCTTGAAATTGAGAAAAGAGAAACCACACATGGAGAGACCGTTTAAAACACCGTTTTACCCATTCACACCCATCGCCGGCTTTCTAATGTCCGTTGTACTCCTCGTGTTCCCCATGTTCCTCGGAGATGAAAACGCCTTAAACGCGTTAACATCCGGTGTGGGGCTAACAGCCTTGGTTGTTATGACATATTATCTACGGATGGTTGGATACCATCGCCTGCAGATAGCCGTTGGAGGCGCATGTTTCGGTATAGGCATCCTCTTAACCTTGCTGACATGCTTGGCTGCAACGGGCATTATCTCATCAATTTTCCCATTCATTCCAAACCCAATAGCAATCCTTATAGGGTTAATCTCCATGATAGCGGGTTTCTTAAACATCACAGAGCGCACAACATAGTGATTGTAGAACGCTTAGACAGTTATGTGTAGTTTTGTTCTACACACACCATCTTATCTTAACAGAAACTGAAAGTTTTGATTGAACATGTAAGAGAGGGAACCGTTCACTGATGCATAACGGAAAATTCAAGAAAGCTCTGAGAAGGCTTCTACGTGAAAAGAAAGCTCTAGCCATACAGTCACTTACCTAATATTGTTCGCCTCCTTCATAGTCATTATCTCCTTAATATACGGCTTCGCCGTGGCTAAGATAAGCGCTCACGGCGCCTTGCTCAATGCTTCCGTTGCGAAACAGAACATGCAGGTTTTAGACGATGCTGTGCTTTCTGTTTCCGTCAACTCTTCAAACAACCTTTCAATAACAAACTACCACAACGGAGCATACAACATTTCCTTCATAGTCAACACTTCCTCAAGCGGCGTGCAAGCTCAGTTCACGCATACGATTCACGCAACGTGTTTGTTCAAACAAACACAACATGTAATGAAGCATAATTTTCGAGTTGCTTAAATACGCAATTATTGATTTTATGAGCAGAGATGGGGCTCACAAATGACTGGAAGGCAGACATGGCGTCACCTTTTCACCCTTCTAAAACTGGCTGAGATGGGCGCCCATCGGAGAACAGCGAAGATATCGACAGAGTTTTTAGCAAAAAAACTAGACATGTCACAGCAGACAGCTTCACGACATCTGATAGAGCTTGAAAGCAAGGGATGGATTAAAAGAACAATAACGCCGGAAGGATGTCTAATAAAAATCACGGATACAGGTGTAAAAGAGCTGAAGAGACTCTACTCAAACCTAAAATTTCTTATGGAAACAGCCTATCCGCCATCGGTAACCCTTGAAGGCGTGGTTTTCACAGGGTTGGGAGAAGGAGCCTACTACGTGACGAGAGACCATTATAGAAAGCAGTTCATAGAAAAACTCGGCTTCGACCCGTATCCGGGAACATTAAACTTGAAGCTTACAACAGAGTACGACGTGAAAACACGTTCAGAACTGGAGGCTTATCCAGCCGTGGAAATTCAAGGCTTCAAAAACGAAAATCGAACATATGGGTCAGTGAGATGTTATCCCGTGATAATAGAGAACAAGGTGAAGGGAGCCTTGATCACAGCTCTAAGAAGCCACTACGATGCCTCGGTAATAGAGATAATAGCCCCTGTCTTCCTGAGGAAGCGTTTAAAGCTTAAAGACGGACACAAGGTGAAGGTTGAAGTTTTAACGCTTCCATAAGCCAGCTTAATGATTGACTGAAAAAGAGTAACTGTACGTGTGCACTATTCTCATTCTACGCTTAGCCAGCCAATATCCAATCAACAAACCAGCAACCAAACCGCCCAGATGAGCGAAAATGTTCACTCCGGGACCAACATTCATCATAAACAAGAAAAACGCGTATATTAACGCGCCAATTATGGACTGACCGATAGCACGTCTAATGAAAATCACGCTTGCACCGAAAACTCCGAAGATTGCACCAGAAGCCCCAACAGATATTGTGTAATCGGGCATAAGAAACAAGGATAAAACGTTTCCAAAAAGCCCGGAAGCAAAATAGATAAAATAGTATTCTCTGGAGCGAAAGAGCACTTCGGCTCTGTAACCAAAGATAAGCAAGAAAAACATATTTCCAAAAATATGCACTAAGTTTGCGTGGACAAACATCGAAGTGAAAAGCTGCCACAGCGCTGGACAGGGCAGAGATACGCCATTAACCGTTTGCCATCCAAAATTCTGAATAAGGTAATTGAATTGAGCTAAATATATGTACATAGGAGAAAACTCTGTTTGTATGAAATTTCCTCCAGCAACTGATGTAACAATATATATAATGATGTTGGCGGCAATTATAATGTGTGTGGGTCCCCACCTCAAGTTTAACACTCTCATGAGCGTCAGCTAAACTCCTCGATGTTCAATAATCTTCCGCTTAATCTTCGAGGAACTGTCAAGCTCATCCTCACTGAACTTGCCAATCCTCACAACCCTTATATCTAAACCCCTCTTTTCCACATAGTTTCTAACAGTTTGCTCTATGCCCTTCTGGTCGTACCCAACGGCTATGACATCAGGCTTGATTCTCTCGATAACCTTTTCAATGCTAAAGTCTTCAAAGCCTAGAACAGCTTCGTCCACAACCTTCAAAGACTCAACCAAGGCTCTCCGTTGATTCTCAGACATAACGGGTTTCTTTCCTTTTCTTTTTTCAACAGTGCTGTCTCGAGCTACGATAACTATCAACTTAGCATCATCTCCACACGCCTTCTTAGCTTCCTCCAAGTATCTCACATGTCCAAGATGGAGCAAATCGAACACACCCGAAGCCAGAACTATTTTTCGTTTCTCTTTTCCCTCACCCATTCAAACTCCACGGCTCCCAACATTTTTAACGCGTCAAGCAAGCCTTCACAGTAGGCAACAGAAGCCAAGCTTACCTCAAATCTCTTCCTATCCCTATAATATTCCGCATCATATAAATACGCCTTAGCCGAATCCACAACCCTTCTAACATCATTAACGCTGATAGTTAAAGAATTCACAACAACTTTTAACTCGCTTAAAGCACGCTCAGCTGAACGCATGTACTTTGAAACAAGCTCCTCCAAACTCATCTTTGCATCCTCCTCAGTTTTTCAGGAGCACCAGCCAAAACTACCAGAGCTTCAACTTCCATAAAATGAAGCCTTCCGGGAAAAACGATACTGTGCGGCGGCATTCCAAAATCATAACTCAACAATTCCCTCACAAAGCCAGCCTTCACAGTTGGAGTGGAGCTTCCAGCCCGTGCTACCCCCACAGCAAACGTATCAAAAGTGACTATGCCCTCTTTCCTTTTCTCCTCAACCTTCAAAAGCAAATCCAAACCTTCACGAACCTTCATGTAACGTTTCTCTTCAGCCCTAACATCCAACAAGCAAAGCGTGTGAAGCCCAAGCCTTCTGTTCTGAGCTATAACATCATAAGGAGTCTCCGACACGGCTCCACTTGGAAAAGGAATAGTCACACTCTTACCAAACTTGTAATTGTGCAAACCAGACAAGCCGATCACGGCGGAAAGAACAGAAGCCCCATGAACCACACGGGTTTTTATCCCACGCTTTTCAGCGTTCATCCGCAACGCAACATGAGTGGTGGCTATAAGCGGGTCTCCAGGAACAAGCAAGACAACCTTACCCTTTTCAGCCGCCCTCAAAACAGTCTCCCCATCCTCTTCCTCAAGCTCCTTCCTCGAAACGACACGAAGTCTCTTACCGGAAAAACCTTCAAAACGTTTTATAGAAAACTCAGGCATAAAACTTGTGTAAAGCTCTATGAAAACCTCATCGGCACTCTTAACCTCCTCCAAACCACGTAGGCTGATTCCCAAATCATCATGTAAACCAAGCCCAACAAACACGACTTCACCCAAACCATCCAACCCCACAAAAGCTTAAAGAAACAAAAGCTTAAAACAGTTAACCCTAAAACCCTTAAGGCAAACTTATTAACAGCCTTTAAAATGCATAATTCAGAAAAGGGCCCGTAGCTCAGCAAGGCAGAGCGGCGGACTAACCGCCAAACGGGGTTAGGTTGAGGCTCTTAACCCGTAGGTCGCGGGTTCAATTCCCGCCGGGCCCGCCATCACCACATTTTTACACATTCAAAGAAAAAATAATCTTTTGGCTTTACCATAGAAAAAAGCGTAAGAAAGTTCAAGAAGTATTTCAGAATGGGGTGGACTACTTGGTAGTACGGTTATAATTTGAAAGGTGGGGAACATAAAAGTCTTAAATAAAGCTGTGAATGATGGAAGCCTTCTCCTTTCATGTTCTCCGGCTATTTTCTTATAAGTTTCTTTTTATAAAAATAATTTGCTGTTCACCTGGGCATATATCATTTTGTGAAATATACTCGTTGCACAATCGTTTCAGACATGGAAACTTTCTTTTTAACATATTAAAAGGGATTATCGTTCTTGAGGAGAAATGTTCGAGGAGATAGCTTCAGACGCCGTGAAGAGTCTTCTAATACTGTTCTGGATTACTGCAGCATTCATCGTTATCTGGGGTACACTTTGGATTCGTGCGTATAAGAAGTCGAAAGCGAAAGAATAGTTTTGTGGCGCCTGACTCAATAGCTTATATTCCATTAAGTCGAAAGGAATTCCAACATATCTAGGAATTCATTTTAGATTTTCAGAGAATTCTGGGGCTATAAGTATTAATCGGCTCTTGGGTAACGTCTATCTCCACATTTTTCCTTTGAAAATGAACGAGAAATCCATTCAAGATTTGACCTTACCCAGTCATAATAGCGTAATCCTTGATCAAGTTGTCCATCGTCTATTTCATTATGTAATAGAATGTGCCATGCAACATTACATAAAAGTTTAAGTATTCTACTTTTAACTATTCATTTTGGCGCCTTGGCACCGGCAGCCCTGGTAGTATAGTCCGGTCTAGTATAGGCGGCTGTCGCCCGCCCGACATTATCCATAAAGTGTAACGGGAACCGGGTTCAAATCCCGGCCAGGGCGCCATCTTCAATAATCTAATTTTTATAATCGGTAAAGTTTTACAGAACGAACTCTACCTCTATAATTTTTCATCTCCACAGATGGAATATACGCGACATAGCTGACTTTTCTTGAATAGCTGCCTCTTGCTGGAGCCTCTTGCTGGAGCCTTTTTCCTTGTTTTAGCTTTAATTCCTAAACTTTTAAGCAGACTAACGATTCCTTTGAAAATTGAAGAAGACACAGTTTTTATTTCTGTACCCAGATGCTTATGTACATGCCCATCACTGTCAATTATTCCTGCAAGCATGTCGTATTGAAAATCAAAAGTCCATTCTTTCTTTATTTTTAGTCTTTTTTCTCGTTTACTCTCGGTTCTTTCATATTCCACAAGCCCTTCTATACACTCCACTAATTTCTTAGAACAAACTTTCACAATTAACGTGCTGTCTCTTCGAAAAATGCTGACTTTTTTACGTCCTTCCTCAAAAATCTGACGTAGCCTAAGTGAAATATCTTCATCCCTTTCTGCATCGAGGGTGAACCATACAATATAACGCGGGTTCTTTCTTCCCTTGTTTACGTCGCCATCTCCAAGGAAAAGTCCTAAAATATAACCTCTTTCCCATTCGCTTAAAAGATTTAAATTTAATTTCGCCATTTTTCGACAAAAATCTTTAGCATGATAATAAACTGCTGATTTGCCAACGTTAAGCATTTCAGCAATTTCCCTTATGGAGACCCCAGCTTTAGCTAAATCCTTAATTCTATTAATCTGGTTAGCAGACAGCCGATTTACCAATTTTATCGAATATTAAAGACACGCATCACAATTTAAAGCTTAGAAAATTTTGAAATTTTTAACAGAATAAAACATTTGCTTTTGTTCGTTTAGAATAACGGGTTCCATGAAAAGTTATGTTTCCCTTTTATATTCGTGAAGCATTTTTGAACGGTCAAATCCCGCCAGCTCGTACTCTTCACTCATGGTGATGGCGCTTCTTGGACAGCTTTCCGCGCATTGCGCACAGAACATGCAGCGGTCCACGTAATGTTTAATCTCAGCTTGAGGGCCCTTCCCTATCATTTCGATGGCTCCTGAGGGGCAGACTCTTGAGCATAAGCCGCAGCCTATGCATTTTCTCATGTCCCACACTGGACGTCCTCTAAAGTCCTCTGGCACTGGCAGCTTTTCAATCGGATAGTTTAGCGTTGCTGGTTTTTTGAGTAATTGTTTAAGCGCTTCTTTGATCACGTTCAATTATTTCACCTTCCTTGTATGTTTCTTCAGCTGGTTCATGGTCCAGATCCATTTCTTGCTGGTTTTGATGTCTATGAAGCTCATTCGATCCATGCAAGCAAAGCATGGGTCTATGCCTGCCAACACTATGGGTATGTCAGCCACGTGTCCGCCTAGGAGCATCTTACACAAGGCTGGTATGTTGCCTAAGGTTGGGCTTCTAACCTTGTAGCGTTCGGGTTTCATGGTGCCGTTTGACTTAGCGTAGTGTATAAGTTCTCCTCTTGGAGCTTCAACCCTTGACACGGTTTCACCTTCCGGAACCGCTAGGGGAACCCGCACTCTGGTCATTCCTTCGGGCATGTGCTCAAGCGCGTAACGGATTATGTTTATGCTTTCCAACATCTCTTCGCATCGTACGATTATTCTGCTTAAGACGTCGCATCCGTCATGTGTTATGACGTGGAAGGGTATCTCGTCGTAGGCAGCGTAGGGATCGTCGGCTCTAACATCATTTTTTATTCCGCTCGCACGTAGGGTTGGTCCGACAGCGCATAGGTTAACGGCGTCTTTCGGCTTCAGTATGCCAACATTTTCCGTTCTCTTCAAGATTGTTTGTTCTGTTTGAACGACGTTCAAGTAGTACTTGAACCTTTTCTCCAGAAGGTCTAAACCTTTCTTGACTTTAGGAATCATGTGGGATGATATGTCTCTTCGCACTCCACCTATGGTGTTTGTCGCGTAGTGCACGCGGTTTCCTGAAATCATCTCGAAAAGGTTCATAACGGTTTCTCGGTCTCTCCAGACATACATGAAAAGGGTGTCGAACCCTATCTCATGCGCTGCTATACCAACCCAGAGGGAGTGACTGTGAATTCTCTCAAGCTCCGCGATTATCACACGGATGTATCTTGCCCTTGGGGGTGCTTCAACACCTAAGAGGCTTTCTATTGCCTGCGTGTAGCATGTTGTATGGGCGTCTGAGCATATTCCGCAGATGCGCTCAGCCAAGTATATGTTCTGAATGTAAGTTCTTCTTTCAAAGGCTTTCTCTATCCCGCGGTGATTGTAGCCTATGCGAGGCTTAACGTTCACAACGATGTCTCCGTCAACCTCAAACAGGAAGTGTTCCGGTTCTTTTAAGGCTGGATGTTGAGGACCGAAGGGAATCTTGATTATGGAGCCGTAACTCATTTTTCACCCTCTTCATCTTTAAAGATGGAGCCGTGAAGGTTCTCAAGGGTGTATTCTTTCCTCAGAGGATAGATGTCTCGAGGCCACTTTTCAGGGAGAATCAGCCGTGCCAAGTTTGGATGACCCTCGAAGGTTACTCCAAGCATGTCGTGAACCTCACGTTCGTAAAGGATTGCGCCTGGGATGACGTCAGTTATAGTTGGCACGTTTGGGTTTTTCTTCTCCACGGTAATCCTCAAGGACAGTTCTATGGAGCCTTTGTACGCCAAGTGATAGATGAGTTCTATGGTTTCTCCTAAGTCTACACCTGTTATTGTTGAAAGATGTTTGAACCCTAAGTCTTCCACCAAGTGTTTAACAGCTTTTTTAAACGCTTCCATCTCTATCCGAACAAAAATTCTCCGTTTCCTCGGAACCCTAACCTCAATTATTCTTTCTTTCA
>Ga0180298_1000443_pt1 | contig 10043 bp, 7 predicted proteins | sample GuaBasSediGuay13_FD_121800 | JGI IMG/M metagenome (GOLD analysis project Ga0180298, IMG submission 121800) | Subseafloor sediment microbial communities from Guaymas Basin, Gulf of California, Mexico - Guay13, Core 4488-10 , 4-6 cm | ecosystem: Environmental > Aquatic > Marine > Hydrothermal vents...
AAAGAAGAGCTTGCTCAAAAGAGGATGTTTGAAAACATAAAAAAAGAAAACATAATGGCGCTTAAAGAGAGATTATTTGCTGAAGGAGAAAAAGTAGAGCCTTTAGTTAAGGCATCAGGACTGACAACGCTTATCCCTGGTTATGCATATGCAAAGATTGTAAAAGAAAAGAACGGGCGCAAGGTTTACTATGTAATAGAGCCTGATTTAACAGAGGATGAGCTCAAAAAGATTGAACTTATAAAGGCAGAACTCATTGAAGTGCTCACAATAGAAGAGCTTACTCGCGAAAAGATATTTGCAAGAGTTGAAGAAATAATCAGAAAAAGGGGCTACACATTCACAAGGCAGGGAAGGCACAAGTTAATGTATTACCTCTCAAGAGATCTGCTTGGGCTGGAGCGCTTAGAACCTTTGATGCATGATAATATGATTGAGGATATTGAGTGTGACGGGGTTGGAATACCGGTATATGTTATTCATAAGAAGGAAGGTCATATGCCAACCAATGTTGTATTTGAAACTAACGAAGCACTTGAAGATTTTATAATAAAGATGGCCCAACTTGCAAAAACATATGTTTCTTACGCAAATCCCTTGCTTGATGCTGTTTTGCCAGATGGCTCAAGGGTAAATGCTGTCTTAACAAGTACCGTCTCTACGCGAGGTCCTAGCTTCACAATCAGACTTTTCCCTGAAAAGCCGCTACCTCCAACAACACTAATAGATAATGGCACAGCTGATGCAAGAATAATGGCCTATTTTTGGACTGTATTAGAATTCAAAAAATCCATATTAATTACGGGGCCAACAGCAAGCGGAAAAACAACGCTGCTAAATGCAATAGCAATGTTTATCCCACAATCACTGCGTGTTGTTTCAATTGAAGACACTAGAGAGTTGAATCTAAAGCATGAAAACTGGTTACCACAAGTAGCAAGACCTGGTTTTGGGCCACCTGATGCAACTGGAAAGCGCTTTGGAGAAATAGATCTGATGGCACTTATAAAAGAATCATTCAGACAAAGACCTGATTACCTAATAGTGGGAGAAGTACGTGGTAAAGAAACATTCATTCTTTTCCAGGGGATGGCTTCTGGGCACTGCTGTTTAGCTACAATGCACGCACGCTCAGTAACAGATGTTGTAAGCAGGCTTATAACACCGCCAATAAACCTTTACCCTTCGCTTCTTGAATCGGTTGATGTTATTGTAAACCTTGGTTTTGTTGGCGAAGAAGGCATGAAAAGAAGGATTAGAACTATTGCGGAGGTGAAGAGGTATAATATGAAGGAGCAGAGGCTTGAATATGTGGATATCCTTGAAAAGGGGACTCCGACAATGCAGCGCGGCGGACTCAAAATCGAAGGGCTTGAAGAGTTCTTCCCTCTTACAAATAGAAGCATTATTTTAAAAAAGATAAGTGAAGAGAACAGCATACCTCTAATAGAGCTTGAAAAAAGGATTGAAAAAAGAACCGCTTTCCTAAAAAAGCTGGTTAAAGAAAAGGTGTTTGACTTCAAAGATTTTACTGATAGATTGGAGGCGTACAGAAATGCTGAAAAAGGCCTTATTAAAAGCGCTGTACAAGTTAGCAAATAGCACGTTCTATAGATTTACAAAAGGCATGGAAAATGCAAAACTGAAGAAGAAGCTTGGCATGGTAGATTATCCCTACACAGTAGACAAATATTTTGCGTTTGGCCTAACCTTAATAGCGCTCACTTTTGCACTATCACTCATTGTGTGTATTATTATTGTTACACTTATTTTTAAGAACCCTTTATTACTAGCCGTACCATTTATAGCAACGGTTTTTGCGGCAATTATTGTTTTGATATGGCCGGATATGGCTCTGGCAAAGAAAAAGAAGCTCATGGATGCGAATATGCCACTAGCAATACTTACAATGTCAACAGTTACTCAGGGAGGAGCTCCACCGCAATACATGTTCCAAACGCTTGCAAACAACCCCGAATATCCCATGATAAGCAAAGAATGCCAAAAAATACAGCGTTTTATGGATCAGCTTGGACTTTCGTTCACAAAAGCAGTAGATAAGATGACGGAAATAACTCCATCACCTGCATTTAAAACATTTTTGAAAGAGCTTAACACCACTGTCAAAAGTGGAGGCGATTTGCGTGAGTTCATGGCGAAAAGAGCAGAAGACGCTTACTTTAAATATATGATGATGCTTGAAAGAGCCGCGGAGCGAGCTGAGACGATGGGCGAAATATACTCAATTATAATGATCGCTGCGCCACTCCTCATATTCTTTACTGTGATGATGCTCAATATGTTTTCAGCGGGCAAACTCTTTGGGCTTACTGTAAATGACATTTTATTTTATGGAATATGGGGAGTCCTGCCCCTGGCAAATATAATATTTATGTTTGTTATGCAGATAATGTCAACAGAGTGATAAAATGGATGCTGTAATAAAATACTACGGAAAGTGGGCTTTATTGGGTATTGTTTGCTCAATAATAGCCTTTATTCTGCTTCAGAATACGACCTTTGCAATGACCTCTTTTATAATTCCAGTTATTCTAATTATGTATGCATATTATCAACAGAATAGTCAGATAAAAGGGCTCGAGGAAAACTTTAGGGTTTTCCTTGACGACCTGAAAGACCTTTTGCAAGCTGGCGTCAATATAAGCGATGCTTTAGTAATCACCGCTAAAAACGATTACGGACCATTGAGCCCTTATATAAAAAGACTTGCCGCGAAGGTGCGCTTAGGGCTCCCGTTTGAAAAAGCAATGACAAGAACTTTTGCGAAAATAAACAGCATGCTCATAAAGAAAATAATCCTTGTGATAAATCAAACACTGCGAGCTGGTGGCAACTTCACGCGTGTGTTCTCTGTTTCTACAGATTATGTGGAAAAGATAGAGAGACTTAAAAGCCAGAGGAAATCACGCACAACGAGTACGATAATAAACTCATATGTGGTGTTCTATGTTTTTATTATGATAATCATAGCAATACAGATATTCTTCGTACCTATACTCGAGAATCAGCCAGCGATGAACATAAGTGCAATAACTGGTGGCCTCTCAAACTTGGGCGAAGTTGTGAGTGAAGAAGAGGTCCAAAAAGTAAATTATAGCTGGCACTTTACGAACCTTATAATAGTGCAGGCAGCCTTTGCTGGTCCCATGATTGGTAAAATCTCTGAAAACAGCTTCGTGGCTGGTTTGAAGCATTCAATTATACTGCTCACTACATCACTCTTTGTATATGTAACTGTTATAACTTTCCTCACGGCAGCTTGAATAAATTTGATTGGTTTTATTTCTTTCTTATCTTTATAATTAGCGTTCCAACATCCAGCTGACCATCTGCGGTGAGCAGTGGCACAATGCGCCTTCGCACTATTGTAACTGGATAATCCTGTTCGTTGCCCTGACTTGTTATTGTTCTCGTACTGCTTTCAAACTTGATGAAATAATCCTTATTATAGAAGTTCGTTATTGCTTCTTCGAGCACAACCTTAATTGGTTTCTCTGGCGACTCTACAAGTGTTGGCGTGCCAGTATAAGTACTATTTATATCGGCCGCTGACTGTCTTATTTTCACAAAGCTCTGGAACTCGCATTCTAAGTTTATCTCTCCGGTAACCGTAAAATTACAGGTGTTGTTTAGGTCTGATGACACCTGAGTAATTGTCTGGCTCGCACCTTTTGTTATGCTCCACGAACTAGTGTCTACGTGAAGCTGATCTGAAATAGCTGTGCTATGCAATCCAACGCGATCCTCAACCCACAGGCAAATGTAATCGTTGTGGTCATCGGTTATTGTAATTGAGTTTGAAGTGGTAGAATAATTGTAATCGCTTTTATTGCTTGAACAGTTCTGCGTATCGCTGAAGTAATACCACCTTGTTGCTACGCAACCAGAGCCTGAATCTGAGCAGTTAAGGTAAACTGTATCGCTATAGGTGATTGTTGAAGAAACATCGGTAATGCTTGCCTCTGGCGGGGTATTATCAAGTAAGAACTGCTTTGTTGAAGTACCCTGATTTTGCACACCATCTTCATTCCAGACATTTATATCAATGTAGTAGTTACCATCCAGAACACCGCTAGCATTCCAAGTGTAAGTACACTGAACAGGGGGCCACCATTTATTGCTATCGCAACTTAGATTTGGTATAGTCTCATATGCATCCAAATTCAGGTCTGTAGCGATAGCGTCCTCAAAGCTTAGTTTGCCCGCATTAATGGGGCTATAATAGATGCTTGCATAGAGATAATTTAGCATTGTATTATGCACGGTGAATGAAATTGTGGTTAAGCCACTTTCAAGAGTTCCGCTAGGAAGTATGTTATCAACATAAACTACCGGTGTAAAGTGGAAGTTTCTATCAAGTTGATTTATATTTCCCACTTCATCCTGAGCAATTATTGAAAGATTATAATCAGCATCCTCCATCTTGGATTGATAAAACGAACAGCTATAGTCTCCACCACTAATAGTACAATCAGACTCTACATTGAAATCTGATGCTGCAACACCATTTATAAGAACCTGAATGGAACTCTGTACAATGGCAGAACCATTGTTGTAACTTATTGTAAATGCGATTGTCGGGTCAGAAGTAGTCTCATTTTCAGAGGGGGACGTTATGGTAATAATTGGCGGAGTCTTATCCAAAGCCGCATAGATAGTATTTACATTCTCTGTATTGCCCGCTACATCAACACCATAATATTCTATTGAGTGGTTTCCATCGCTGGATATGAGAATATTTACATCATTTCCGACCATATTCCCATCAGTCCAGCTACCGCCATCAATTCTGTATCGAATCGCATTGCAGCCCGAGCCATTGTCATAGCAAGACAGTGTCACGTTGAAATCCGCAGTCTGCCAACCGCTTGGAACACTGGCGGTTGTGGTTGGTGCATTTGTATCAATCTTAAACGGTCCAAGATGTATGGTTCCAGAGGGATTTGTAGCACCTTCTGGGTTAACAGCAACCACATGCAAGTACCAATTGCCATCGCTCGTGGCTGTTTTTGTCATTAGGGAACCGTCCCAAGCAGTATCGGATGCGCTGGCAGTTGTTGTGGCCGATTGATCCCATACATAATAGTAGCTTGCGGCAGCGCCACTACATATAAGACCGATAGTATTGTCATCGGACCATTCGCCTACTGTGTGCGAAGTTGAGCTTGGAGCTGGATCCTCTGGAAGAGTATATTTGCATTGCTGTGCACTATATGCCGTTTCAATACCATCCCCATTTTTAGCCTTAACTCTATAACAATATTGGGTGTTTGGGCTCAAACCAGTATCTACATATGTGTTGGCTGTCTGCCAACCTGTCGAGTCGCTTCCGCCAGTATTGCCAGTTGTTTCATTAATCCAGTTTTCCGGAGAATTGTTGGCACATTCAGACCATGTTAAGGTAAGTTGAGTGTCGGAATCGGCATTAAGTGATAGGCTTGTTGGAACTGTTGTCAAAGTATATGCTGATGCTGTATTACTATAGCCTGAATTTGATGTGCTGTAGTAGGCGCGCAATCTATAGTAATATTTGGTGTTACATGCTAAACCAGAATCGGTATAGCTAGTGGTGTTAGCTGTAACTGTGGCGATCTGTGACCAGGAGCTTCCATCAGGACTTCGTTCAATCTTAAAACCATCTTCTATTGTTGAATTGTCGGTCCAAGAAAGGGTAATGCTACTTGTTGTTTTGTCTGTAATTTGTAAATTGGTTGGTGTATTTAAACAACCAATATCAGCAATGCATGTGCCGCCGGTGTTTAGAGTACAGCTTGCGCCATTTGCATAAGTGCCATTGCCGCAGGTTATGTCGCCGTAGTAGCAGGTTGAACCCGAAACATAGCCGTTTCCATAAAGAGTAGTGTTATCACCATTAGCTGCCGAACTATCTGTACAGATAATGTCTCCATAGTAACAGGTGCCTGTTTGATCTGTAGCAGGGTCACTACCAGACCAATAACCGTTTCCATGAAGTGTTGTTGGACCGTACTTTGTACCATTCAAGCAACGAGTGCATTGCAAAGTTTGTGCTGTTGTAGGATCTGCTGAGTGATAATAAAAGTCATCATTGCTTCCATCATCACCGCAACAATTTCCATTTGAGCCACCTGAAACGGATGAAAACCAATCATAGCCACCACAAGCACACCAATTGGAGCTACTATCAAATGAAACAGTATATAGGTTAAACCAACTGCTACATTCAGTAGCGCTTGGATTGCCCGCAGCAGTACCGCAAACCTGCGCGGTATATTGCCCCTCTTCAGGACAGAAAGTATAACCTAGGCTACCAGAGCAAGCAGTTGTTATTTCTGGAGTAGTGCCGCATGTACCGGATGTTGTACAGGAGCCCATGCTCACACTAGTTGTTGAGCCACCAGGAGATTTAACTGTTACACTCATGTTAGAAAAATCACAATAATGACACGGGCTCGTAGCTGTTCCGGTACAATCAGCCAGTGCAAAAGCCAAAGGAGAAACAAATAGCAGAGTAGCAAATATGAAAGTTAAGCTGAGTAGAGCGTAATGCCTCTTTGATTTGCAAAGCCTTTCCATTCCAAAATGCTTTTTCAAATCCATCGGACCCTTTGACCTTTTATTTATCGGTTTATATTTTTAGTATTTTATATGTTTTTTTATATTTAAATTCATATGTTCAGAACCAAATGTGCAAAGCTTTGGGTAATGCTCTAATTGGGCATATAAGCTTTCGTGTATCATTTTTTTAATCTTTTCATGTAAATAATCTTACATGAAAAATATTGAACTTTTTCCGAAAGAAGCTAAAGCAATTGTTTCAATAAATCCGAAGGTTTTCCCGCTTGAGGTTGTTTACGCTGCCTGCTATGTTCTGCTCGATAAAGCTTACTTTATACTTGATGGGGACCCAGAAAAGGAAATAAAGGCCATAATACGAGCCAAAAACCCAAAGATAAAAAAGGGCGAGCTTGAAAAAATCGCTTTGCAGCTGCACGACGAGCTAATAAATTATGCTACTTACGCTGTACAAGCAGCGCGCAACCAAGCTGTGAGAGAAGCGATAATTAAGCGAGCGTTAGCAACAAACTTGGCCGAAGAGGAATATTCCCCTGAACGCAAAGAAGAGGAAACCCTCAAAGAAAAGGCGAAGGAGATAGAGATGCCTGATGAAGAAGATCTGTTTATAGAAGATCCTGAAGGAATAGCAAAACCATGGACACCGGAAAAGGCAAAAGGGCTTAAAAAGCCTGATGAATTAGAGGGTTAAAATGTGCGTTAAGATCGATGAGAAAAAGAGCACTGCAGAGATAAGGATTTCTAAGAATTTTTATCCAAAAGAGGTTGTTGATAAAGCATTAAAATCATTTAAAGGCGTTGAAATTAGCAAAAGAGAGGAAGAAACATATTTTCATATTTCGATGAAAGCTGAAAATGCTGATGTTGAGAGATTAGCGCTCGAATTTTGCAACCTGCTTCTGGCAATACTTAAAGGCTCAGCGCTTTAAACTTTATTTATAAAAATTTATTTTGGGAAATTAGATGGTCGAAGGAGAAAGGCATTCTAAGGTAGAAATACTGATGAATTGGCAGTGCAATCAGCGCTGCATATTCTGCTCTGTTGGACACAAGTTGGTTAGCGATGGCAGCATCAAGCCTTGGAATGAAATAAAAAAAGATATAGATTTTGCAAAGAAAAGAGGCGCAAATATAATCTCTTTTTCTGGTGGTGAACCCACCATCAGGAAGGATTTATTTAAAGCAATTGAATACGCTAATAAGCTTGGATTCGATGTGATTGAAATACAGACGAATGGTCGCATGCTAAAGTATCGCGAATATGTTGAAAAGATTGTGGATCTTGGTGTTAATAGGGTTTTAGTCTCTATACACGCACCAAACGCTGAACTTGAGGATTTCCTAACGCAAGTTAAAGGCTCGTTTGAGGAAAAAGTGCAAGGCATGAAGCATTTGGAGGAATTGAATATAGAAAAAAGAACAAGTACTGTAATAAATCAGTACAACTACAAGGTGCTCCCTGAAATGGCTAGATTCTTATTGAAATTTAAGAAGAACACGAAGAGCTATCATCTGAACTTTGCAATCCCAGATGGGTTTGCAAAACAGAATTTTAATGAAATGGTGCCAAGAATGAGCGAGGCTGCGCCATACATTAAGAAAGCTTGTGATATTATGTTGAAGAAAGACGGCAAACCATTTTTGCATAATATTTACCCATGCATCCTTCCAGAGCATACTTCCTTAATGTCTGAACTCACAAAGACTGATACAATATTAATAGGGCCAAAATTCAAAACGGATATCCAGAAAAATAGGTATAAGTATAGAAGCAAAGGGCCTGAATGCAAAAGGTGCAAGTATTATTTGCTGTGTGTAGGGCCGTTTAAGGAATACACTAAGGTTAGGGGCTTTGGGGAGTTTAAGCCAATAGAAGGAAAGTGGCTAAGCCCAGAAGAGTTTACACTGCAGGAGTATTAGTGGTAATATGGAAAAGATAAAATTAACCAAAAAATCTTTAAATGAACTGGAAGAAAGCATTAGGAAGGGTGCTTTCAACAAAGTTATATTTATTTTTCCTAAAAAAAGTGATATTCTGCTTAGCTCCGCTGCAGAAAAATTGCACAATATTATAGATGAATGTATTTTTCAGAATGTAGATGTTGTTGTAGAAAATATCCCTTACTGCTTCTTAGTTGGATATAAACGTTACCTAAAAGAAGTGGAAAGCGATGAAAAGATAAAGCCTGAAAAGTGCAAAGAATGTAAGCATTATGAAAAATGCAGCGGGATATGGAAGGAATACATTGAAAGGTACGGGGATAAGGAAATTATGCCCATTACTGGAAAATACCTTATCACAGACAATGAGCGCTGCATGATTGAAATATTGCTTAAGGTCAGGCAAGCGACAACAAAGCAGCTTTTAGAACTGAAGAATTCTCCGGAATTTAAAGATATATGCGCGCACTGTGTTGGAAGTGATGATGTGATGCTTACAGGGAAAAATTTGATAGAAAAAGGGGTTGTGGTTAGGGAATTCGGAGCTTCTGGTTATATATGGTCTCTTAATAAAGAGCATACGCTTGTGAAAAAGGTGCAAGGACATGGATTGGAATAATATAAGGCAAGATTTTCCTGCACTTAATATAAAAAGCGAAGGCAAAATACCGATATATTTTGATAACGCCTGTAACACTTTGAGGCCTGCTTGTGTCATAGAAGCTATACGAGAATATTTGGAGGAGCACCCTGGCTGTGCAGGTAAGAGAAGCTCGCATTATTTCAGCAAAACGACGGAACAAAAATGCAGAGAAGCTCGCGAAAAGCTCGCCAGCTTTATAGGTGCAAATAGCAACGAAATTGTTTGGACTAAAAACACAACAGAATCAATAAACCTTGTTGCGAATTCTTTAGAAATAAAAAAGGGCCAAAACATTGTGTGTAGTATTTTGGATCATCACAGCTTGCTTTTGCCTTTTTATAAGAAATGTTCTGAGAGCGGCGCAGAGCTAAGAATTGTTGAATGCAATAAAGAATGCAAAATTGATGCTGAAAAGTTCGCTGAAAAGGTAGATAAGAACACTGCGGTTGTTGCAATAACGCATGCTTCAAATGTTGCTGGAACAATACTTCCTGTAAAAGAGATAGTAAAAATTGCTCACGAAAATGATACTTTGGCTTTAGTAGATGGTGCGCAATTTGTACCTCACAAAGCAATAGATATGAAAAAGCTTGATGCTGATTTCTACTGCTTTTCGATGCATAAAATGCTTGGACCAAGCATGGGTGTTCTTTATGGGAAAGAGGCTCTGCTAGAAGAGTTAAATTTGTTTATGGTTGGTGGCGACACAATCAGGGATGTTGTATATAAAGATGGCAAGCTATTTCCTGAATTTTTGCCGGCACCAAAAAAGTTTGAAGCTGGATTGCAGAATTATGCAGGCATAATAGGTTCTGGGGCAGCAGTAGAATACTTAAAAAGGATTGGGATGGAAAATATTGAGAAACAAGAGTGGAGGTTATGC
>Ga0180298_1000448_pt1 | contig 10003 bp, 11 predicted proteins | sample GuaBasSediGuay13_FD_121800 | JGI IMG/M metagenome (GOLD analysis project Ga0180298, IMG submission 121800) | Subseafloor sediment microbial communities from Guaymas Basin, Gulf of California, Mexico - Guay13, Core 4488-10 , 4-6 cm | ecosystem: Environmental > Aquatic > Marine > Hydrothermal...
GTGTTTATCCGTGCTTGTCCTTCCCGGCTTTTTTGAGGTAAACATCAGCGTTAAACATCTTGGTTATGTCTGACTTTTGGAGCAGGACGTCTGTGTGTTTTTGAATCATGTGAGTTGTTACAGCGCCTAGTCTGCTGGATGCAAAGCAAGGATTTCCATGTCTTTCCCGTAAAAAATAAAAATTTCTTTTTCACGATTATTTCAAGGTGATAAATCGTGACGGATGAGTTTTGGGATGACTTCTTCAGCTTCCATTTGGGACCTTGGGGTCTATACTTAGGTCCTTCTAGGCCCTTCAGAATCAGCTACCACAGAACATCAGACTCTCACATACTGCGTTTAAAGATAAACCCCGAAGTTAAGAAGGAGGAGATAAAAGCAAGATTCGTCAAGCCGGGTGTTCTTGAAATCGAGTGGCCTAGAAAGATAAGGGGAGAGGAAATTCCCATAGAATAAGCCCTAACAGCCCTAAAACTCATATTTAACTCTTAGAACTGTAAAGTTGACCTGGAATGTCTTTAAGGATAGAAGAGGCTTTACTCAGCGATTTGAGCAGACTTTTTGAGATAGAAAAAGAATGTTTCACTAAGGAGGCGTTCACAAAAGAGCAGATTAGCTATCTTCTTACGGATCATAACAACGTGAGTTTAACAGCGAAAATAAACGACGAGATAGTTGGCTTTATAATAGGTAGAATATACGTTCATGAAAAACCCGTTGTTGGACACGTGCTCACAATAGACGTTTCACCCGAGCATCGGCGAAGGGGAATAGGGTTGAAGCTTCTAAAAGCTGTCGAGAACGTATTTAGGAAAAGAAATGTTGCAATCTGCTATCTTGAAGCTCGAGAGGACAATGTTGCAGCCTTAAATCTTTACCGAAAGCAGGGATACGGAAGAGTCAAAAAGCTTAAGAACTATTATGGTTACGTCCATGGGATACGTTTCAAAAAAGTTCTAACCTAGCTTCCACAGGTTCAACTTCGTTTTCTCGTCGTAGGCTCTCTCCAAGTGGACACCCCTCGCCTCGATTATCACGAGCTCCGCTGTCGCTCCCACGGGAGAGTTTTCCATGAGATGTCCGCCGAAAGCCTCTCCTTTTTCGTCTGCAACAACAATGTGTGGGTGAATCACCGTGTTTCCCTCCTTATCGACAGCTATATTCCCCATGCAAGAGGCTATCTCTAAGGGTCCCTCAACCTGTGTAAATCTGTACTCTCCTTCCTTGTAGTATCCAATTGTGGCTCTCTTTAAACTTCCGATGAGGATGAATATTCCAGCCTTTACACCTGCTTCCTCAACTCTTTTCCTAACGGCCTTAACCAAGTCTTCGTCTTTAAGGATGCGTGAAAAGTATATTCCACCAATTTCTCCCTTCAGCATATCTTTCACCTATTAACCGTTAACAATGTTCAGTGTCTCCATTTTAACTTTCTGGTTTTCATTGAAAAACATAAATGTTGGAATTGAAAATATCTATTGCAGAGGAGAAGTTTGTGAGAAGAGCTAAGAGCGAAAGGCGGTTCAACAGAAGTTTTGTGGTTCTTGTTCGCAGCACAACTTGGAGATGTGGAAGACTTGAAAGACTGATTGTGAGCTATCTTCGTGGAAGAACCTGGAAACTCGGCAAGCCTCAAATCTCCATCAAGGAGATGCTTCAAAACTTCAAGCTGAAGGGGAAGAGGAAAAACGAGTTTTTAGACGCTATACGACGCTTGGAAAGAAGAAACATAGTAAGAATTTTAACGTTTTAAAGCGAACGGTGCTGCGTTAAGTGTTTTATGGCTATTTTTCAACAAGTTTCTTAGCGTTTTCAATCCATCTTCTAGTTATTTTCGGAGAGATTTCCAGCTTAGTCGCTAAATTCTTCGCTGAAGCTTCCGCTAAGTCCTTTATGCTGTTTATGCCTAAAGATTTTAGCTGTTCCGCACGCTTCGGCCCTATACCCTTGACCTGTGTAAGCTCAACGGTTGGCGCCGTCTCAACGGTTACTTCAGCTCTTTCCGTAACCGTCGGGGTTTCAGTAACAGTTGTTGGAGGTGCAGGTGTAGGTGGTTGTGGCGTTTCTGTGGTTGTGATTTTCGGTCTTAAAGTGTATCCTAATCCTAGGAAGAGGAACCCTAATACAACCGTTGTAACAGTCCATAATTCTCTGTATTCCACTTCTTGGTAGAAGAAAACAGTTATGCTTATCAGGAAGAATATTATCGCCACGATATAGAGAGCGTAATCTGAACGCATGTTTATTTCTCCCTAACCCTTTTATCTCTATGGAAGAGTTTAAATAATTTTCTGAAACTTTTGAGGCAAAAAGGGAAATTTTGCATTTTTCATGTATTTTACCGCTTCAGCAACTCATCTTCTGACGGCGCTTCCCTTACTAAACCTTCCTTCATCAACAGTTTCAAAGATTCCCGCGCGTTTTTAATTATGGCGGTGGCTCTCTCGTAAAGTTCTTGTCTGCTAGGCTTTATCCTTGCGACACCCTGCTCTATGGATTTCAACGCGCAAGCAACGGCTTCTCTGGGGTAAACCTCCCATTCACTCATCCTCGGTAGGATGTCATTCTCGTTTATCCCACGTTCCTCCGCAAACCTCGCGAGTTCTTGAGCTGCAGCTATGCACATGTCGTCTGTCACGGTTTTGGCTCTAACATCTAAAACCCCTCGAAATATCCCTGGAAATCCTAAACTGTTGTTCACTTGATTTGGAAAATCGCTTCTTCCAGTTGCTATTATACGGGCTCCAGCCTCCTTCGCCTCCCAAGGCCATATCTCCGGTATGGGATTTGCACATGCGAAGATTATCGCGTCGTCAGCCATTGTTGCAACCCACTCCTTCTTTATTGTTCCGGGTCCAGGTTTTGAAGCTGCTATCACAGCGTCTACACCTTTGAAGGCTTCCGCTATGCTTCCAGTTCTCCCTTCAGCGTTTGTCTTTTGAGCTAGGTCGTACTTCCAGGGATTTTCCTCTTTTGTTATGTCTGTTCTACTCGGATGGAGTATGCCTTTTGAGTCGACGAGTATTATGTTGCCAGGTTTTATTCCCCAGCGTATCAGCACGTAGGCTGTCCTTGTGTTCGCTGAGCCAACACCCACTAAGGTTATTAGGCTTTCCTTCGGGTTTTTGCCGACTATTTTGAAGGCGTTCATCAAGCCGGCTAGAATAACGGTCGCTGTTCCCTGCTGGTCGTCATGCCAGACCGGAATTTGCAAGCGCTCCCGTGTCCTTTCAAGAACGTGGAAACATTTTGGTTTCGATATGTCCTCAAGGTTTATTCCGCCGAAGGATGGTTCTAAAAGCTCACATGCGTGGATTATTTCCTCGGGGTCTTTCGTTTTCAAGCATATGGGAAAAGCGTCAACTCCGCCTAGATACTTAAAGAGCAAGGCTTTCCCTTCCATAACGGGCATGGCTGCCTCCGGACCTATGTCTCCTAAGCCCAAGACACGTGTTCCATCTGAGACGACGGCCACGTAGTTCCAACGGTTCGTCAACTCGAAGGATTTGTCAGGGTCTGCCTGTATCTCTCTGCATGGAGCAGCCACCCCGGGTGTGTACCATACTGCAAAGTCGTCTGCGCTTTTAACAGCGCATTTCGGCATTGTTTGAACTTTTCCTTCGTAGAATCTGTGCAGCGGTGGGGCCAGCTGTGATGGTTTTTTAGCCTTAGCCAACAACTCTTCCACTGTTGGCTTTCTTTCTGAGCTTGTCATGTTACTTATTCTCCTTTAACACATTTTATGATGTTGTTGTGTTTGCGTATAAGCTTTAAAAGTTGTGATTGTTTCTGGTTAAAATTAATGAATTACTGCGTCTATTGTAAGCACTATAGTATCTGCTAAAAAATGAGAATAGCAAGTTTAACAATTTGTTAGAATTATTTTATAATAACCTTTTCTGGAATGCTGTTCGCTTAGTATCTTCTTCTGTATCCTGTTCTTCTTCTCCCGAAGCTTCTTCTGAATGGGCGTCTCTGCTCGTAAACCTTGTTTGAAAGGTTGTTCTCCGTGTTAACTTCTCCTTCTAACGCTTCTTCCGCAACTTCCAATGTGCCGTATCTTCCAACGTTTAACCTCATGTTTCCTCTGAACAGGTTTACGTATCCGTTTTTCACATTTATAGTGTCGCCCTCGTTCACTTTTTCTATGTTGTCGTCCCACAGTGTTAGGTATATGCTTCCCGTTTCATCTCCTACCAATGCGTCGCAGACCTTGTGGGGTTGTCCATCTCTTCCAGTGGCGATGTTTCTCACTTCACTTTTGGATACTACTTTTGCTTTCACGTTTACAGCTTTTGAGGCAAGAGTTAACTCGCCTACTTTCACATCTACGGGTTGTTTATTTCCAGAAAATCCTTCAACAGCCAACTAACTCAACACCTTACACACATATTTAAACAACCACAATAACAACCATGAAGCACTTAAGCCTTTTGGTTATAAATCCTGCTCTTAAGTTATAAATCTTCTACGAGACATATCTTTTAGGCTTTCTAAACAGCTTTATACCCTTCATTTCAGTTACGTATTCAAAGCCTACAGCAACTATTTTCTTAGCCTCTTCAAGCGTTGTTGCCGTGGCTACATCATATTGTCCATGAAATATTATACATGACTGTTAACTCTGAAGAAAATCGTTTAAATCTGAATTTATGAATGTATGTTAAGGCGAGTTTAATGGTTAAGTGGGAGTATAAGGTAATCCCTATAAAGACGCAGATTCGTTCAGACCATTTCCATGCCGACAGAAAACCCGTCATAGAGGAAGTTCAAAACGACTTGAACGCCCTAGGTAGTGAAGGATGGGAGCTTGTCAGCGTTCAAAACATTAGGCTGCCAGATGAAAGAATGTTTACTGTAGCTTACCTCAAGAGACAGAAGAAGGATGCTTGATTACTTTCGCTTGACCAGTACGCGTTAACTGGTTGGATGCTTTAAGAAATAATCCTTGACTTGCCTTGACTGAAAGTAAAGTATTAAGACGCTGTTCACTAAAATGGCCGATCCAGCCATAATCATTAAATTCTCACGGCGAAAAATGAGTGAAGCTGTATAGCAATAGTGTATGGCTGAGAACACCCAGAGTATAATCGATAAATGCCAGACGTATCTTACTCCTTTGAGCATTCCAATTGAAGCGACAACTGAAATTATCGAAAGTAGAAGAGAATTGCAAAGTACAATCCACCAGGAAATCGGTGGTGGACCGACATATGTGCCGGGATGATCCGAAGCACTAAGCGCTACCCACACGATAGAAAAGTAGAAATCTCCCATTACACCCAGCAAAGTCAAAACTGCCACAATAATCACTCCGCGAGGAGGTTCTTTCCCATCGGACCACCAAATCAAATATCTACATCATGGAATAAAAACTCTGCCCAGCCATGCACCGAACCGAGAGCGTAGTGTTTTTCTCTGTAATCCTAGCGTTTTAAGCGCTAAACCGTTTGGGTTTAACCTTTAACACGTATACAATAGTGCCTATCAAGCTGATCAATGAGGCAGCCTCAAAGGTGCTGACATAGGCAGCTGCCTGCGTCAGTCCCACGCCTATTAAATAGTCAGCGATTGGTCCTCCAACGCATGTACCTGCTATTCCAAAGGATATTGAGGTGATGGCGTTGTATTGTCCGAAGAGTTTTCCTCTATGCTCTGCGGGGATTATGTCTGCCGCCACCAAGTATCCAACAACGTTTATGAACGCCATGGAGACTCCGCTTAGACTGTTGATAACTATCATTTGTGTGACGTTTTGAGCAAGTGTGTAGAGAAGAGGAGTGATTACGGTTAAAGCGAATCCTAGACCCAAAGTGTTTTTTCTACCAATTTTATCAGCTAAGGGTCCAGCTAACAAGCTTGCTACAATTGTCGCTATCGAAGCTGAGTTGCGGATCATCGCTATGTCGGATGGAGTGGCACCGATAGGTGAGTCGAGTTCAACGTAAAACACGAGGATCTGCAAAATTGAAAAAGAACCTAAGCCGACGATGAAAATGGAGATGAGAAACCAGTAGAACATCTTGGAACTGTAACTTTTCGGTAGGAAAGAACCTTGTTTAGGAGCGTTTTCACCGATTCTTACACTCTTCCTACGGGTCTTCTCTGAGGTGCGCATGGTAATCCATATCAAAAGGGCACTTGCAAGCATGATTCCAGACGCGAAGAAAAATAAGATGCCACTTTTGAATCCTCCAGCTTCACCTCCGAAATCGTATAAGAAGCCTGAAACGGTTATCCCAACTACTCGTCCGACACCGCCAACGCTTGAGATAACGCTCATGAGTTTGCCTCTCTCTTTCGATGTTGTGAGGTCCGAGATGAGCGCACTCCATCCAACATTACTCATCGACCAAAAGAACTCGAGAAATGAAAGCCCAGCAATTATGCCGTATCCTGCAGCAACAGGTCCCATAGTGTTCAATAAGTAAATGTGAAGAAGGTATACTAGAACGTAGCCGAAGGCTGCTATTGTCTCTCCGATTACTATTAGGCTTGCACGCGCCTGATATTTGTCTGAGATTCTGCCCCATAGGAATGTCTGTGAGACGCTGTTGGCTATCATGCTGAGGCTTGCAAGTAGTGTTGTTCCGGTTACGGAGAGTCCGAGAACCACTCTTAAATAGAGGGCTAAAAAAGTGTAGAATAAGCCTCTTCTAGCCATTGCCATGAACTGAAAGCTTGAGAGGCTGAATGTGATTTTTTTGTTCAAATTAATCATCCGATGAGTGATTTTTCTCTCTAATCAGCTTTTGGTCTTTAACTTGCTTAACGCTTTTAAAGTTGAATAACAACTTGGCGTGTGTGATAGCCTCCCTACAGTTTTTCAGCTTGTTTAAGTTCTAAGCCTCGGGCCTCTTTTTTCCGCTAGATAAGGCAGTTTCCTTGTTCTGAAGATGACGAGTTTGTCCTTAAACCCGTTTATGTAAGCCAGAACCAGTCTTTTTCCCTTAGGTGTTAGAGCGTAAACGGGTATTGTTACGCCAAGCTGCATCAGAGCGTTGCTTCCAACTTCTTTTCGAACAATTTTCGAAGCGCTTGCACAGATGATGTCCGCTTTTTTTATGTGTTGCACATCCTTGTTGCGCACGCATGTGTTACAGACAGAGAAGACTAAAACGTCCAAGCCAGCTTCAGCTTCAAGGCTTCTGATTTCACTGATTGTTTGTGATTGGAAACCGGCAACACTGACCGCTATGCGTTTGAACCCTAGGTCAAAGGCTTTTTTCACACCTTCAGCTTGGTCAATCCTAGCGTCTGTCCTGCTTAAGACAACTCCGCCTTTGTCTTCGATACGGGTGATAACTTCTCTTATAGGTGAAGTTTTGATTATCCCCGTTAATCGACCTCCGATTCCCTGCACAAGTTCACCGTTAGCCGTGATTACCGTTCCAGCACCTTCACACGCAACAACCGCACAGTCAACAAGCTCCTTCTCAAGCCAACAACGCATCATTTCAGAGGCACCATACGCGACAACGGGTTCAGCGTCAAACAAGCGATTCGCACAGCAGAAACCGAAACCAGCTATTTTCGCCTCCACGCTTTTGCGGACAGCTTTCACATCTATTTGTTTAGTTCCATACAACGCCTCATGCAGAGGACAATACTCAACTAACGGTTCTGTTAAAACTTCTATACCCTTTTCAGAAATTCGCACACGGGCACCGCAACAATAAACGATGTGTTCACCTTCCACATCCACAACTTTACCTACTGCTTCACGCACTTTATCTTCTAAACCAGTCAACAATCGACACCTTTGAAATCTGGTAGATAAGAGAAGATGGCATCATTGTATATGAAGCTACTCTCCACCCTTCTTAAGGCGCATCTTCCAGCTTAAAATCATGGTTCTTGGATGGGAAGCCTTCACTTCATCCAGCCTTGAAACGGCAGTGTTGTGTGGAGCCTTCAGAACAACCTCTGGGTTTTTGTAGGCTTCCTCAGAGATTTTCCTCAAGGCTTCAACGAACCTGTCAAGCTCCTCCTTCTCAAAAGTTTCGGTAGGCTCAATCATTAAGGCTTCATCAACGATCAAAGGAAAGTAAATAGTTGGTGCGTGTAATCCGTAATCAAGCAGACGTTTAGCAACATCTAAGGCTGAAACGCCAGTTTCTCTCTTCAGAGGCTTAGCGCTGAAGACGCATTCATGTTTCCGTGGTGCCTTATCTCCATACGGAAGCGTTAAACCCTTGATTCCCTTAAGTTTCTCAGCCACGTAGTTAGCGTTCAAAACCGAGATTTCAGCCACTTCCCTTAAGCCTTCGTTGCCTAAACTCAAGATGTAAGCATAAGCCTTCAACAAAACGGCGGCATTCCCGTAAAAGCTTCTTATCTTCCCTATACTGTGCGGTCTGTCATAGTCTAAACGGTAACGTTCTCCGTCAAACGCTATGCGTGGAACAGGCAGAAACTTAGTTAGCTCTTTTGAAACGCCGACGGGACCTGCACCTGGACCGCCGCCGCCGTGGGGTGTGCTGAAGGTTTTGTGGATGTTCATGTGAACTATGTCAAATCCCATGTCTCCCGGTCTAACCTTGCCGAGTATCGCGTTCAAGTTTGCGCCGTCATAGTATAACAGTCCACCGGCATCATGGATTATCCTCGCTATTTCCTCTATGTTCTTCTCAAAAATCCCGAGGGTATTCGGGTTTGTAAGCATCAAACCAGCTGTCCGTTCTGAAACAGCCTCTTTTAAAGCCTCAATGTTCACGCATCCATCCTTATCCGACGGAACGACAACAACGTTGAATCCAGCCATGGATGCGCTGGCAGGATTTGTTCCGTGGGCGGAATCAGGCACTATTATCTCTCTTCTCTTCTCAAGCTCCCCGTTGAACTTGTGATATGCGCGTATAAGAGAGGTTCCCAAGAACTCTCCGTGAGCGCCAGCTGCAGGCTGCAAGCAAACCTCGTATGTGCCGGTTATCTCCGCGAGCCAGCGTTCAAGTCTGTAAAGAATCTCCAGTATGCCCTGCAGGGTGCTCTCATCCTGATACGGGTGCAACATGTTCATTGCCTTTGAGTTTGCGAGAGACTCGTTTATTTTCGGGTTGTATTTCATTGTGCAGCTTCCAAGCGGATACAAACCAGAGTCGACGCCGTAGTTCATCTGGGACAAACGAATATAATGTCTTGCAACCTCAACCTCTGAAAGTTCTGGAAGTTTAGGCTTGCTCTTGCGTTGCATGTTTTCAGGTATAACCATATTGATGCTGCCGACAACTTGTTTAACTTCTTCTTCAACCGCTGGCAGGATATGTCCCCGTCTACCCTTCCTTCCAAGCTCAAAAATCACAGGCTCACTCCAATCTGCTTGTTTAACCATCTTAACATCTCCCAGCCAAAACATCCTCCAGAGATTTCGCCAAACGTTCAATCTCTTCCTTAGAGTGGATTTCCGTCACACAGTAAAGAGCTGTCTCACCGAGTTCAGGAAACTCTTTTGAAACATCCTTTCCCCCATGAATCCCAAGTTTCAAGAGCTTCTCATGCGCCTCTTTGACGCTTAAGCCAGCCTCGTCAAAGTTCACGGTGAACTCTTTGAAATGGGGTGAATTGAAAACCGGAGCCTTGACGCCTTGTATTTTTGAAAGCAACCGCATGGCGTAGTTCGCTTTGTACATAATCGTTTCGCCTAATTCACGCATTCCTTCGGGTCCGAGCAAAGCCATGTAAACGGCTGAGGCTACGGCGCATAAAGCCTCGTTTGTGCAGATGTTTGACGTTGCCTTTTCACGTCTGATGTGTTGTTCACGGGTTTGCAGAGCCATACAAAAAGCCCGGCTATTCCCATCATTAGTAGTTGTCATCCCGATTATACGTCCAGGCATCTGTCTAATCATCTTCAAGTCTCCGCGGCAAGCGAAAATTCCGAGAAGCGGACCGCCAAAATTCATGGGATTCCCGAGTGGTTGACCTTCACCCACCACTATATCCGCGCCATAATCTCCTGGAGGCTTCAAGATTCCAAGAGACGTCGGGTCAACACCAACTATAA
>Ga0180298_1000449_pt1 | contig 9987 bp, 13 predicted proteins | sample GuaBasSediGuay13_FD_121800 | JGI IMG/M metagenome (GOLD analysis project Ga0180298, IMG submission 121800) | Subseafloor sediment microbial communities from Guaymas Basin, Gulf of California, Mexico - Guay13, Core 4488-10 , 4-6 cm | ecosystem: Environmental > Aquatic > Marine > Hydrothermal vents...
ATTAAAAAAATAGAAAGTAGGGGAAAGATTTCTTCATAAGCTTTTCACCAGCTAAACAGACCATAAAGAGCCGCTGTACCGAATCCCTCAAAATCAGGGATCGGGCCATCCGCAAGGCATATTGCACAAATCCCACAGGACGAGCAAACAGCACAATTTGACTCAGACATTGGCTCAGACATTTTCCTATCACCTCCTTTTTTACTGTTATAGATATATGAATATCTATTATATAAAGTTTTTTATTTTAGACCTGCCTAATTTGAAAAAGGATATCATAGTATATCAATAGAGAGAACTATAAAATGAAATAAGGATATAGGAGAATAACTAATAGAGAGTGAAAAACATCGAATAAAGGAATAGTGATAGAGGGTTCCCTAAAAACCATCTTTAGAAAAGAAGGTTTCGCCAAACAATCTTTTGATTGAGGAGAATAGAGATTCCAGGAGCCATCTTTTAGTATATCCAGATTTTCTGCACCCATCATTTTTACGCACTTGATAAGTGACCTGAGTTCAGATGGTGCATTCAGATTGAAATTGATTTGCGAATCATAGGCAGAATCTCCGATTATCGCTTTCACATTTTTCAGTTCATATTGTAGGATATTTAATACCCTATGCACTTTCTATCTTCTTTTCAGGAGCTACTGAATTCCCACCCTGTGGATTTTATACTGCTAAATAACAAATCCCCTTTCTTTTTTGATAATCTTTACTTCTTCCTCTCCCGGCTTATTCCGCTTTGTACTCTCTCTAGCCAGATAATTCCTGTACAGTTACCATATTCGAACTCTCGAAATCTCCCGCATCTTCTCTATCTCTCCCATCTTGCCCCTTTCTCTATTATTTCTTGATAATCCGGCGTATCTTTCCCTAGGGTCAGATTTCACAGTTCTCTTTCTCTTAATGAAATCCATGTTAAATTATTTTGAGACACTGCACCCTAATTATGCAACAAAACGCAAATAAACGAAATTATTATATTCTCTTTTCCTTATCCCCTCGCAGTGATTTCCCATGCCTGAACTTTTAGAGGAACTGGAGGCACGATACGAAAAAAGAAAACGAGATATGGAAATGCATAGAATGCTGAGAGACAAGCACAACAAAGAGGCAAGGGAATGGGCAGATAAGAGGGATGAGCTCAACAAGAAGATAAAGGAGATGCTCACGGAAGCGAAGGAGCACAAAAAAGAGAGAGATAGTTTAAATGAGAAGGTAAAGGAATACAAGGGAGAGAGAAGAAAGTGGAACGAGAAGGTTCAGGAGTTATCAAAGAAGTTGAGAGAGGCAAGAAGCAGGATAATACCTCGCAAGGATTTGCCCAACATCCGAAAATTGAGAAAGCGGTTAAAGGAGCTTGAATTTAAGCAGCAGACAATGGTTTTAACTCCAGAGAAAGAAAGAGAGCTTGTGGAGCTCATAGACTCTCTCTACAAAAAGATAACCGAGTATGAGAAGATAATGGAAGAGGAAATGAAAAAGAACAAAGAGCTGAAGGAGCTGCAGGATAAGTTTAAGGAGGCTAAAGAGAATGCTGAAAAATTCCACAAGCTAGTCGAGGAAACTGTTGCAAAAGCACAGGAGCATCATAATAAGATGGTAGAGCTTTTTGAGAAGGTTGATGAGATACGAAAAGAGGCCGATGAGGCTCATCGTCTTTATGTTGAGAATAAGAAGATTGCGGATGAGGAACATGAGAAATTCATTCAGGCTGCGAGGGATGTGCGTGATTTCGAGAAGATAATTGCAGGGTTAAGACAGAAGAAGATTGCAAGCAAGAAGAAGAAGGAGAAGACTGAAATAAGAAAGAAGGCAGAAGAGATATATGAGAGGTTCAAGCGTGGAGAGCCTCTGACAACGGAGGATATACTCATACTACAGAAAGCGGGACTGCTATGAAGCTCTATCCTGTGACCTCAGATTCCTTAGGCGTGCGTTCCCTTTCTGTTTTTATTGATGGGAGGATAAATATATTTATTGATCCTTCGGCAGCTCTTGGTCCCTATAGATACGGATTACCCCCGAAACCTCCCGAAATTGAGACACTGAGAAAGTATAAGGAGGAGATAAGAGAGCTTGCTAAAAAAACTCATATTTTTGTCATATCCCATTATCATTATGACCATTACGATCCCGATGAAGAGTTTTATGAGGGAAAAATTGTGTTTGCAAAGCACTGGAAAGAGAAAATAAATTACAGCCAGAAGAAGAGAGCGTATGTATTCCACGAAAAATTCTCGCAGAGATGTGAATTGTACTATGTGGATGGACAGAAATTCGACATAGAGGGTGTGGAGATAAAATTTTCCAGGCCATTTCCGCATGGGAATGAGAAAACAAGATTGGGATTCGTGATAATGACCACAGTGGATGATGGAGAGATGCGGGTGCTCCATGCTTCAGATGTTGAAGGTCCAATTGTGGAAGAGGCTGCAGATTACATAATTTCTGAAGCTCCAGATATTGCCATAATAGATGGTCCTGCCACATATTTTCTGGGATACCGATTTTCCCAGAGCGACCTGGAGAGGAGCATAAAAAATCTAATAAGAATTGTTGAGAATGTGCCCAAGGTAATTTTGGATCATCATCTTCTGCGAGATTTGAAGTATCGGGAGAGATTAAAGGATGTGTACGAGCATGGTAATGTTCTCACCTTCGCCGAGTATAAGGGCGAGCCGATAAATATGCTTGAGGCCCATAGAAAAGATCTTTAACCTAGTTTTGATGGATGGTTCTTCACATCTCTATTTTGCATTTAAGAGCTTTTCTTTAGCTCTCTTATTATCCTATCATGCTCTATCTCATCCTTCAACATATTTTCAACTTCTAAAAAGGAAGGAAATTTAAACCTTTGGTTTATCTGTATCCTCTATACTTCCTTTTTTGCGAAATTTATATGATACTGGTTGTATTATACCCCTGATGAGCATTGCCACCAATGTGAGAAGAATTCTTGAAGAGCTACCTCCAGGAGTGAGGTTATTGGCAGCCACCAAATCCAGGAGTGTAGGGGAGATTCTCCAGGCCATAGAGGCAGGGGTGGATCTCATAGGAGAGAACTATGTGCAGGAGGCTGCCGGAAAATATGAAAAAATAGGAAAGAGGGTAGAGTGGCATTTCATAGGGCATCTTCAGAGAAATAAGGTAAAAAAAGCGTTGGAGATATTCGATGTGATAGAAACAGTGGATAGGGTAGAGCTTGCAAAAGAGATAGACAAAAGAGCCAAGAAGATGGGGAAGATAGTATTTGTCATGCTTGAGATCAATTCGGCCAAAGAACCACAAAAGGCAGGCGTGATGCCTGAGAATGCATTGAAACTTGCCGAGGAGATTTGGTCCATGGAGAACCTGGAGCTGATAGGAGTGATGACCATGGGGCCAAGGGTGGAAAACCCTGAGGATATACGGCCCTATTTTCAGCTCACCAGAAAAATTTTTGATGAGCTTAGGTACATATATGGGGATGAGAAAATAAGATATCTATCCATGGGGATGACAGATACCTGGAAAATTGCGGTGGAAGAGGGGGCAAATATAGTAAGGATAGGTACGGGAATATTTGGTCCCCGCACCTAGTGCTTGGGGGAGAGTATTGGAAATAGTATAACCTCTTTTATGCTTGTTTTGCCGGTGAGTATCATTGTCACTCTATCTATCCCTATACCCACACCACCGGTGGGGGGCATTCCCCAGCGCAGTGCTTCTATGAAATCCTCATCGTACTGATGTGCTTCCTCATCTCCAAGAGTTCTGCGTTCAGTCTCCTCCCTGAAGAATTTCTCCTGAAGCTGCGGATCATTTAATTCTGTGTATCCATTGGCAATCTCCATTCCCCCTATGTAGAGCTCAAATCTTTCTATGAGCTCCTCGTTCTCCCTGTGAAGCTTGCAAAGTGGTGTGGTTTCCTTGGGATGATCTATAATGAATACTGGCTGTATAAGGTTCTCCTCACATATCCTATCAAAAAGCTTTCCAAGAGCGAGACCCCTCTCATATCTCACCATCTTAATATTATATTTTTCAAGAAGTTTCTTGATCTCCTCATCGCTTGTATTTTCATCTATGCCCCTCTCGGCAAGCATATCCAGCATCCTTTCTCTCCTGAATGGTTTGCTCAAATCTATCTCATATTCTCCAAATTTAATCTTAGATATTCCAAGCTTTGCAGCCACATGCTTAATCATATCTTCTGTGAGATTCATCATATCGTTGTAATCCACATACGCCTGATATATCTCTATCATTGTAAATTCTGGATTGTGCATGGTATCTATATCCTCATTTCGGAAATCCTTTGCGATCTCAAACACCTTGTTATAGCCACCCACAATGAGCCTTTTGAGATAAAGCTCATCTGAAATGCGAAGATAATAATCTTTATCAAGGGCATTCACATGCGTCTTGAAAGGTCTCGCATTTGCACCTCCATATATCGGTTGCAAAACTGGGGTTTCCATCTCAAGAAATCCACGCTCCCACAAAAATTTGCGAATCTCCATCTCTATTATGCTTCTTTTTCTAAACACCTCAAAGCTCTCCCTGTTGAGCATTATATCCAGATATCTTTCTCTGTACCTCTTCTCAACATCCTCAATTCCAAACCACTCATGGGGTAAATCATAAAGCGCCTTTGAAGCTATTTTTATCTCCTTAGCCAGAACACTCAGCTCACCCTTCTTTGTCCTCGTTACCTCTCCCCTTATCCAGAGGAAATCACCACGATCCACAAACTTCTTCAAGAATTTATACTGCTCCTCCCCAAGAACATCCTGGCGGAAAAAGCCCTGGATCTTGAAACCGTTATCACGGAGATCTGCAAATGCAACTTTACCATGGAAGCGCAGAGCGTAGACTCTTCCTGCAACTGCAACCTTCTTACCCATGAACTCATCCACATATTTCACTATTTCCTCTATGTAATTTGTAATGGGCGTGCTCTGCGGATATGGATTTATGCCCATACTTCTAAGCTTTTCCACAAGCTCCCTGCGTTTGAGATAATCCCTTCTTTCCATACTGAGAGAGAAGACAATGGAAAATAAAATAATTTTGATTACCTGCAGGACATATTTCTATTAACCCATATTCCACACAAGCTCCATCTAAATCTCCTTTTTTCACGCTTCAAAAAAAAATTTATAAGGGATGTACCATTGTGAAATGTGGATTTGCTCAACGAGCTTGAGGAAATAAAGCGAAGGGAAATGGGTAAGAAAAAGGAGCTGGAAAAGTTAAAGTCAAATTTTTATTCAGATGTTATAAAAAAAATTGAGGAGCTGCACTCTCAAGCAAGGATGCTCGTGGAGAAAATGGATATAGAGGGTGCTGGAAGATTGATGAATAAAATCAAGAGGATTCAGAATTCTTTTGAAACCATTATCTCTCTGAGGATAAGAAAAATTCTCCTTTTTTCAATATGGAAAGAGGAAAGGGAAATAAAAAATCTCACTCCTGAGGAAAAGCTTCTTTACCTTGAGGTGAAGGATGCCGTGGAGAGACACAAAAACAGGGTAATGGGAAGGGAAGAAGAGTTGCCTGTGAAGGAGAAACCTGCGAGGGCATCCCCTAAGAAAGAGGAGAAGGCGGAGAAGAAGGAGGAAAGATATGTGCTTGCCCGGGTGAAAATACCATTCACCGTCGCTCTACCTGAGGGAGAGCTAGAGCTGAGAAAAGAGGATGTTCTCCACATACCCGAAAAAATATTCAGGATCCTTGGAAAAAAAGATATTGTAGAGGAGGTCCGCCTGGAGGATTAAATCAGGGTAAATCTTTTCCTAGTTTTCTGGCAATGTTTTTAATCATATCATCAACCATAGCCGGCAAGTCGTACTCTGGCCTCCAACCCCATTCTTCCCGTGCAGCGCTATCATCTATGCTGTTTGGCCATGAATCTGCAATTTCCTGTCTGTAATCTGGCTTGTAGTCCACCTCAAAATCAGGAATATATTTTCTTATCTCTTCAACAAGCTCTCTGGGAGAAAAGCTCATGGCAGTTATGTTGAAATCTGCATGATGTTTCAACTTCTCTATGGGCGCTTCTGCCAGTTCAATAAGGGCCCTTATGGCATCGGGCATATACATCATTGGAAGATAGGTATCTTCTCTCAGAAAACATGTGTATTTTTTACCTTCCACAGCATAGTAGAATATCTCCACAGCGTAATCTGTGGTTCCACCTCCTGGTGGCGTCTTCCAGCTTATCAAACCTGGAAATCTCAGACCGCGAACATCCAGCCCGTATTTTTTAAAGTAGTAGTTACCCAGCAACTCTCCTGCTACCTTGGTAATACCGTACATAGTTGTGGGCTTTAACACGGTCTCATTGGGAGTATTATCTCTTGGAGTTTCAGGGCCAAAGACCGCTATGGAACTTGGAATCATTACCCTCTCGAGATTATATTTTACTCCTGCCTCAAGAATATTGTATGTGCCTAATAGATTTACCCTGAAAGCAAGCTGCGGATTTTTCTCACCTGTGGCTGAGAGTATGGCTGCGAGATGGTAAATTGTATCAATATCATACTCTTCAATTACTTTATCCACCACGCTTCTATCGGTGACATCCAGAGTTACCCAGGGCCCAAGTTCCTCCAGATCCTCAGAGGGTTTTCTAACATGCATTGTTGAAATCACATTTTCCTTTCCATATCTCTCCTTGAGAGCTACAGTAAGTTCAGAGCCTATTTGACCTGTAGCACCTGTAACCAGAATCCTCTTCAATATCCTCACCTCAAGAAGGAAATAGTAATAACTTATTTTTACTTTATTGTCTCCACTCTCCCCCATTTTATTCCGCACAAACGAAATACTCTTATATAGGTAATGTATAGGGCGGTTTGGCGATTATCATGGTTACGGTGTATGATGTTCCGCCCGATAGGCTAATTCGAGCTGTGGCTGAAAAGCTAAAGGGCAATAATAAAATTAAGCCTCCTGAGTGGAGCAGATGGGTCACTATAGGAGTGCACAAAGAGCGAGGACCTGAACAGGATGACTGGTGGTATGTTCGCCTGGCTTCTGTGCTGAGAAAAATATACATAAAGGGACCCATAGGAACTTCCAGGCTAGCTGCAGACTATGGCGGAAAAGAGGATCGTGGCTCTAAAAGGTACAAGGCCAGAAAGGGGAGCAGAAGCATTGTGAGAAAATGTCTTCAGCAGCTTGAAGAGCTTGGGTTTGTGAAAAAAGATAAAAAGGGAAGAGTTATAACTCCACAGGGACAATCGTTTCTGGATAATACAGTAAAGGAAGTAATGAATGAACTCCTTAAAGAGAAGCCTGAAATGAAGAAGTATGTGAAGTGAGGTAAAATGGAGGAGGATAAAGAGCTGGAGGAAATAAAACGAAGAAAATTGATGGAGTTAATGAGGCAGCAGGCATTGGTGCAACAGAGCGAGGAGGAGAAGATAAGAAAAGAGGAAGAGGAGGCAGCCCGCCAGGCTCTACTTAGGCAGATTCTGGAGCCGGAGGCCAGGGAGCGTTTAGCCAGATTAAAACTTGTAAGGCCTGAGGTGGCTCAGGCTGTTGAAAACCAGCTCATAATATTGGCCCAAAGCGGAAGATTGATGAGGAAGATAAGTGATGATGAATTGAAGGAAATATTAAGGAGATTAACATCTCAGAGGAGAGAGATAAGAATTGTGAGGAGATGAAAATGGCAAGAAATAAGCATGTGGCAAGGAAACTGCGATTGATAAGGAGAATGAAGATGAACAGAAGAGTTCCTGCTTGGGTAATGATGCGTACAGCTCGAAGATTTACCAGGCATCCTCATCGAAGAAACTGGAGAAGAACGAAATTGAAGGTGTGAGGTGAGCAGGATGGCTGAGAAAGAGATGATATACAACATTCCTCTTAGAAAGGTGAAATTCGTATCGAGGAAGAGGAGAGCAAATTATGCGATAAAGCTGATAAGATTGTTTGTTGCAAGGCATATGAAGGTTCCTATGGAAAATGTCTGGATAGATAACAGAGTCAACGCAGAAATATGGAAAAGAGGCATAGAAAAGCCACCTTCAAAGATAACTGTAAAGGCCATAAAGTTTGAAGAAGAAAATACTGCAGAAGTCCTGATGCCAGAATAATGATAAGGAAGACAAGCATACATGGAAGCCCTTTCGTGGGAGTTTACGCATCCTGCAATAACGATTTAGTAGTTCTTCCGCAATCTTTTGACGGTGAGAAGGTATTTGCAGACACCCTTAAGGTAGAGGTTTTCAAAACCATGCTTGGAGGTTCCCCACTCATAGGGAGTCTTATGGTTATGAATTCTAAAGGTGCAATAATAACCAATTTTGCAGACGAGGAAGATGTTGAGTTTCTATTTCCACGAATGAATGTACTCTTCATAGAGGACAAGATAAACGCCGTGGGCAATGATATCCTGGCAAATGATAAGGCGGCCATGGTGCATATGGATTTTGATAGAGAGACTGTGAAGCTCATCGAAGAGGTTCTAGATGTTGAGGTGGTAAAGGGTACAATCGGAGGAATAAAGACTGTTGGCTCTGCAGCAGTCGCCACGAATAAAGGAATGATAGTGCATCCAAATGTGGATGATCACGAGATAGAGTTTCTCAAGGATCTATTTGGAGTACCTGTATATATAACTACTGCCAACTATGGAAGCCTGTATCTGGGTGCAAGCCTCGTGGCCAACGATTTTGGTGCTGTAGTGGGAGATAGAAGCAGTAATGTCGAAATTGATAGAATAGAGAATGCCCTGGATATTATAGAGTAAATACCCATACCTGTGTGTTTTTAGGCAGATCCTCCCTTGAAAACTCTATTGAATTGCCCACATAGGTTACCTGGCCTTCCGGGAAAAATCTCAGAAAATCATCCACAGGCGCTAGACCTAGAGTTAAACCATTGAACTTGTAATGCATTGGTACCACGATCTTTGGATTCAGAATCTTCGTATTTTCATAAGCCTCTCTTGCATCCACAGTATAAACACCACCAACAGGAATGAAAAGAATATCCACGGGACCTATCTCCTTGGCCATCTCTGATGATATAACATGGCCAAGGTCACCCATATGCAGTAGTTTAATACCCTCACTTTCTATTCGGAACATAGTGACCTTGCCTCTTTTAGCCCCCATTTCCTTGTCATGATAGGCCATGATCCCCTTTATTTTTATTCCCTCATACTCGTACTCCCCTGGTGAATCTATTACCTCAAAATTTCCCTTTATCACTCTTGTTGCATTGTGGTCAAAATGATGATGAGTTACAAGAACCAAATCAGCTTTTGCTCGAGGGGGCTTTATGCCTATAGATCTACCGTCGTGAGGATCTATAACTAAACTTATTCCGCTTCTAATCTCAAAGCAGGCATGCCCATACCATCTTATCTCCATAGACTCACCTCCACCAAAAATTATAACATCTCCTTCAATATATTTTTTTTGATGTCTCCCTATCCTGTTTCTGAGGACACAATTCTTATCCTGGATCATTTAAAATGTGGGAAAAAAGTACTGGACATGGGAACGGGCAACGGGGTGATAGCCATAGAATGTGCCAAAAGAGGTTCGCAGGTTACTGCAGTGGATATAGACCCAAAGGCTGTTATGGAGCTCAAAAAAATTGCAGAAGAGGAGAATCTTAAAATAGAGGCTTTCGTATCAAATCTCTTCGAAAATGTTAATGGAAAGTTTGATACTATAATCTTTAATCCTCCATATCTTCCAGGTAATGCCGTGGAACTTGAAGATCTCCAGTGGGCTGGGGGAAGAGAATACGGTGATGAAATAATTCTCAGATTTCTCACCCAGGCAAAAGAATATCTCAAAGAAGATGGTGAGATTTATATAATATTATCATCCTTCAATAGGATAGAGAGGATAAAAAATTTGCCCTATCAATTTGAGCTTCTCGCGACTAAAAAATTCTCCTTCCACGAAATTTATCTCTATAAATTGAAAATTAAAGATAAAGCTTGACTATATTCACATCCTTGGGTACACCA
>Ga0180298_1000450_pt1 | contig 9979 bp, 14 predicted proteins | sample GuaBasSediGuay13_FD_121800 | JGI IMG/M metagenome (GOLD analysis project Ga0180298, IMG submission 121800) | Subseafloor sediment microbial communities from Guaymas Basin, Gulf of California, Mexico - Guay13, Core 4488-10 , 4-6 cm | ecosystem: Environmental > Aquatic > Marine > Hydrothermal vents...
ACCGGGAGTTGAGTACGTGAGCTACGAGAGGACGTTTTACCCGGCGGCTTACGGACTCGATGAGCTATTTAAAAGGATAATCGTATCCCAAGACCCAATATTATCCAAGCTGTCTTCCGATGAACTATGGGATCTCGGCTATAGGCTAAAACCAGCAGCTGTTATGCCTTCATTCTTTGTTAGGGCCTTGCAGGGGATAGCAGACATTACTAGTGCGATAGCCAACCCTTATAACTTTATATCCAAAATAGCGTCGAGGATAAAACCCGGACCTCTAGGATTACCTGTCTTATCTAAGGTTGACTGGGCACTCGTAACATATACCCGTGGTCTACATAAAGCACCGCCAATAGAGGAGGCTGTCATACGGAATACGCTAGTCGCCGTGGTTGATTCGGGAATAAGGTATGGTCCCGGGTTTGCTCAAGTAGACACTATAGTATCTACGGCTTTACCTAGCATACCAATAGATAGTGTAGGGCACGGCTCACACGTACACTCGTGTGCTTTTGGCTCTCCAGCACCATCGCCTTACGGTAGGTTTGTCCCGGTGGCTACTGCACCGTTCAGCATCCACGTAAAGATATTCTCTGCCCTCGGCGGGTGTAGAGAATCTACGTTAATGAAAGTACTCAACGTGTTAGCAGAAAAGGGGGTAAAGGTAGTGAACATGAGTTTAGGCGCTCCACAGACAGATCCAATAACCGAAGATCCGCTTGTTAGATTAATATCGGACATTGTCAAGAAGCACGGGACTATATTCTGTGTCGCAGCGGGAAACGATGGACCTGACGAATGGTCAATAAACACTCCGGGGGTTTCACCGGATGTAATCACGGTAGCATCACTCGACTGGAAGACGCTTAACACGGCAAGCTATAGTTCACGTGGCCCTCAAGGGGCGTACTACGAGGAGCACAAGGATGAGTTCAGTTCACTAGTAGACAAGTACGGGGAAAGATTAATGAAGCCCGACGTAGCGGCCATTGGTGGAGGTGTCAACTCACAAGTTGTGGCTGCGTGTTCTCTATGGTACGACGGCTACGTGGACTTTGTCCCCGATGGGTGGTCACCAATGTGTGGTACAAGCCAAGCTACTCCCCACGTTGCCGGTTTGGTGGCATTGCTCGTGGACAGGGGCGTTGTAAAGACCGCAGACGACGTAAAATCAGTAATGGCAAAAGTCTCTAAGGAGAAGACAAAAGACAAGGGGTACGGATTGCTGAAGTTCACCTACTTCACTTAAGGGAAAAAGCGAACATTATATTGCTAGACATCCAAATAAATATATAAGAGGTGGTGCCAATGGGATGGGTTAAGGTCGGCACTAGGAGCGTAGGACTTACCGTTGAAAAGCTCGAAGTAAGGGCTAGGATAACTTCATGGACTGTAAGCCTTTCACCAACGACTGTTAAGCAGGGAGAAGATGTTACCGTAATGGTAACCGCAGCTGCTGGTTCTGGAGATCTCCCGGCAAGGTGCTACGCTGTAATACATTGGATCGATGGTAGGACTTACCAGACAGACGAGTTTACAGTAAGCCCTAACACCACCGGCATGGCAACTACTAAAATAACCGTTGAGAGAGACCAAGCACCCGGCACATACACGGTTACTGTTGACCTATATGAGTGGGTAGACTAAGGCGATATATATGCCATGGCAAAGCTTGGGATCACAGACCGTTAGGTTAATTGTCGAGGAAGCAAAAATTCCAGAGAAGCCTTGGTGGTGGCCACCATTCTTACCATGGCCTCCCCCGGAGCCTATACTCAAGATCATAGAGATGATCGGTGGTGGTAGATGAAGATACCAGTACCAGTAGTTGAAGCTGGAAGGATAAAGACGTACGCCAAGGGATGGGCGAAAGTAAATTTCAACACTAGGTTTGACACTACACCGGCTGTAGTCGCTGTAGCGGAGCCAAAGGAGGAATGGTTTACACAGCCGAAAACCAGCATCTACATACCGAGGATAAGCTTTAGGGCAGCCCTAGAAAAAGTGTCTGTCTCGTTGCCTGACCTAATAGACAAAGTTGATATACCAAGGGTTCAGAGGCCGGACTTAAGGGTTAAGTTCGGTGAGGCCCTAAGGGACAAGTTTAAGGAAGTTGCCGGTGATTGGGGCGTACTTAATTGGCTTAGGGACAGGTTTGCCGACATATTCTATTGGATTGGATATGCCATTGGTGCATTGATGAACTGGTTCTGGGATAACGCAATACAGCCTCAGGTGGATAAAATAGCCGACTCGATAAAGAACGAGATAAATAACACGATAACAAAGGTAAACCAGTCCCTCGTGTACTTGACTAACAGCCTGAACTACACGGTCTTGCCCAAGCTTAAGGAGTCCGTAGAGAACGTCATAAACAAGGACTTGCAAGACAACATAAATAAACTAAGGGAGAGAATACAGGAGGCCCTAAACACTATACCCGAGCAGACCGTAGAGAGGTTCTGGAACGCTGTAGGCTATGTAAAGAACCTCATGGGCATACCCGTTGCTGTCAGAAACGTCACCAATACGGGCTTTGAAGTCTGGTCCCCCGGACCGACGACAATATATTACGTTGCCGTCGGCGGATACAAGGAATATGAAGTTCCAGAGCTGCCGGGCATACCGAAGATCCCATGGCCTTTCTCTAGGTGAAAAACTTCACCAAGGGGAGATACTAAACGTTTATATTATTCCTTAGTAAATAATAGTAATGGTGATGCCTATGGAGTATCCACACAGGATCGTTGATAGGTTCCTTGACGATATAATTAGCAAGGTAGAGGAACTCGGAGAGAAGGGAATGTCGGCACTTGACAGAGGGCCTCTTGGAGACCTCGGGCCACACAGGAGCATTGACGACTTAATCGACGGCTTCCTCAACGCACTAAAGACATTTGGAGAGGGCATTGCAAGGGCCTTAGACAGGCCACTTGATTTAATAGAGAGAAAGCTGTGAGGTGAGTGCAATGGCACTTGAGAACGTGTTTAAGGCACTTGGAGAGTTCCCGCCAAAGCTCTCTGATCTCCTAACACCCGTGGAAGACATAGAGAACAAAATCGAGGGTGCAATATCCTCAGCTACTGGCATATCACTTCCTCCCGGGCCAGTAAAAGTAGTGAAGAACCTCATGGGTAGCATAGAGGGTTCAATGGCAACACTGATGAGGGCTAAGCCAATAGGCTTTGTTTCACCAAGGACAGTTCCAGTAAAGGTCGAGGTAGTATCAACGCCTTCGCTTGGACAGGCTCAGGTTGCAGAGGTTAGGACGACTTCAAAGCCTCTGAGAAGCGAGTTCGAGGCCTTCGAGGTCTGATCACGGTTACTCGACGATCTTACCGCTGAACTCTCCTTCTTCTATCTTTTTTATGTCTACCTTAGAAGTGCCTACTTCTGGTGTTTCATCGGCTATAATGTAGCTCCACTCTGTAGTCGGTATTCTAGCCTTCATAATGAGTTCCTCAATGATTTCGCTCTGCGTCTTTCTCTTTAGGACGGATAAAATGCGTAACCTCTTGTGGGCTTCCTCACTTATCCTTGCCTTTATTTCTACATACTTCACTTCATTCACTTTTATCACCTATATCACTTAAGGGAACTTTCGATTATATTATATTTTCGCTTGGCAATACTAATACTAGTACACATGTAGTTTGGAGGTGAGGACAGGTGGGATACCTAATACCCGCTGGTGAGCTTACAATTGATGATATAATTAGCCTTAGAACGAATGTTATAAGCAAGCTATTCGACGTTGCTACAAGGCTTACGGGACTTGGTAGAGACGAGCTTGTAGTGAGATCAATACTGCCAGCTACTGACCTCGGGCTTTCCAACGAGACTTGGGAGGCAAGCATAAGCACAGCCAACAACTGGAACCCTTGGATAAGCAACCAGCTTGAGGACCAGAGGTTCATTGTGATCTACGGACTTGCAAACCTAAGCGCTGACCCAATCACCACGGCAATAAGGTTCAGCACGGGTGCTAACAAGACAAAGACCATCGATGTAATACAGTACGAGGACCTCTACACCAACAAGGAGAGAGTGGACGGGTACTTCAACAGGTACATAATCTACAAGCACAAGCAGTACCTCAACGCAGACCTCTACGCAAGGGCTACTGGAACTGAGAGACTCGTGCTCAAGGGACTTACGGTTGAGCCAGCAGGACGCATTACCTTCTGATCCCCCTAAATTTCTTTATTGAGGTGATGTAAATGCCAGTCATAGGAGACCTCTATCCACCTAGGGGAAAGGCTTCTAAGAAAATATACGTCGGCACAGCAAGCGTTGCTGACGGTGGGACGATAGACACGGGGCTATCCAAGATCGACTTTGCAGTCGTTGTCCCTACCGTGGCCGACAGGATTGTTTCCATCACAAGCATCTCTGGTGGAACGATAACGGTTTCTATTTTAGACCACACGGGTACGGCTGTTACCTCTGCTGAGGACGTGTACGTCTTCGCCATTGGAGACCCAGCGTGAAGCCTTCACTCTCCTTCATTAATTTATTAAGTTGAGCGAGCGAAGGAGGTGAGAAAGTTGCCAACCGTTACTGCGTTGTATGTTCCTTACAAGAAAGAGTTTGAGCCAATTGTAAAGATTGGCGAGTACTTAGCGATACCGGACATTAAGCAGGGCAAGAAGACGACTTTTTTGAAGGTAAGGTACATCGAACCCGTGCAACCGATAACCATTACACAGTCTCTTTCTCCGCTTGAGACAAACAAGGAAATTGAGCTTAAACAGCTCGAACTGTGGGACAACGTCGTGGGCCAATGGAGACTATACGTTATGGACTACGTCGGTGTCAGGATGTTCTATCCAAAGGCAACGGCTAAGTGGGCTACCAAGACGACGGCGACATCGGCTACGCCGCTGTCAATATTCAAGGAGAACATCCTTGAGTTCTTCACCTACAAGGACAATGTGCCTTACATATACTTGGACAACCCGCTAAACGAGCCACAGCTGGCACGCATTGTCCTGTTTGGGTTCAAGTACTACGTCGAGAAAGTCCCAGAGAAGCCCTCAGAGTACACCACGATACCGATCTACTCGGCCGAGTTCATAGTAGGAGGAGTTGAGGAGGAGGTGTGATGTAAATGCCCGGCATAGCAAACCCAATGAAGCAAAAGATGATAATTAGCTCTGACTTAGTGGACGTGTCCGGGGATTCATCAGCACCAACGGTTATTTATCAATGTATCCCGGCATCTCAGAAGTTCGTGCTGAGGAAGATAATCATTTACAACAAAGACACAGCTGAGCACGAGGTAGTCCTAGGAGAGTTCAACGTTTCTACAACCACATGGGTCAAGGACAAGTACATATTCAAGGTAAACGCTGGACAGATGATCACTCTAGGCCCTGACGACTTGCCAGAGGACTTCGTGGTAACCGAAGACCCCACGAATGCCTTGAAGGCTTGGGCGGCATACCTAGACGCCGCTGTAAGCGCTAGCCCTGTCAAGATAAAAGCGGAATTCGAGCTTAGATAAACCTACTTGCTCCGCTCTCAATTATTTTTTGAGCGAGGCGGTTGAAAGTGCTGTACGGGCTTCTACCGTTACTTAACGGGTGGACGTTCAAGCCCTATGACATCGACATTTGGAAGTTAGCAGAAGAACCCATAACGGTAAGAAAAGGTACCACGTACTATCTCTCAGAGGCTAAAAAGCCCGGGTTTTTAGTAGCCGCAGCGGTAGTTGTTGACTCTAAGCAGGCTCAGATAACCATTGAGTATTACGACTCGTACGGCAAAGTCCAAAGGATGACGGCAAGACCCTACGGGCTGTACTATTCCGGGTATACACAGCCAAACCCTGTAGGACCATGGCTTGCACGCTACGACGAGACAAACAACGTCTATGCTATGGTAATAACCCCTTCCCACCCGATACCGTTTAGGGCCGACGAGAACAAAAGGTATAGAGCATACTTAACAGCGACAGAAGAGGATACTAACTTGCTCGGGTTCCAAGAGGTGATAATACTCATAGACGATGAAAAGGCGTTTGTTAGCAGTATAAAAGATGTGTTCTCAGGGATACCACGTCTAGGATTAACGAGGTGATTGTCTGTGGGTTTCGCTAACCCTCCAGTCAGTTATCCTCTAAACTCATACGGTAACCCCATCGTTGATAGGGTACTCGGACAGAAAATATTGGATGGAAAGGCGTACATAACCCCGCACAGAATTGAAGACCTAGCAAATGGATCTTCAGAGAGCATATACTTTAGCAACCCAAGCGGTAGCGGGAAAAGGGCGCATATAATAGCCATTATAGTTTCATCACTAGCACAGGCTTTTCTTGATATATACAAGAACCCGTTGGTAACTGCCAATGGTACACAGCTTACTCCAGTAAACCTAAACTTGTCTGTTAATACGCCATCAAGCATGTATGTCGAGTACGGCGGGACATATGACACGTCATCAGCAGAGAGAGTATACGAAGACGTTATACCCGGCGGGAGGAAGAACAAGGCTGTCGGTGTCTTGGCCGAGCTTGGAGAAAACATCGTATTACCCGCAGGGACAAGTCTTCTTATAACGTTAACGAACAATTCCGGCGCTGCTAGTTCATATGCTGTCCACATAATACACTACGAGGTGTGAGGTGTGATGAATGGTTGAGTGGAGAGGAGGTCAAATTGAAACCATCCTAAGTTTACTAAAACCTACACGTTCAACGCCTGTTAAAATTCTGGATAGCGTTTCAATAGACCCGGGAAGTAGTAGTGAATTCACGATCAAGAACATGGAAGGGTACTCGGCAATAGTTGTAACTGTCAAAGCGACATACAACGCTAGTGCTAGCGCAGGGGTTAGGGTAAGGTGGCTTTATTCCCCCGATAACACGAACTTTGACTCGCCGGAAGACGCAGATGACCAAGGAAATTATGAGGATTTAACGTTTAGTGCCGGCGCCACAAGGCAAAGGAGTATATTAATCCCTATATTTGCCCCTTACGTGAAAGTTCAAATCGTTAACAAAGACACCTCTTACGGCGTTACCGTCGATGCTTGGTACACGCTGATACGCTGAGGTGGTGTCTGTGGGCTTTAGTCCTCTGTGGTATTTCTTGGGCATAAAGAAAGGCAAGCGTTTAGCGCCGTCAAAATTAAGTGATTTAACACGCCTTGCTTGGGATGCTTGGCCAACAGCGGACGATATTGCGGCGGAAATGCAAGTAAGACCAACAGAGCAATGTGTAACATTGATAAAAGATATTGAGTTATCAGTTGATTTTGTTGCGTCTATATTTAACTCAGGTAACATAAGTGCAGACAAGTGTGCTTCAATACTAAATGATATTAATATAACAGCAGATAAAGCTGCATCCATACTAAATTCGAACAATATTTCAGTAGATAAAGCAGCGGCCATACTAAATTCGAATAATATAACCATTGACAAAGCAGCAAAAATATTAAACTCTCCATATTTAGATGTATCCAAAGCAGAACAAATACTAAAAAGTGCATATTTAAATGCTGATAAGGCGCAAGCCATATTATACAATGCGAACCTCAAATGGAGCAAGTTAATTGATATTTTAACTGTTAGTGCCTCAAGTTCAACAATATCTACTAATACATCTATTAGCGGTATTCAAAGATACAGAGATTTAATTATTGATTCTGGAATAACGTTATCTGTAGACGGACAACCCGGTGTAATTATAGCAGAAACAATTACAAACAATGGAACAATTACTAAAACACCTACCGGCGGCGCTGGTGGGTCTCCGGGAACGTCACCGGGGCGTGGAGGAAATGGGGGCGGTGGATTATATATTATTGCTAAAAAAATAGCAAATGACGGAATTATCCAATCAAATGGAGAAAATGGTGAAGCTGGAGGAGGCACAAATACTACTAAAGCTGGATATGCTGGTTCCGATGGAATTTATGGTATAATAAGTGGAGATTCCATTGGTTCTGGTGGTAATGGTGGTTCAGTTGTTTCAGGTAATAAAGGACAAGGTGTTATCGGCGGTGGTGGCGGAGGCGGCGGAAGAGATGGCGCGCTTGGAGGATCTGGAGGTAATGCCTCAACTGAAATTTATAATTCTGAATATGACTTGTACACTAAATTCAGAAAAGCGTTAGTTGACTGGTGGTTGCAAAATATCGCAAATAAGGTTCCTTCAGTAATAGAAGACTTTCCTAGTTATTATGGAGCAGGAGGTGGTGGGGGAGCAGATGATATTGGTTATGCAGACTGTGGTGGCGGAGGAGGCTCTGGTGGCGAACTAATTGTAATTGTTGATTCATTGGATAATACAGGAACTATTCAAGCCAATGGAGGAAACGGTGGAAATGGAGGAGCTGTAGGGAGTTATGATTCTGGTGGAGGCGGTGGTGCAGGTGGAATAATTTACGTTTTATATAATTCAGCAACAAATATAGGAACTTTACAGGCAAATGGTGGTAACGGTGGGACAGGTGATTATAATGGTGAAAATGGTACTGTTGGAACTGCAAGGGCAATTCAAATATCAATTTGAGTATAATATATAGTGAGGTGCGATAAATGGCAACCGGGTTTGAGGTAGATTACTCAAGGTCATTCATCGTAAGGGACGGGTTTGCCTTCCTAACGGTCGTGTTTAGCGATACTACCAGCGACTACCAATGGCTTTCTTATCGTGCTTATAACGTTGTCGATGGCTACATGACCCCCTTTGGAGGGAGGAGCATAAAAATACCACCGCACTCCCCGGGCTATACCGTCGAGTTCTACACGGGATACCCGAGCAAAGCGTTGGAAGTGTGGTACAAAGACCCGTCGAACAACATCGTCGTCGACAAGTCAAAGCTCATGGTGGATGAACCGCCGAGTTGGTTTGTCGAGAAGTATGCCCCTGACTACGAGGAAAAGGGTTCTGGAGACGTCAGAATAAGGTCAACGGAGACCTTCGTGAAGGACAACACACCAATGGCTAGGTTAAAGGTAGAGATACATCTAAGCTCAATGGCGGACGCCAAGTACGTCGCCGGTAAAGTGCATATAAAAGTATTAGACCCCCACGGCAAGGAAATACCGATAACCCGCATGTATTATAAGTGCGTGGACAGGTCAGCATACCCACCCCCCACGTGGGTCGTTGAGCGTGATCCAACTAAGCCTCTATGGTTACTCGCCGGGGATAGGTGGCCGTACTACATCGAGTTCCCATTGACCGACAAGGGGTATTATAGGGTTGTGTTGGTGATCGGCGGTAGGACTGTGTATGCGGACAGCACTTACATAACGCCCCCTGAGGTAAAGCCTCCAGAGGAAAAGCCCCCCGAAAAGCCCCCAGAGGAAGAGAAAAAGCCCTTGTTCTACATTGACTATGAGAACTCCTTCGCCGTCGAGGACGCAACTACATACCTCGTGGTAACGTTCACGGACTCGACTACTGGTAACCCTATTCTGGACGTGGCTTATAGGGACATGCACACGGGTAGTAAGCTTGGGCTTACGTTGAAAGTTCCCCCACATGAGAGCGGTGAGTCCGTCGCATTTTTACTACCGTTCTCGGACTACTACAAGCTTAGATATGCTCGTGGCTACGTATGGACAGAGGAAGTCGATATGAGCAAGCTCAAGGTGTTGAAGGAACCCCCAAGCTGGTTTGTCGAGAAGTACAAGAGCAATATCGAGAGGGCTAGGGTGATCGTCGGCAAGGGTTCATATGGCGGTGGCTTCGTGGGCAACATTGCACGCCTTGAGTTCTCCGTTGGGCTGAGCGGTTCTCCAATAGCCCCTGCGAGGATTGTAATAGAGACCCCCGACGGCAGGGTACTAAACATGTTCGACTTCTACTACCACTACTACACGGGGTTCAAGAAGAAGAACCCGAGCAACCTGTGGCTCGGTCTTATGGGCGCCCAAGCAAGGGCGGACATACCTAACGGCCCCGAGGGTACGTATACGGTAAAGGCGTACATCGGCGACAGGCTTACGGACACCATAAGCAT
>Ga0180298_1000452_pt1 | contig 9940 bp, 10 predicted proteins | sample GuaBasSediGuay13_FD_121800 | JGI IMG/M metagenome (GOLD analysis project Ga0180298, IMG submission 121800) | Subseafloor sediment microbial communities from Guaymas Basin, Gulf of California, Mexico - Guay13, Core 4488-10 , 4-6 cm | ecosystem: Environmental > Aquatic > Marine > Hydrothermal vents...
ATCTTCAAAAGTCCTTTCTGTTTTTTTTTCCCCCCCCCCCCCGTGAAATAAGACATTCATGCTCGTGTTTCACCGTTGGGTTTTCTTTCATTTTTACGCCCTTTTTATTGTTTAATGGCGTAATGGCGTACATCAACACTTGTTTGATATAGAACCTTTACTAATAGTTTACGATGCAAAAATTCATATTCAAACTAAACATCCCATAGCACATAAAACTTTGCCAATTTTATTCAATTCGCTTTCGTCTCCATATATTGTATGGGCATTGGTTCCAGCAGTAACGGCTGCCCTTGTAAATGCAGTTCTTGCATTCTGGCAAATCGAAAAGCTTAGGCTTCCGCCTAACACTGGAACCTTTCTGCGACAAAACCCACGCCCATAACAAAATAACTGAAAGCCTCCCACATAAACCTTTAAGCGAAAGAAAAAAGGGGGAATTTGCGGGAGACATCGCCACGGAATATAACTTTTGGTTGAAAACTGCTTGTTTAACCTAGGAATTTCAACTTTCCCTTTCAAAGAATCGATATAAAAGAAAAGATTAGGGAGGAATTATTCGCCTTTGAACACGGGTTTTCTTTTCTCTATGAAAGCTGAAACCCCTTCCTGTAAATCTTCAGTTGAACCAACAACACCGAAGCCTTCACGTTCCAACGCGATGGCAGCATCCAAACTCATGTCTGCACCCTTGTTAATCAAAGCCTTAGCAATCCTAAGCGCTACAGGAGCCTTTTCAGCCAGTTCCATCGCGAATTTCCGCACAGCTTCCCTGAACTGATCTGCCGGAACAACCATGTTCACCAAGCCTAATTGTTCGGCTGTTTTCGCGTCAATCATCTTTCCAGTGAAAACCAGCTCCTTCGCCTTCGCCTTCCCAATCAACCGCGTCAATCTCTGCGTTCCACCCCATCCAGGGATTAACCCGATGTTTATCTCTGTTTGCCCCATCTTGGCTTTATCTGAAGCTATGCGTAAGTCACATGCCATAGCAACCTCTAAACCGCCGCCTAAAGCGTAACCATTTATAGCCGCTATAACTGGCTTTTCAAAGTTTTCTATAGCAGAGCAGAGCTTTTCACCCATAAGTGACAGCTCCCTAGCCTTCAACGCATCAAATCCTTTCATTATCTTTATATCTGCACCAGCTGAAAACGCCTTTTCACCAGCTCCTGTCAGTATGACAACGCGTATTTTTTCATCGTTTTCCGCGTCTTCTAAGGCTTTCAGAATTTCTTCGACGACATCTTTGTTGAAGGCATTTAACGCCTCCGGACGATTCAACGTTATCGTTGCTATTCTCTCACTTTTCTCATAAATTACGTACTGGAACTGCAATTTTATTCCCTCACTTCTTTGTCCAGTCGTAGAATCCTTTTCCAGTTTTCCTTCCTAACAGCCTAGCCTTAACCATTTGTTTCAAACCCGCGCACGGATGGAACTTCGGGTCTAACTCGTTGGTTAAAACCTCTGATATAGCCAAGGTTGTGTCTGCACCGATGTAGTCTATCAGCAACAACGGTCCCATAGGCCAATTCAACCCAAGCTTTACAGCCTTGTCAATGTCGTCTCTGTCCGCTACACCTTCCCAGTACAGAGCCACGGCCTCGTTTAAGGCTGGGATCAATATGCGGTTTACAATGAATCCCGGTGAGTCCTTCTTAACCAAAACCGTTTCCTTACCCATCTTGTGTGCAACATCCAAAACTTTCTGTATGGTTTCATCCGAGGTTTTTGCTCCTCTAACAACCTCGACAAGCTTCATCAGTTGTGGTGGATTGAAAAAGTGCATCCCACAGACTTTTTCAGGACGGTTCGTTGCTGAACCTAACTCTGTTATGCTTATAGAAGACGTGTTTGAGGCTATAATCGTGTGTGGCATCGCGTACATGTCCACTTCTTTAAACGTCGCCTTTTTCAGTTCAACGTTTTCCGGGACAGCCTCAACCACGAGGTCAACGTTTGAAACAGCCTCCTTTAGATCCAGCGTCGGATGGATTCTGCCTAAGGTTTCGTTAACCTGCGTTTCTGTTAGTTGCCCCCTACTTTGAAATTTCTGCAAGCTTTTCTTAATCATCTGCATTCCGTTGTCCAAGAAGCGCTGCTCTATATCCCTCAAGTTAACCTCGTACCCGCTTTGAGCCGCTACCTGACATATGCCATGTCCCATCAAACCGGCACCCAAAACGGCTATTCTCTTGACTTCAACCATTTTCTCCACCTTCCCACCCTAGTTTAACCGCACCGTTTATAATTTTGTTGTTCACCCATCCGAGTCTTTGACATTACATTTCAAAGTTAAAGCTCCAACGGAGTTCCGTAGGATTCTCTGAAGAATATTTCCTTAAACGGTTTTCTAGGCTTAGGAGGTGGGTTCTCATCTGGAACACGCGCTGGAAGCAAAGCGATAACCGCCAGTCTTTCAGGAACCTTCAAAATTCTCTTAACTTCCCTCTCGTCAAACGCGCCAATCCAGCACGTTCCATATCCAAGAGTAGTCGCCGCCAAAACCATATGCTCTATGGCTATCATCGGATCCTGCTTATGAGGTATCCTCCTTAAGGAAGCATCCAATCGCAACCTTGCTTCTCCAGGGTCTCCCAAGGCTGCAATCACCACGTCAGCGTCCGCAATAAAATACTGGTTGTTCGCTGCAACAGCCAATTCTCTTTTCGTCTCAGAATTTCTTACTACAATAAAGTACCATGGTTGACGGTTGTGGCCTGAAGGAGCTAATCGTCCAGCTTCTAGAATTTAGTCTTAAAACTGTTAATTTTATATGAATGAAATATAATAGAGAATACACGCGATTTTGCTTTGGAAAGTGTATCAGATGAGAAAAACAATATTCAAAAAACTTGAGGCTCAAGGATTAATAACCAATTATAACCGTTTGAGAAAAAACAGACCTCCAAAGCTTCCTAAACGAGTTTTCATATGGGATGAAACCTTAAGAGAAGGAATGCAAATCCCCTCCGTATATTTGACTTACGTAGAGAGAGTTAAACTTGCTAAGATGATGGATGAAATGGGTATATCGATAATAACCGTCGGTTATCCAGCACTATCCGAAGAGGAGAGAAACGCCGTTAAAAGAATTGCAAATGAAAACTTTAAACAGGCAAGTTTAGCCGCTCCAGCAAGCATAAACAAGAATGAAATAGACGCTTGTCTAAGCTGTGGAATAAGAGAAATCCCCATTTTCACTCCGTTTAACGAGTTAAATCTAAAGTACAGACTGAAAAAGACCAAGGAAGAAGTCTTAGAACAAACTGTTGAATCCGTTCAATACGCGAAAAAACACGATGTGACCGTGGACTTCGTTTTGGAAGACGCCTCCAGAACACCGATTTCAGATATTTTACAGATTTTTGAAGCAGCCGTAAAAGCTGGCGCTGACCGTTTGGTGATAGCGGACACCGTTGGATTCCTAAGACCATTGTCCATGCGTTATCTAATCTCACATGTCAGAAAAGGATTACAAGCCTTAAACGTGGAGGCCCCCTTGTCTGTCCACTGTCACAACGACTTCGGCTTGGCAACGGCTAACACCTTAGCAGCCGTCGAGGAAGGCGTAACATACGTGCATACATGTGTCGCCGGCTTCGGTGAGAGAGCTGGAATCGCTCCTTTGGAAGAGGTTGTCACAGCCTTAGAACTGCTCTACAACATAGACACTGGTGTGAACGCGAAAAAACTTTACAGACTTTCCCAGTTGGCTGAAAAAAGTTTTGCGTCGCCCATACAGTTCCATAAACCGATAGTGGGTGAAAACGCCTTCTCATACGAGTCAGACGAGCACATCCACGGTATGATAGCTCACCCCCTCATCTACGAACCATTTCCACCTGAAATGATAGGAAGGGAAACCACGTTTTACATGGGTAGACAGCCTGGAAGACATTTGATTGAGAACCGTTTGGCGTTAGCTGGAATAAAAGCCACGCCGTTGCAAGTGAATGAGATAGCTCGAAGATTGAGGGTGAATCAGAGAAGCGTGGACAAGGGTGAGGCGCAAATGACCTTTTATCAGATCAAAAAGTTGCTGAGAGAACTGCGAAAAGGATTGACGGAGGAAGACTTCTGGCGAATAGTTGAACAAGTCACAAGACAAAAACCGAAAAGCCCTTTGACCTCTTAAGTTGATTTTAACTACGCGCAGCCTAAAGATTTTTACCTAAAGCCACATACAATTGTTAAACTAACGTTTCGGTTGTAGGAGATGATGTTCGAATGGAGATTTTAGAAGAGGGTTCCGGACAATTATAATAATCTAAGTACAGGAGTTGCTTCCCTAGTCAGAGTTGTCAACACAAGCTCTCCAGTTTTCCCTCTTCAAGTTTTTCTCCGGTCTCAGAATCTATTATCTCTGGTATGAAGTGGTCTTCGAATATGTGAAGCCCCTCATGTTGCGGGCATTCCACGGATACTCCTGGTCCTATAACCTCTGACAATCCGTAGATGTCGAAGGCTTCCAACCCTAAAAGCTCTTCAATTCTGCGTCTAAGCTCCTCAGACCAAGCCTCAGCTCCGAACAAGCCGCTCTTCCATTTAAGCTCCTCAACAGGGTTTATCCCCATTTTCTCTCTTGCGTATTCGCCTAGATGAGCTGCGTAGCTTGGAGTGCACGCGAGTACTGTTGTTCCATACTCTTTTGCGAGTTTTATCTGTCTTTCGGTGTTGCCAGCTGCTATCGGCAAGACTGTTGCGCCCACGGCTAATGCTCCGTAGTGAAAGCCTAAGCCTCCCGTGAACAAGCCGTATCCATACGCGTTGTGAACTATGTCGCCTTTTCTCGTTCCAGCTGAAGCGTATATTCTAGCCATAACCTTTGACCATACGTCCAAGTCGTTTTTTGTGTACGCACAAGTGGTTGGATGTCCGGTTGTTCCAGAGCTTGCGTGAAGCTCTAACACTTCGCTTAGACCCGTAGCCAACATTCCGAAGGGATAAGCCTTTCTAAGGTCCTCTTTAGTGGTGAAAGGTATCTTTTCTAAGTCATCCAAAGTTTTTACGTCGTCCAGCGTTATCCCAGCGTCTTTAAACTTTATTTTATAAACCGGTATTTTCTCGTAGCAGTACTGCACAATCTTTCTTAATCGTTCCTCTTGTAACTTCAAGAGTTTTTCTCTAGGCATCCTTTCATATTCAGGTTGGCAAATCCAGCTTTCAACCGAGCCTCATTAAGCCACCACACATTTTTATTCATAAAGGAGTCTTGATACATAAATAATTTTACAGTAAATTTAGGTAAAGCTCGCAGCATTCCTATAAGTTTATTTGAATTTTTATTCAAATCCGAAACTTGCATGAAAAGGTGCATCCATGATTTAAATTTGCGTTGTTCTGATTTTGAATAAAATTTAAAAGTCAACTCTGACAATGTTGGGGGAGATGAGTTTGAGAGCAAGCGCTTCCCTTGTTTCTGATGTTGTTAGAGGAATTGAGAGGCGGATTCTCAACCACTTCATGGACTTGCTGATTATGTCAGCGTTATACTGCTATGGCGGTCGCATCAGCGGATACGACGTCATCAAGTATCTGCAGTTAAAGTATCATTTTCTGCCCAACTCTGGAACTGTTTATTCATGCCTCTACAGCATGGAAAGGGAAGGACTATTGAGGGGGAGAACAGAATGGCAGAAAAAGGATATACGCTTTAACGCAGCATGGCGCAGAAACTGCAAGGGCGATTTTAACGGAAAAGAGTTAAGGTTAAACGCAAGCATAAAGGGCGAATCACGCATTTGGGAACTAAGAACAATATTCCGCAACCGCCATATTGAATACAGTTGCAACTAAGTTGCGAGAATGGTTCCGTTGACCGTCGTGAAAGGATAGTTTTACCGTGTGAAATAGTCTTCCTTAAGCAGTTTATGTTTTCTCATTTTTGTCAGTAAGCCTATGGCTGCGGCTGTTATGGCTATTGCCATTATTGCTGTGTAAAATTGTATGCTATAGTTGTCTACTATTTTTCCTCCCACCGGCTTTGATGGTTGCTGTTCAAGAATCTCAGTTATTAAAATGTCAAGGTCAGAGCCTGTTCTCCAACTTGCAATAGTTTCATCCACGATTAGGGCGCCTGCAGGCACATGGAGATTAACATAAACCTCTATGGTGAAGTTTATAGCTTGTCCTGGTGCTAGAGTAATGCTTGTCCATGTGATTGTGTGGCTGGCGCTGTTGTAGGTTCCTGTTGGACTCGAATTTTTGTAGATGACACCGTCAGGTAGGTAATCTGTCAGCGTTACTTCCGTGAGTGTAGATTCTGTCGGATTGTATAATTCGATCGTGTAGGTGATTGTTGAGTTTTTATAAGCCTCTAATGGGCCGTACTTGAAGACTTCTGCGTAGGGCCTTATGAAAAGTTGAACTGGATGTATGTCGGTAACTGGCCCATACGCATTTCCTCCTAGACTGTCTGTCCAATTGATATATACGTTGTTGAAGACAAGTATTCCGTCGTATTCTACATCAGTCACATTGACTGTAAGATTTATCTGAACAGTTTCAGCTGATCCGATTGGATTCGTTAGGTTCCATATTATTCTTCCAGTTGAATGATCATAGGAGTCGTAGGGTATGCTGGAATTTAGGAGCGTCAGGTTATAGGGCAAATCATCTATTATATGTATGTTGGCAGCCTCGCTGCCGCCCACATTCGTTATTGTTATGTTGAAGTTTAGGGTCTCCCCAATCATTCCCTTTGTGTCTCCAGTCTTATTCACTTCCAGCAGCGGTTCTGAGCATACTCGCGTTGTCATAACGTCCCATGCGGGACCATAGCTACGATCTAGCTCATCCTTCCAGATCACCGTTGCATTATTTGTTATGCATGTACACTTGTCGGGATAAACTGTTACCTTAACGCGGACAGTAAGGATTACTGTTTGCTCGAGCATTATTTCTCCAAGAGACCAGTTTAGAATTTGATTATGTACTGTTGGGGTAGGCGAAGCCGAGATATAAGTGGTTCCGGTGGGCAGCATATCCGTTACAACTACATCGGATGCGTTGGAGCCGCCTAGATTAGTCACTGAAATTGTATACTCAATTGTCTGATCTGGATATGCATCTAGAGGCCCAGTTTTGGTTATGTCAAGCAGAGGATTTGAAAATATCACTGTGACAAACTCGTCGGTTTCAGGTCCATAACTGCCACATGCACTGTCCTCCCAAGTAGCCTCTACATGATCAACTATTTGTGTTCCGTTGGCCACAGAGTCCCGCACCATAACGGTTAAGGTTATCAGCATGCTTCCGTTCTCGCTTAGAGAGCCAAGGTTCCATGTGACTTTATTTCCAGACAAGGTTCCCGCAGGAGTGGAACTAACATACTCTATATATGTTGAAGGGAAGGTGTCTTCAACCACAATGTTGTAAGCTGTTGCGTTCCCTATGTTGGAGACTGGCATAGTGTAAATTAATATGTCGCCTGGATAACTTATAGTGGGCCCTATCTTTTCAATACTCAGCTTTGGACCAGCAATTATCGTAGTGTCCCATGTGGTGGTTTTGGGGCCGTAAACGCTTCCTCCCTCATCTTCCCAGACAGTTTGAACAGTATTGTTCAAGATTTCTCCTGGAGTAAGAGTGTCACTAAACCAAACTTCTAATGTTATAACTACTATGCCGTTGACATGTAGATCTCCAATGGTCCAATTAACCATGTTTTTAGCTTCGTCGTAAACGCCTGTCGGTGTTCCGGGGCTTTCTGGATAAGCCGGCGAAACTCCGTTTGGCAGTTTATCTGTCACGTTAACATTGTAGGCTGTTGTATTTCCCGCATTAGAAACAGTTATTGTGTAGGTGTAGGTGCCGCCGGGATGGGCAAGTGAAGGCCCAGTTTTTATAATGGAGAGTTCAGGCTCCGCTGGAGGTGCTCCTTGAATTGTATAGTTAAAGGAACCCTTAAATTTGAAGCCGTAAGCACTTCCTATATCCCAGCAACATCTGCATCTAAATTTAAATTTGCATATGGACGCATGCGCCATTAGATAAATTACGGTTCCGTTGCTTACGCCTCCGTCTATACTGGAAAGCGGAATGGCATAGAGGTCATAGGTTTTAGGCGGCGAATAGGTGTGGTGATATAACCAGAGCCCTGGTGCGAACCAGCTTAATGGACTAGTGGATACATGAAGATGTGACTCTTCCATGGCATAGTTTGGATAACTACCTTCATCAATCTCAAATAGAACGTATAGATTATCAGCATCATTCCAGATTTTAACAAAGCCTATCGGTATATTGCGGCGGCCCATTACCAACAGAACTGTAAAGGGAGACTCGATTGTATGCGCTCCAACCATAAGAGGCATTAAAGTTAAAGTCAACATGAACAATGTGAGAGAAATGAACAAGACAATCTTCCTAATTTTCATATTGACACTTCCCATATTCATCAGTAATTAATGAGTACGCATTGAGCTACTTCTTAAAAATTATCTAAAATTCCGAATATTAAACATGAAAGTGAATTTTCAAAACTTTCAGAAATCTAGACTTCGATTTTATACATAAAAGTTAAAGCTTCACCTTTTTTAACATACTTTATGTATGCCCAACCGTTAGCTTCTAGCCGCAACTTGATACTTCTTTGAAATGGATATTGGTAGGAAGTCCTTGAAGTGGCGAGGAAGAAAAAGAAAAGCGCAAAAAAGAGGAAGATTAAGTGGGCACTCGCTTTACAAGTCGCATCCATGGCTGTTCTTTTATTAGTTCTGGCATCATATTTTCATGGTCCACAGCCCCGGTCAGATCATGGTGTTAATCTATCAAAAGCAGTTATAATTGACGGAATAGCACTTACACAGCCTAATCCAAAGTTTATTCAAGGCGTTAAGGAAACTCTAAGCCAAGCTGGTTTAGAAGTAGACGTATATCAAGGCGAAAATGTAACAATAAAGCTTCTCAGAAATATAAGTGGATACGGACTTATAATTCTCCGAGTGCACAGCGCAATCTATGAGAGATACGGTTTTCTGTATCTTTTCAGCGCGGAAAAATACAGCAGTTCCAGATACATTCCTGAACAGTTTCAGAGCGCGGTTAAAGAAGCCTACACATTCGATGAAAACGAAGGTCCATACTTTGCTTTAAGGGCGGACTTGCTTGGAGACAAGGGAAGCCTAAGCGGTTCAGTAATTATATTAATGGGCTGCAATGGCACAAATTCCAAGCATGCAACGAACAAACTTTTCGAAAGAGGAGTCAAAGCCATAGTCGCCTGGAACGGTTACGTAGACCTAGAATACTCAGACAACATCATATTAAATCTTCTGAAAGATGTCTACAGGCATGGATTAGGATTCCAAAAAGCCGCAGAAAAACTCATGAGCGAGCACGGCCCAGATCCGATGTGGGAAAGTAAGCTTGAATATTTAACTCCATGTTCATGACTGTTCAGAGGTTGGAAGTTATGATCTTCTTTACGATTTTTTTCACTTTTTCCATGAATGTTGTTTTCGTCTCGCATAGCCGAACTGAATTACTGGCATTCGATCTATCATGAATACGCCGTCTGCCCCCTCCAGCTTAAATGTATAAAATTATTTACACTTAATTTTGAAGTGTTTTGTAGTAACTATTCTTTTAATCTAGCTCGCTTTTCATTAGCCAAAAGATTGTACAATTCTATGCTATGTCGAGTTCAAGCATTACTTTGGCTATTTCCTCCTTTTTTAAAGGTCTAGGATAATTGTAAATTGGACTACTTGGCTTCTCATTGTAGTAGGGACGGTTACAGTTTGGGCATCCCGAAGTCAAAAAAGGCTTTCCCATCCGAACAATTTGTAATAACACCTCTTTTCCAACACCAAAATCTTTTATACGTTCTTCCCCGTCAAAGCGCATGTCTTCATATCTCACAATTTTGTGGAAGATCAAGTGTCTGGCAAGTTGTATGCGTCTGTATCTTGAAACTTCGGGTGGAGGATTG
>Ga0180298_1000453_pt1 | contig 9940 bp, 16 predicted proteins | sample GuaBasSediGuay13_FD_121800 | JGI IMG/M metagenome (GOLD analysis project Ga0180298, IMG submission 121800) | Subseafloor sediment microbial communities from Guaymas Basin, Gulf of California, Mexico - Guay13, Core 4488-10 , 4-6 cm | ecosystem: Environmental > Aquatic > Marine > Hydrothermal vents...
CATAGGATCAGCACCGCCGTTGGGAGAATCGCCATGAGCAGATTGCCTAAACGTTTGCTCCTTATTTTGCCGAAAAACGTTAAGAGAGCCGTGATGATTGTTGAGACTTGGAAGATAAAGATGAACAGCCATCCGGTTCCGCCGAAGTGAAAACCGTCTGCGTCGAACCAGTAGTTCCAGAAAACTGAGAATTTATAGCCACTATTTGCCATGTGAATGATTGCCATGAAAGACCAGAACCAGCCCTCACGTGGAACATTTGGATATGGGTAAATTTGTGGCTCATGCATTACGAATATAAAGGTGTATTGTTGCCAGAGCAAGGGACTAAAGAAAGCTGCTATGTCGATTATCGTTGCAGAGAGCATCAGCAATTTCCACTTGTCCGACAATGTTTTCTTTTCGATTTTAGGCAGTGTTATTTTGACTTTTTAAGGTGTTTTTCCATAAAGGGATGATACCTCTGTTAACAAGAATTACAACGGCTAAAGACGCAAAACATAAGGGTATTCCTACGATTAATCCTTGAGCTAACCACCATAGGCTAGTTGTCAAAATCGACAAGACAGGCGTTAATGAAGCCCCTATTTCAACTCCATTTCCCGGCTTAACTTCCATCAGTCTAAAGTTAATCGTTGAATAGGCGCTTTCTCCTCCTTGTTCCACAGACTCTACACTGATGTCTATGTAAGTAACCGTTCCATTTTTGTCAATTATCTCCCTAGCACTGAAAGTGAAAGAAGTAACATTAGAAGGTGGCACTTTGCATATCATGAAGCCCGTCCAGGCTTTCTCTTGATACGTCATACGCAATGATTTGACGTATCCATCCATTTCTTCGGTTAAAATTTCAAGCTTATCAACAACATATTCGAAAGCGCCTCTTTCCAGTTCGCCTTCAATAGTTTCTGAAATTAACTTGGAGTTTTGCTGCGTTCCACCAACGGATGGGGAAGCTCCGTATCTTCCTTCAGAACTACTTTTCAGCGAGAAAAACCCTGAATATATTTCTTCATTTTTAACGCTAACATAAAGGACTGAAAGAGCAACAACGGTGCCGAGAATCACTGCAGCAAGAATTTCCTTTCTTTTCAATTTTCCCCTCATATTACGAGCACCAACAAAATTAATTGTAAAAGCTTGTTATAATGCTATGTTTTAGAACATTATTGTACTAAAACTAGAACAGCATATTGCCTCTAATATAACTCGCCCCATCTAAGTTCATGGCGAGTTGTCTTACGCTTTAAAATCATGTATCCAATGCAGGCAATGATGAAACTTACAGCCAACACAGTAACCTCATCCGACGCGTTTCCCTGATTTTTCAGGCTGGAATAACTTTCAAGCTCTCTCATCTTCCGAAGAATGGATAGCGACATCACATGGTTCTCTGGTGGCTTGATTTCTGCGAGAACAATCAAGGGAATTAGCGTTAGCGTTATTCCCAGAAAAACGGCAACCGCAAAGTAAGTTAACGTCCTCTTCAATTCTCGTAACCTCTATAGAAATAATAAGTGTTATAGTTTTTAGTTCTACTTTTTAGAACAGCATGGAACCGTGTCAAAATGGTTTCGCCCTCCATAACCTAACGGTTTCAATCCAAAAAATTGCTGACGCAAGCAAGCCAAACATTATGGCATAAACATTCGGAAAGATCTGCCCAAAACCGCATAATGCTAAATAAGTTGTAAGCATGGTTGAGAGAAGAACAGAATAGAAAAAATAGCGGGGGACAAGATAACGCCCCATATGAGTGAAGAACTTTAATATTCCAACCTTCACTTCTTCTTCAAGCACGTATTCACCCGTCCTCTTCTTTCGCACAAGCCCTAAATCTCGCAGTTTTTCTAAGTGATGCACGGCAATGCTTGGACTTGAAAAGTTCAGAGCACGCTGAACCTCTCGAATGCCTACACTATGACTTGGCTGTTGAAGAAGATACCAATACACTAAAAGCGTTTTCCCCTTCAACGAAGCCTCTATGATCTTCAGGTCAAGTTCATCAGAGCCTTTTGACATAACTCTCCCGAATACACATAGTGCTTAACAGTTTAAAAGCCTAATTTAAGCTTGGTTCAGCAAGCGAAATAACGGCGTTGCCGTCCGAGTAACTCTGAGATTTCATCTTTAATCAATCTAATGCCTTCTCATCATCCGGCAAGAATCAATAGAAAAGTCGAAGATAAAAATATTCTGAAAAATGTGGATTCTGGATTCATATTTTGGATTCATAAGTTAGTTAAATGCTAAAGGCCATTTCATTTCATAGAAATGGAGGAAAATCCTTGAGTCAAAACATTCCATTTAAACAGAGAAAAGAGTTAGAAGACAAAATGGCGGAGGTTTTCAAGGAAGACATTGAAATGCTTTCGACGGAATTGCAAGAAATATTGCTAGACGACTTGGTCACAGCCTTCCAAAATAGAATAAACGTGTTAATCCGAGCGCAAGCGAAAGGAAGCTACTAACGTGAACTAAAGAGAAGAAAGACGTAGTTTGAATACATAAAAGCTTTATATAAAAACGTTGAAAATATGCCAAAGAGGTTTGGGTGATGAGAAGATCCAAACTTGAAATGTATATAGACATCCTTAAGGTGTTGGCCCACCGTGGACCATTAAAACTTACGCACATCATGTATAAGGCTAACGTAAACTGCAGCGTTCTAAAGCAATACTTAGATTTTCTAATGAAGCAAAAACTTGTTGAGGAGAGAACTGTTGGAAAACGCAGAGTCGTCTACGCGATAACCCAGAGAGGGATAACGGTGCTGAAATACTTCAGAGAGCTGAAACAGGTGTTGCCGATTATGGAAGAGTCTAAAAACAAAGTGCCGGTTCCATACTAAATTTTCTCAGTAATTTCGACTTGAATCTTTATCCGATTTTTCTAAAATGCTGACAGAAACGCTGATGCAAATTATTCTATAATTAAAGATTAAAGTTAGTTTTATTCATGGTTAACAAATATTAAAGCTTGTTTCTAAATTATTCTTGAACTGGTTATGCCGACAAACCTGCCTGCTGAAGCTAAACACAAATGGGCTGAAGTTTCGGAAGCAAAAAATCCACAGAGGAAACTGCAGCTTTTACAAGAGTTTTTAAGCCTTGTTCCGAAGCATAAGGGCACAGCTAAGCTACGCGCTCAAGTTAAGAAGCAAATGGCTACGCTGCGAAGGGAGATAGAAGAAAAGAAAAAGGGCTGGGAGAGGCGGATCAAAGTTTTTCATAGAAAAAGAGGGGGCAGCCCAGTTAGCCCTCATAGGTTTGACAAACGTTGGAAAGAGCAGCTTGTTAGCTGCTACAACAAACGCTAAGGTTGAGGTTTCACCAGCGCCTTACACTACGAGAGAGCCGACGCCAGGAATGCTGGTCTACAAAGACATTCAGTTTCAGATAGTTGAGGCTCCAGCTTTGATGAAGGGTTCAGCCGAAGGGAAAGCTTGGGGTCTTCAAACGTTGGCTTTAGCTCGAAACGCCGACGGCTTAATCCTCATGGTTGACTTGTCACAGAATTCTGTTGAACAACTGTCTCTCATCTTAAACGAGTTGGGGAAAGCTAGAATATTCACTAGTGAACCACGAGCGCGGATTGAAATAGAGCGAAAATTCATGGGAGCGGGGTTAAGGATAATCTTAACCGGAAAACTTGTTAACTGCACGATGAGAGATGTTGAAGACCTTCTCAAAAGCTATAGAGTCAGAGACGCCGTCGTCAGAATTCGCGGAGAAGCCACCTTAGATGATGTTGAAGAAGCCATTTTTGGAAGCGCAACCTACAAACCCTCCGTAATAGTTGCAAACAAAAGTGACTTGGAAGGCTCAACGAAGAATCTTAAACTTTTGGAAAATTATACGAAAGGAGAGCTTCCGATAGTTATGGTTTCATGTAAGACGAGGCAGGGACTGGAGACATTAGGCGAAGTCTTGTTTAAGACGTTAGGCATAATCAGAGTTTACACGAAAGAGCCTGAAAAGAGAGAATTCTCAAAGAAACCCTTCATCCTTAAAAAGGGTGCGACTGTTCATGACTTAGCTAGAAGCATTCACAGTGATTTCGGTGAAAAATTTTCCTATGCGAAGGTCTGGTCTAAGCGTTTGGTTTTCAGTCCGCAAAAGGTTGGATCGACGTTTGTGCTTGAAGATGGAGACGTTGTTGAAATTCACGTGAGATGATTTATCTTGACGCTTGGGCTATTCTCTCCATCTCATGTCTTTTTGAAACTCCATAGCTCTTCATGTCGTGGTTTGATGCTAGGATTAACTCTTCCGCCAGACACTCCGCTATTGAGCGGGGATTGTGCATAGAGGCTTGTCTCGCTCCTTCACAGAGATGCCGTAGCGCCAAGTCAACCCTTCTCAGAGGTGAAACATCCACCGAAAGATGATAAACTATTCCGCCGTAGCTTAGTCGCGTCGTGTCCTCGCATGGGGCAGAGTTTTCAACGGCTCTAACCAGAACCTCTATCGGGTTTCTTCCGGTTCGCAGATGTATTATTTCAAAGGCATGCTTCACAATGTTTATGGCTTTAGCTTTTTTCCCAGCGTTTTTACCTGGACGCATAACGTTGTTTATCAATCTTTCCACGATGTTTACGTTTGCCTTGTGGAAGCGTTTGTGCTCATGTCTCCCCATGCTGTGGGGAACAACAACTGGTTTCAGGGATATGTATCTTTTCAACCCTAAGTCTCGCATTTCTATGTCTTTGAAACTCCATTTTCCGAAGAGCTTTACCTCTTTTTCTTCCTTTTTCACTTCTTGTTTCTGACTCAAAATATCACCGCATTGGTTTCTGCTTTCTTCCAAGCACAAGCTCTTTCAAGGATACACCGTTAACCATTATAACCTTCCAACGAACACCAGGAATGTCACCCATACTCCTTCCACGAGAGCCCCCTATTCCCTCAACCACCACCTCATCATGCTCGTCGACAACGTTTAGAGCCCCGTCTCCGGGTAGAAAAGCCGTTATCACCCGTCCATTCTTTATAAGCTGAGTTCGTACACACTTCCTTATGGCGCTGTTTGGCTGTTTGCTTTCCACACCGATCTTTTCTAGGACTATGCCCTTAGCCATAGGAGCGCCTTGTAATGGGTCAGCTTTTATGTCAAGCCTTAACATTCGCCTTTTATAGTAGAGGCTACTCCATCGAAACTTTTTCCTTTTCGCTGAGAGTTTTCTAGCGGCGAACTCGCCTTTCGGAGATTTTGAACCCATTTTATCGTTTTTCCTCTTTTACGTTTAATCACAACACTAATATTTAAAGTGTGATGGTTGAATCTCCTATATCCCGTTATTTGTAGATTTAACCTTTCTCCATCACGATTATAAACTGCAACGTTCGTTTCGTTGGCAATGTAAATCAACAAGCAACATAACCGAAAAACTAGGGGGGTCTACCCATTTTAAGGAATTTTCCACTTAAATTCAACATTCACAGAGTCAACCGCCAATCTTCGCCTTGATCCTCGGAAGAAACTCCCTCTGCACCTGTGCAACACCGAAGGTTGTAAGCCTATACCTTCCATCATCCGTCTTCGCCACAATATCACTTTTAACCAACTCACCCAGACGAGTGCTCGTAATCTTCCCGCTCTTTCCAAGCTTCCTCTGAAGAGCCTCCCTTGAAACAGCGTCGCTCTCCACGAAACCCAGACGATAACCAACATAGGCAGCCAAAAGATGCAAAACCAAAGTCTCGTTATCCGTAAGTCTGTCCCTCGAAACCAACAAGTGTCCACCATCCTCTGTAAAGGCAATCACACCTTCACAGTCTCCAAGAAGCTCTTGCAGATCAACATTCAAAACAAGCCTTTTAGCAACCTTAAATGTGGGAACAAACTCGCTGAAAAACTTGTTTACACCAACCCAAACCTCTGAGATGTCACCAGAAAAAACCTCCTCAACACCCTTATACTTGATCTGAACTGTTATTTTCTCTTCTTCCCTCAACCCATCTTACCCCTAAGCCTAGCCAAAACCTCATCCTCAATCCACCGTTCACCCTGAACCGTCAACTTAAACTCCGGCCTCTTCGGATCAGGCTTAAAAACCCTGCCACGCTTCGTTAGTTCATTCAAACGTGCTGGAACCATACACTTTATTCCGCTGGACTTCAAAAGTCTCGTAATGTGAGCCGCCGTGCTCTTCTTCCCCTCAGAAGCGTACAAAATCAAACCTATAGCCTCATAATGCGTAAGCTTCTCCCTAGTAACAAGCACAGGTCCCTCAGTCGTGAACTCAATTATACCCCTCAACTGAACACTAGCAGACGGAACAAGCCTAGCAGAAACCAAATCCGCAACTTTTTCCATGAAATCCTCAGGAAAAGAACTGAGCAAGTCAAGGATTTCCTTCGAATCTTCACCATCAACCACTATCTCACCGAAAGAAGTCTTAATCCTAACTTCTATCCTACCCATTCTAAGCTAAAACCTCCTCCTCAGCGAGAATGTAAACGTACCCAGCATCAGTTTTCCAACGTCTAACCTTCCCCTTCCTAACAAGCCCCGTTAAGACACCAGCAAAAGTGCGCCCAGGATAACGCAGATCGTTAGCTCTCAAAGCATTCTTCAACTCGACAATGGTTCTTGGACGCCACTTACCCCAATCACTCTCAAGAACCTTCAAAATAGCCTCACCACAGCTTTTCACACCTGAAATCTTAGGATACTTCAACATAGGAGCCTCAGCCTTCGCAGCAGTCTTAACGGTAAGCGTTGCCTTCGTCTTAGGCTTACAACTATCAAAAGCACCGTACACATCACCTATCAAACGAGGCAACTCCTTCACAGTTTTCAAAACCTCATCACGGATACCACTGATCTCAACCTCATAATCACCAATCCTAACACGAAAAGAAAAGACGCTTGAATTTTTCTTAACAGCTCTCCCAGACAATTCTTTCCCCAAACATATATAGAACGTGCTAATCGCTTTTAGAATTTGCGCAAATGTTGATTTTCAAAGATTTCTAAAACATTTTCTTTCCACCCACTCCTCTTCCTCGAAAATAACAGTAATCCCTGGATTCACAACCCTAACAGCAATAACTGCCGCAGCCTAAAAGTAACTCAAAGCCTAAGAAACACCTTTCAACAACTCCCACTTTTTATCCGGAAATAACACCAAGAAAACCATACCTCCAACATATTTTACGCATTCCGAAATATTCCCTACACGGAATATCTGTATTAAATATTACTATACAGTACAATATTATAACGGGGGAAAACTTGGGTAAAAAAGGCGTCGCAGTGTGGATCTTCAGCTTCCTAACGTTCATAACCCTCATACACTTCATAGAAGCCATCAGCGTCCTAATCTTCAACAATCAAATCAGGCTCTTACAGCTTTACCCCTACCTGGGTGAGAAACTGCAAAACATGACGCCGGAAGCCTACTTTTTGATAAGCGCAACCTCAGTCTTTATCCTCTGGGGGATCACCTGCGCAATAGCCTTCGAAAACCCTGTTGAAGCCTTTCTAAACAAGGTGCTCTCAGACGCGAAGAAACAAAGCGTCATTGAAAATCAGCTGCTAGAACAGAAAAGCGAAATACTAGATTCAATGAGCGAAACAGTTGAAACAAACAACACGCTGATATCGGAAGTGAAAGACCTAGTATACAACATAAGAACAGAGGTTAAAGAAGTTCAGCCGTTAAAAGAGAACATGGAAAAAATAAAAAGCGAATTAACCCGTCTAAAAAGGGAGATCAAAAAGTTCAAAGAAAACTTGGAATATCCAGAAAAATGCCCAGTGTGCAGAAAACCGATACTTCCAGAATTCAAAGTTTGCCCATACTGTGGAGCAAATCTAAAACTTCTTCCAGAAAAAATCATTTCATTAAAAAAGTACAAATGAATAAGACAAGGCATAGCTTATAGTTTAAACGTAAAAAGTTTCATTACACATTTGATATTTTAGAGTATCGAAAATATTTAATATTATCAGAAGATATAGGTGGTCGAATTATATGAGAAATAGGAATGTCAGCTAGCAGAACATTAAATTGGATCTTGACTATTCTACTGATAATACTCATCATTATTATGTCAGGTGTAAGCATCCATGCCAGTCAAGATTATGCTGAAACAATAATTTTTCAAGATAACGGATAGGTACACATTCTAAGTATTTTATGCATTATTTTTGTGACTAATTGGCAGTATTTTATACGCTCAGCAGATTTCTGTGAATAATTTGAGGTGCTCTCTTCCTTTTTCTCCCATTTTTTCGGCTTTTTCCTTACGTTTTAATAAATAAAATGTTTTTCAGCGTGCCTCAAAAAAACATATGCTCTCTCCAAGCCAAACGCCCTCTCTAATCCTTTCTTACCGTCTGACCTAATCCTTTCTCATTATGGTTGGGTCCGGGTATAGAGTATACTTTTCACTTAACCTTAAATCCACCTTACTGAAATCACGGCATAGTTCACCAACTCGCCTTTCCGGCTCATCCACTACGATGAGCACGTCTAAGTCTTCAGGCATCCTCCAACCTCTTATTGCGGATCCAAATGGTATGGCTGAGACAAGCTTCACTCCCTCTCTTTGACCCACCTAACGATCTCCTCTCCCTCTTTGAAAATCCTATCGTAAATTTCCATAGGCTTCACGATTTTGATCTCTGTATAGCATTAAGGATCACTTTGTATAGCCTGAGAGCTTAATAATAAACTTTCCTTCTCAATTGGCATCGCGTAAAAACAGTTAGGATAAATCGAAATGGAAGATAACATACTTTATGAGAAAACACCTTTTGTACATGTGGTCTTGTTTATTCTTTAAGAAATGTTATTTCTACTTCGAATGGTTTTCTCTCCATTTCTCTCTTAAGCTCTTTCTCCTTCCTTGCGAAAACCGCTTTCGCCTTGGCTAGTTTGGCTGTGGCTATGCAACTGCAATCGACGATGGATATGGCTCTTTCACACTTGATTTTGCCTGTTTGTATGGCGAGGTCTGCAGTGTTGTATATTTGTATTATTTGCGACTTGAGCATGTCGTTTATTTTCTCTTGGGCAAATCTGACTCCTTTAAGTCTACACAGAATATAAAATATTTCGGACAGAGTGAATATTGAACAGCTGACGGTTTCCTCTGGTTTTAAAGTCTTGAAGTATTGTTTTAGGATTTCACCCTCGTTTGTCCCTGTTAGGTATTCTAATAGAACGCTTGTGTCAAGCGAGGTGTTTCCTCGTAAGCTTTTCAAGCCTTTCTTCCTCTTCAACCCTTAATTCTTTCAGTAGTTTGCGGGCTTTCGGTTCGGAGCCTAGACAACCGAAAAGTGACAGCATCCTCCGAACATCCCGCTTCCTTGAGAGGTAGATGCTTATTAAATGTTTTATCGCCTCGTTAAGAGAGGTTTTTTTACCCTTTTTGGATTGCAGCTCAGCAGCAATGGAAAAAAGCTGCCGTTTTATCTCATCTTCAACCTGGATAGTGGACAATATTCTCACAGATTTTATAGTAAATATAGAAAATATAAAAAGATTTCGCAAAGTCTCCTCCTCCAAATCACTACAGATATCCAAAATGTGGTATACTGATATTATCAAAGGAGAATTGCGTATGAAAGTTTCTCCCATAAAAACATGATTCGTAATAGGAATTCAGAAAGAGAGGTTTTCATAGGTTTTTATTTCTCAGCGTGAGTTTATACTTTTACATGATTTCCTGCACTTTGGAAACAGTTGTCCGTTTGTTTCGTCGAACACTGCTTCGAGTATCCAGATTTTTCTGTAGAAGTTTTTTGTTAAGCTTAATCTTCCGACTTTGACCAGCAGATTAGCGGGCTTGAGTTGGAGACAGTTTTTGGTTGGATTCTATTCAGATCCCACTAAAACATGAAAATAGGGAGACTTAATTGTTTTTACTGTTTCAGCTTTTCTCTTATCAATTTGCTGACCAAGGTTGCATCCGCTTTACCCCTTATC
>Ga0180298_1000455_pt1 | contig 9931 bp, 10 predicted proteins | sample GuaBasSediGuay13_FD_121800 | JGI IMG/M metagenome (GOLD analysis project Ga0180298, IMG submission 121800) | Subseafloor sediment microbial communities from Guaymas Basin, Gulf of California, Mexico - Guay13, Core 4488-10 , 4-6 cm | ecosystem: Environmental > Aquatic > Marine > Hydrothermal vents...
GAAAAAGAGTGGTCGATAATTTTTCTTTACGGAGAAGAGAAGAAGAGTTGAGCCAGGCTGTATATCAAGTGATATACAAGTGATATACAAAGAGATAGTAAATAATTTAAGCATCATCACCATTATTGTCTTGATAAGCATGATTTGTAGCATATGCGGATACAGGTATGGCTGTTTTGATGTATATGATGGCATTGATGATTGGATGGAGAGTATAAGCGAGTTTGATAGCGATGAGTTTGGTATCTGCCCTGTTTGTGCTGAAGAGGTGATAATTTGAAAAACCAGCTTAAAAAATTGGTTTACACCAAACGTTTTACAGACTCCAACGGTGAAACCATAGCCGAATGGAAACTATCGCCATGGAAGGTTTTCTTCATCCTCATAGCAGCAATGGTTGGTTTAATAATCTTATATGCATATGTTTTCACAGAGAATCCAAAGGATTTCCTTGGCAACGTTGTTTTCTACACCATCATAATTATAACAGCGGTTGCTGTACTATGGGCTATAAGCTCAACAGTTTTAAAAGGAAGAAAACTAATATCGGGATTTATAATAGCATTCATCCTCATTCTACTCTTCTACTGGATTTTAAACATCCTGTTATCCTACTTCAATATACTACATTTCCAGATGGGTGGTTACGCATTATGGTTGCTTATCACAGTGTTGGCTGGTTTAGGTGCAAAAAGAATAGATGGAAACCTTGATAGAAACGATGTTGGATACGGTCTTTTAGTGTTTGCAATAATAGTGGGTGCAAACATACCTGTTTCAACACATGGGGGTTTCCTTGCAAATATAGATTATTTCATAGGATGGATACTAAATTTCCTCAACGTCTCATCTTTCTCTCCGTTCTAAGCCATGCTACATTCCACACAACAGTATAAACCAACATTAAAACAACACAGTAAACAACAATAGGTAATGTAGAAATACGCCCCACAAGGTGATTAAAATACACATAATCCAACAGCACACTCTCAGGTAACACTAAATCAATTACTACACCACACAGTATTATCACAGCAACACTTGCTGTAACAATCTTAAGAGGCATAGAAATCCTGGGTGCATAATATCTATAACCCTCCTTACGCCATGTGTTGATTTTCCTGTTTTCAACAAGTTCATCCAAATAAAGCCGAACCGTTCTATCGGACATATTATATGGTGGTTTTTTAAAAACCTCTTGAACATCACGTAAAATAGTATCATTCCCTCTTATCCATCTCTTCTCAATCAGATTAACCATATCACGTAAAACCTTCTCCTTATAATCCTTCTGGCTCAATAAAACCAATCTATGCCTACCCATCGGAAACAAATATTGATTGGAACCTTAAAAGGATTACGTTTCTCCATACAGGTCTTTTTAGCTCATCCCCTCATTTTTTTACGTTTCTCCTGTTATTTCACGTACCATCATTCTTTATTTATATACTCTACTGGATTAGCTTTTTTAGAGGATGTCGGTGACATCCAGAAAAAGGCAGGTGATGAAAAAAATGAAATCAAAAGAAATGTTTGTAGTTGCCCTAATAATCGGGGCAATAATAGGGGCTGGTGGAATGTACTACTACGATGAAGCCAGAGTACAAAGTGCATTCCAAGAAGGTATGGCATACCAACAGGGTTTACAGACTACGGTCTCACCAGCGAGTATAACCGCTACTCTATCACCAACGACATTCGACCACACTAGCACTGTTGCAAGTGATGGAAGTGTAGCCTCAGAAACAGATAAAACAGCGTATCTAGTAATAGAGAACACAGATGAAAGTACGGCTGCAAGTGGTCTCAAAGTGTTGCTATATAATCCAATAACTAGTACAGAAGGATTACATGATAACCTTGAGACAGACAGTACAGAGGTTGGAGTAACAGTTGGTGGAGTAACCGCTAAACTGTACCACGATGGTGATTACACAGACGGCTATGAGATTGGCGACTTACCAGCAGGTGGGCAGGTCAACATAACAGTGACATTTACTTTAGAGGATGCTGTGGCTGGAACATTCCAGGATGGACAGAGTTACAGTTGCCATCTGTATCTCTACCAACCTAACGCAAACTACTGTGACGTTGTGACCTTCACGGTGACCACTTAAGGGAATTAATTCCCTTCTCCAATATTTTTTTTGGAGGTGTTCACCGTGAAACGAGCAGTATTCACATTCGCAATAGTTGCCCTAATCTTTGCATTGGGTAGTGCTAGTGCTACAACATGGTACACATACCGTGAAGATATTTCAATAGCATCAGGAACAGTAGATATCTCTCTCACTTATTGGCATAATCAGACGACAACCCAAACATATAGGAACATAACTCTTCCATGTCAACTTGGAGACCTAAACAGAACTGCATCAGAATTTGCTATCAAAGCAAATGGCAGTGCTATCACCTATAATCTAACTGTGAACGGTCAGTTAATCAGAGACAATGTATCTGTCAATAGTGGAAGCTGGAGTAACACCACATTATCAAACATAGTATCAGGCGGGGTATCAGAAAGCGACACATATCTAAATTTCACATTCAACGCATCCGCAAACACAAACATAGTCAAGATAGTGGTATATGGTGACGACAGCAGTTTACTCTCCACATGGCTTTCAAATCAAATAACTATAAAAGAGAGAGATGTATCCTCCCCAACAGTAGGTACATCATCTACTGGTAGCTACTGGACAGTGAATGATTCAATCACAGTTACAAACAACATGGCTTACACACTCAGTGACCTAAAGCTGAACTTAACCTATCCTTCTCACAAAGTATCCACTCCAGTGACTCAAAAGACAATCTCTTCGTTGGCTAGCAGTGGAACAACCACACAGTATGTACAATATCAAAAATATGGGCCATACATCTACAAGGTAGACGATGACAGCACTGGAACAAGTCATGAGGTAACCATCTACATCAAATCGCCAGAGCAGTTGACAAACATTGTTGATTGGACAATCCATCCATCAGATGATGTCTATGATGGATATCTTGATACACTTAACACAGATACTCTAACAATAAAACAGGGAAGCACAGAGAGAGATTGGACACTGGACAACGGATACGTTAAACTAACTGATTTCACGGTGAAGCCAACCTGGTCACAGAATAAGTTTGTGTTAACTTGGACGGAGGCAGAAGAGGCACCAGTTACACCAACAAGCTGGTGGGAACAAACATACATTGGTTTACCAACATGGCTATGGCTTGTATTTGCAGTGATAATCATCGGTATAGTCTTTGCAACCTACAATAAGCACTAACCCCTACCCTTTTATTTTTTGGAGGGTAAAAGATGCAGGGTAAACATAAAATCATTACGATAGTGGCGATAGTATTAGTGTTAACTATAATTTTTTCATCTCAGTTTCATTTATTCGCTAATGATTGGGGCACAGGTATAACAATTAACACTGATGCCTTATCATTTGAATACAAAGGGGATTATGCAAAAAAAGACAAACTTTTCCTGTATAATGAAGGAGAAGTATTGGATGATACGAGATATATAGTATCATGGCAACCCCAAGGTGAAAGTGTTAAAATAGCAGCTAAAGTAAATTTTAAGTTTTGTCCATATTTTGAGGATGCTTGGAGCCCAGTACCATCCTTTATACTGGGTCAATATGCATGGATGGTTCAATATGAGGATGAACCTGGTCACTTGATTACAATTATAGATGGTGTCCATAACCACATAAATACAAACTATGTTCACATTTACAGTGGTCAAATCCTTTCAAACATAAATGGTTTAGAATACAAAACAAATGCTTTCGCAGATAGTTCAGACAACGCTTTTGGTTCAAACACTTGGACAACCTGCTTCGACTCATCCATCCACCCTTCTTTCCGTAGTCTTTCAACAGATACACTTGTATTTACAATGAAAGGCAACAAAGTTGGTGCAATAAAAGTATATTGTGTTATAGAATATGCAGAATGGCAATACACTTTTCTAACACATGGTAGATATAATGGTAAAAACGCCTTATTGGGATTGGATTGGGCGTATCTACCAAGCGGCGTTGGAAAAGTTGATGTATTAGGGGAAACAGCGGTTAGAAGCGAAGGTGTAGAGACAACACCAGAAACTAACAGACAATACACAGTCTATGTTTTTGAAGAAGGGCAGACCGTTAAATTCACAGTTGACACAATGTACTCAGGTAAAGCAATAGGTGAAAATTCAAAAGGATGGAGTCTAAGATTATATGATGGTACAGGAAAACTAAGACAAACATGGGCGATAGATGATGATGTCAGAGGATACATAGCAGAGTATACTATCCCATCTGGTGCATTTGTACCAGGAGGAGAAAACAGATGGCAAATAAAATTGATGAACACCTTGTTCGACCAATCCGAGACAGAGATATTTGTAGTTGATTCATTAAAGAAGACACCTGGTCAAACATCAATAGATACAGACTCAACACAATACAATGAAAACACACCAATAACCGTAACTCTAACTGCACAGGCGAATCCAAATGGTACAGGCGAAATATCCCAGTTCTATGTTTGGGTAAAATATGATTCAACAACAAGCACACATTATGCTTTTGGGCCAGTTTACCTAAACGCTTATCATAGAAGTGGTTTAACATATTACCGTACTTTCACATTCACACCAACAGAAGGTGGAAAAACAGTTTACATTAGAGCATTTGCAATAGATAGAGATGGTAGAGCAGGGCCAAATGGCGACTCATCTCTTAAAATAAAACAAGTGTATGGCAACTACAAGATAACAGTACATGTTGTACATAACAAACAACCAATAGATAGAGCAAAAGTTCAGATAGGGGAGATAATACAATATACCACAATGGGCGATGCTGTATTATGGTGTAAACCTGGTACATACTCTCTAACTGTATCAAAAACAGGATATAACACATATCATGGGACAGTGGTTGTTAACGCAGATAAAACAATACAAGTGGAGTTACAGACATCACTTATTCCACCACAGTTCAACTGGGCAGTGATACTAATCGCATTGATAGCAATAGGTACAGCAATATATGTGGGAGTGGAATATGGTTACAAAAAAGGTTATTTTAAACGTAGGCGTTAGTTTAATCATAATCTCTTCATTATCCTCCATTGTTTTAGCGGATGCTGTACCAGGAACAAGGATACCATTACAGTTGAATGAATATGAACTAAAAACAACCATGGATATTCTACCAATAGAATGGAAACCAACACATATACGTTGGATACTATGTGACCCATCAGGTAAAGAAATCTATTTTGTGGAAAACCAACTGGATTCAGTAAAAGTAAAAGAAAGCGGATATGAGGGAACCACACATTACACAGTATGGCAGATAACGGAGGACACAGGTACAATGCAGATACCTGCTTTTGCACAAGCAGGTGAATGGACAGTTAAAGCCATGTTCTACGACAGCCTTCTGTCAATAAAACTACATAAATACACAGGTGTTCTATATACAATACCTGTCAAACAATCCTCTTTTCTGGATAACTTAAATGCACCACTTTACTTCATATTAACACTGGATTTCTCACCAGTTCTATACTACCAGCATGCATATGTGATAAATTTTCCTGCAATAGTTTTAATAATCCTCTCCTTCATCTTAATTATTGTAATAATTAAAACGCTTTTAAGCGTAGGAGGTAAAAAATGAGAAGAAACCAAGGTACAGTAGGTATATGGATGGGCTTAGTGCTGCTGGCGTTGTTCTTTGCAGCAGCATGGTTTATGATAACGCACATAATACAGATAGCAACGGCTGTTATGATAATGTTGCTACCAATCTTCTTCATACTGATAATGGCAATATTGGCAAAAAAGTTTTTATTTCAAGGAGGTGGTAAATAGTGATAGAATCATACATAATATTTTTATCGTTAATGGGTGTGATAGCAGCTATACTCACATGGCTTGTTGTCACAGAAGGTAAAAGACCACGTTATCTCCCTGCGTTGACCTTAACAGGCATCACAACAGGTTTGTTATCCGCTACAATATGGGCATATCTAACCAATGGATTGAATCTAACAGTTAACAGTGTAGCAATAACAATGCTTCTATCATCAACACTATCTATAATCATACTGTATTATCTTCCTCTACCACGAACAAGTTACTCTGGTAAAGGCATCACAGCATCCATATTCATAATGCTGTTACTCGCATTTTTGTTTGCATACAGTTCCACACCATATGCATATCCCGCTACTCTATCATCTACACAACTATTGAATGTGAATCTGGATGATGTAAAACAAACAAGCGAGGTAACAAACCCACAGATACCTATAACAATTGATGATGCTGTTTCCTCAGTAAGTCTTTTTTCAACATCAGAGACACCTAAAGCAGGAGACTACCTGAACTTTAGAATAACATTTACCCCTTCTGTAACCAACTGGGAAGAACCCTATATAACATTAGCGGTTTATGAGGATACAAATGGTAACAACCAGTATGATGTAAACGATAACCCCTTAAACAACCAATATTATAAGGTTGCAACAGGTAACTCAGAATGGTGTGCAAACATAATATATGATGCACAACCACATGAGATATGTACTGTTGACAATGTACCTTTACCAATATTTCATGCATCTTCTCTCTCAAATTGGAAGGATGATACACAGTACACTTTTCCTAACACGCCTGAACAATTCAAACCAAAACACGACATGATTTCATGGGATGCAAATGGCAATTTGAAAGAGAATGTGTTAGCTTATTCCTCAATACCAGTTGGTGTAACATCTGCCATAGAAGGAAAAATCTTCTGTCAGAACACTGGCAACTACTACATAGTTGTAAAAACATTTGATGCGAGATTCACCACACCATATGAGGCAGGTCAACCCTTATCTGAAAAGATAATACCTTTTACTGTTCTAACAGCTGAGGACAACGCTGGAACAGATTGGTTTATACCGATAATTGGTTTAATCGCTTTAACCATACCAGCTGTTGGCATAACAATAACAAGGAGGTGGTAAAGTGGTTTACATTGGTAAACACGAAATCAGACTTTCAAAGACGTTCTCTGGCTTATTTGGATGGGTGATGGCAGCATTCCTGCTGATTTACATAATCTCTCCAATTGATTTCATACCTGAATCTTTCTTTGGGCCACTGGGTTTGTTAGATGACTTTGTTGCATTACTTATGGCGTGGGGATTGATTAAAGGAAATAAAAACCTACCCTCTTTAAGGTGACAAAATGGATAAAAAAATATTGATAATCACAGCAGCAGTATGTGCAACAGCTATCCTGATAGCAGCTCAACCCTCCTTTTTTACACAATCCTATGGTATAACATGGTCACCATCATGGAGACCATCTGTTGGACATGAGATTACAGCAACCTTCACATGGCATGTAACTATAGAGGATACTGGCCCATACAACAAAAAAAACCGATTTGTGATAAAAGACCCCGATGGCAACATAAAAACATCAAAAGAGTTAACCGTGTCACCACAAGGCAGCACAACATTATCTGTTGTAGCAGATAAACCTGGCAACTGGGTAGCAGAGATGTGGATATGGTATGATTTTGGAGGATGGTCTCAAGGGCATTACAGTAAAACAAAGAATGTGCAACCAAAAAAATATGCTTTATCGGTTGAAACAGTGCCTTCTGGAGCCAGAACATGGATTGTTGAAACAGGTGAAACAAAAACATCACCCTGTACCTTCTATCTGACAAAAGGCACATACACCATACATGCAACAAAAAGCGGTTACGGTATAGCAAGCAAAACCCTCTCTTTAACAACAGATACAAAAGCAATACTGTCTCTTCCACCTGAACCAAAGAAATACCGTTTAACTGTTAAAACAAACCCTGTAAACAGCTATGTTACAATAGCAGGTTATGGTAAAAGAATAGCTGATGAAGATGGAGCAACCTTCACAGGTTTAATCAAAGGACACTATATAGTTAAGGTTGAGAAGAACAACTATGAAACCAAAACAGAGGATATATATGTAGATAAAGATAAAACCGTTACAATCACATTGACACCAAAACGATACACCTTAACTGTTAAAACCAATCCCCCCTCAGCAGATGTATCCCTTGTTGAAACAGGTGAAACAAAAAACTCTGGGATAAATGGTGCAGTATTTAACCTAAACTATGGGACATATACAGTTAGAGTAGAAAAAACAGGTTATCAAACACAGACAACATCTGTAACATTGAATGAAGACAAAACAATAACTGTGGATTTAACTGAAGTACCCCCAACACCACCGCAGATAGAAATATCCTATACATTGGAGGTAGTCACAGTTACCACAATCTCATCTCTTGCCATAGCAGCACTCCTATTGAAGAGATTATGAGGTATAAAAATGTTCAAGATAGAGGATATTCCAAGGAAATATTTAGAATTAAAAATATTCACACAAAGCATAGGTTTAATCCTATATCTCACAAACTACCTTTATGTCACACGTATCTTCCCTCTCTCCATAATTAGTTATCTTTTTGGTGACATCTCACTTTATCTTTTTTCATTACCTCTTGTACTTATACTTTTAGCATTTATGATTATGGATTGCTATCTGTTGAGAAAACAAGCTGTTTTTGCATATGTTATACTGCCTTTCCTTATTGCAATTGATTTATTCTCATTTCCAGTAGGTACAATAGTCACAATAGCGATAATAGCTCTCACTTTAAAACAAATAAATTTCAACGCAGTGCATAAACAAGCTGCAATCGCTGTTCTTCTAACAGTTTTCCTTGTCCCTCTGCTCTTTAATGTCATACCTGCTGAGACACAGGTTACTCCATTGTCTTTAACAATGGCTGAGTTAGGCAACAATGAGACCGTACAAGTGATAGTGGAGCTTACACAGCCGAAAGGAGTACAACAACAGAGTTTGTTTTTACAGGATGTACAACTAATGGGTGCAACCGTACAAGGTAGAACAATACTCACATCCAACACGGTTTTGTTAACAATAAATAAAAGTAAACTGCCTTTACTTGCACAGAACCCTAATGTGAAACAGATTGTTCCAAATGGCAAAGTGAATTTGTTCCTTGATAACTCATATCTCCTATTAGGTTCAGATAAAATCTGGAGGACAGGTGTAACTGGTAAAGGTGTTGTTGTTGCAGTTGTTGACAGCGGTATCAATGACAATATACCTGCTTTGATAAGAGATGGAAAAAGCGTTGTTGTTGAGAACTATTCCCCTGATTACAGCACATTCCATGGAACAGCAGTGGCATGCTGCATCGCCTCTCAGGATAAAACGTTTAGAGGGGTTGCACCAGATGTTGACATCATTGATGTACCAGTGTTTCATGGTGTGTCAACAGATTACTGGAGTATTTTAAAGGGATGGGAGTGGGTTGTGAAGTGGAAGCTGCAACATCCGGATACCTATTTAATCTGTACAAACAGTTTCGGCTCAGAGGATGCAACAGCTGTAGTGCTTAATGATGCTTTGAACAACATGGTTTTAAACTACAATATACCAATGGTTGTAGCATCTGGAAACAGTGCAGGGGCAGTTAACCACCCTGGGGATGCAGAGTATGCTTTCACTGTTGGTGCAGTTGATGATACGAACAGGGTAACAGGTTTTAGTTGCTATGGAAAAGAGGTTGATGTTGTAGCATATGGTATGAATGTTCACATGTTTGATGAAAAAGGAAGCAGGGTAACAGCAAGTGGCACATCCTTTTCAACACCATTGGTTACAGGTTGCCTTGCGTTGATAGCTGAGGAGTATAAACCCTCTGCAACAAAACTGTATGATGTAGTGAGAGCAACAGCAACAGATTTGGGACCCACTGGTTTTGACCAGCACTATGGGTATGGATTAATCAACACTCAGAGGGCAATACAAATGTTATCTGGGGAGCCACAGACAAGCAC
>Ga0180298_1000459_pt1 | contig 9920 bp, 5 predicted proteins | sample GuaBasSediGuay13_FD_121800 | JGI IMG/M metagenome (GOLD analysis project Ga0180298, IMG submission 121800) | Subseafloor sediment microbial communities from Guaymas Basin, Gulf of California, Mexico - Guay13, Core 4488-10 , 4-6 cm | ecosystem: Environmental > Aquatic > Marine > Hydrothermal vents...
ACAGAAGATCATGTCTGGTACACTCTCTCGCTTCTCGATCAGAGGGCGGATAATGCGTTCACATGCGGAGTGGAAGGAGGAGACTAAAAGGAATGTAGATGTTATTGATGAGCTGAAAACTTTAGAAGTTTCAGTAGTTTCAGTACCTGCCGTTGCAGAATCCGAAATTCAGAAGTGGTATCTGCAACGCAATTTTGATTTAAAAGGAGGTGATAACATGGGAGAAGAAAGGGACGAAGTTCAGGCTGAAGAGCTTGATGAGGAACTCGTGCTTGAAGGTGACGGAACTGTTGAGTTGTTACTAGGATTAGATGAGAGAATGAATGACCTTATGGAGAGAGTTGATAATTTTGAAGCGGCTGCTGGTGAACTTAAGGCAGTCATGGATAAGTTGAACGCTATCGACAAAAAAATTGATGAGGTACTCAAAAAGCTGGCAAAATATCCGTATCCATACCCTGCTAAGAGGGATGCTGAAGAATCAGCTGATGAGAAGAGCGAAGAAGAAACTGGGAATCCTTTCGAAGAAATTCAGGAATCAATCCGGAAGCTAGCTGATGATGTGGAGGAGTTGAAGAGATCCCCTGTAGTGAAGGGAGAGAAAAAGGATGAAAAACAGCAAGATGAGCTGAAAAGGTTTGTAGAATCTGATGAATATAAGACCGCTGCTCCTACTGATAAATTAAGAATGCTTTATGACTTTTTGCAAAAAGGAGGTGACTAGGAATGCTAGATTTAAAGCGCGAACTTATTAGGAGCTTATCTGAATCTGATATTACCGCGATTATCCCTAAGGAAGTGGATAAGATCATTGAGTCTATGGTGGAGCACAGAAATCCTCTCCGCCAAAATCTTCCTCGTAAACCAGGCTCAGGTGCTGGGGTCCCAGTTAATCGGAGAACTGGCGCTGGGACAGAGCCAACATTCTATTCTGATACCGATCCATTTGATGAAAGCACAGGTAGTTACTCTCAGGTTGTGTTTACATACAAGACCATTGGATGTCAGGGGAAGGTTACTCGTAAGGCACAGGCAATTGGAGCTAACTACGCTGACTTACTGGCCAATGAAATGGAGGAACGGTCCCAAGAGTTTCGTGATAAAGAGGAATGGGGATACTTTTGGGGAAGTGTTTCAACGGATCCAAAACAGTTCGACGGGTTGAATGTATTGACCCATGATGATAATAGAATCGCAGCTGGTGACGCTGCTGGTGGCTCACTTACGCTAGATATGTTAGACCAGGTCGTCGACGCAGTGCGCGGAACTCCTGATATGATCATTTGTAGCAAGAGAACCCGTAGGAGAATACGTGCTTTACTGCAAACTCAGCAGAGGTTTGTGAATACCACCAAAGTAAAGGGTGGCTTTGAGCTCATGAGTTATAATGATATCCCTATTTATGTATCAAATCAGATTCCTGATACCATCCAAGTTGATACTGATGGAAAAACAATTGTAAGCATAACTGCAGGTACACTATCTGCGCTGTTTATCGTAGATACCGAAAAGGTATATGTATCTGAACTAACCCCTCTTACTGTCAAACCACTTGCTAAAACTAGCTCACAATATGACCTCTTCGACATCTACGCGGATGAGGTTTTGGTAGTTCGTAATCCGTACGCATGTGCAGAAATTGTAGGAATCGCCTAAGATCACAGGTCGGGATGCTTTAGCATTAAGAGGGGATCTTAGTGGTCCCCTCATAACTCTTTAGGAGGTAGTAAATGTTTAAGTTGAGATACACTGGGTCGTATAACGCGCCTTTATGGACAGTCCCTACCTATCGGGAGATTGTCACAGTCAAAAATAGGTACTGCGCTGTTAAGTATCCAGAGACTGTTCGTGCATTACAGATGCGTGGATTTGAATTGGTAACGGAACCGCAAGTAACTCCTAAGAAAGAAGATATTAAGCCAACAAAACCCGCACCAAAACCAAAACCAACACTAACTCAAGTTGAGTCAAAAATCCTCGAATTACTCGCAAAAGGCGCGAATTTAACTGCTATAGCAATGGCTACAAAATGGAAAAAGGCTAAAATTGAAAAGTGGATAGTAAATCATTCTAGGTTAGTAAATGAGGTCGTAAGTGAAGCAGGTTCCACCAAATAAGCTAATTACATTAGCTTTCGACTTCGTTTGTGATGGAGCGACTGTTATTGTAGAAGAACCTAAGGTTGATATATACTCCCTTTCGCAAGTACTAATAACAACAACTACTCTAACATGGAGTGGAATCCATTACGAAGCGCAAATCCAATCGCCTGAAGATACAGGCCCTTACGTAGCAGTTGCACATGGTGAATACAATGGTGATTTCGTCACAGCTAGCTCCTATGTAACTTTTGAGGTAGTGCCATACGAAGTCGAAGCTCATCGAGCACTTGTAACTCTCGATGAAGCTAAGGAGTACCTTGGTATTTCAGATTTCAGTGAAGATTCATTTTTACGCTTTCTAGTTGAATCGAGTGTTGCAAGTATATTAAACTACCTACACTTCACGCTTGGGGTTCACACCGCAAATGAGATTTATCCGGTAACAAATTGTACTACTTGGAGCCTTAAGCATTACCCAATAAATTCCATTGAACACTTAAGTGTCGATGAGGTGGCACTGGACGACTATACACTGGATTCTAATACAGGTACGATTTGGTTTGAGGAGCCTGTTAGTGGTATTTTAAGAGTTGAGTATACATACGGCCTTGTAGATGTACCGTATGATTTGAAGCTTGCGTGCTTGAAGTTCATTTCGGTGTTGTATAACTTAAGACAAACAGAAGGCTACTCATCTCGGAGGTTGTTGAGTGTTGCTGAAACATACTTGGTGAGTAGCAAGGCGGATGTCTTTCATGAAATACGATCTTTACTCGCACCTTATAAGAGGGTAGTTACATAATGCCGGCTGAAGTTACGCTAGAAGAAGGGAACTGTGATCCCGTAGTTTGGACACCTTTGTCGGTGATTCGGTTCTGCTCCGCTGATGTCCCAAATCCAGGTACGAGTTATCCAGTTCCTGTGCCTGTGGAAGAAGGCGTTGTGTTAAATAGCTACTGGAAGAATCATCGCTTAAAGTTTCGAGGGACTTTTGAGGAAATACGAAGCATAACGTGGTTTACCAACGGTGATCCAAACTGGAATTTAGGTATGGGGGGCAAAGTTGTAGTTGGTAAACGTGCGTTTTATTCTTATGGGAACGGAACAGTCTTTTTAGGATATGGCTGTTCGTATACTCAAGCTACGGGTCGTGTAGGAATTTCTGGTGATTATATGGGTGAGCATGGACCGTACGGGTATCCAGGCAACCCTGACGCTTATGTTAAAAACGCGTTTGAATTCACGTTTACTAACCAGTTGACAATTGATGTTTGGGGTGGCAACACTTGGTTTGAGAGTCGTATAGTGATGACTCAATGTGTTGTGGGTGTAGGTGCAGATCGTGGAGTATTCCCTTCCTTCGAATGCTCCTGGATGTGGGAAGAGTTGTAGTTGTCTTCAAAGAAAGCCTCTCTAAAGTAGTTTTCTTGAAAACGCTCTTTTTAATTCGTCCGTTCACGAACCCCGCTTGACTGAATGGTCAACACTGATTACAAACGAGTAGAGAGGACTAGCAAGATAGGAGTAATTTATGCTTCTTTATCCGATTGAGGGCATACTGTAAGTACGGCTCTAAGAGGTGAATCTAGAGCAATACCTTTGAAGGAGTGAAAGATGAGTGGGTTGACTGGTTGGCTGTATAGCAAAAAAGTAATATTAAATGGTTCTCCAGGTGCTGGTACCAACTACCAAGTACTTCTCAAAGTAGGTGAAAGTTCTGGTGCTTCTGGATGTGACTTTCATGTAGAAGGACAGTCGGCAAATTTCCCGAGTGATAAGAATCAGTCCGGGGATTTAAGATTTACCGCCAATGATGAGACTACTTTATTAAGTTTTTGGGTAGAAAAAGTAGAAGGAACGTCACCTGATCGGGTAGCATATTGCTGGGTGAGAGTTACTGATAATCTGGACAGTGATGTAGCTATTTACTGTTTTTATGGAAACTCTGAAGCGGGTAACGTAAGTAGCGGAGTAGATACATTTGATTTGTTTGAGGATTTCGACCCAGACAAACAAGACTGGGTTGTACTTACTGGAACTTGGAGTAATGAAGCGGGTTATGAGGGGGATTCTAAGAAAGGAATCCACAGCGGTTCTGGGACTCGAGAAAGTTTAGCAGGACCGTCACTTCCAATAGCAGATTTTGTTTTACATGCGAAAGTTAAAAGCACGGTTAGCAGCTCGATAGCTAATATAGTTTTCAGAGCTGCGGACGATTCAATTGACGGAAGCGATAGAATGTGGGTAAGGTTAGACCATAGATTAGCTTCATCCTCTCATAATGGAGGTTTTCACCTCATTGAAGATGTGGAAGGGACAGAGTCATTTAGGGGATATTATGATGTTACCCTAGGAGCTCAATGGTATGACATTAAGCTCGAAGTGTTAGGAGGCACTGTTAAGGGTTATTTAGATGGAGACCTAAAATGGTCAGCAAATGTTTCAAGAACAACTGCTGGGTACATCTTACTTCAAGTTGAACCTTCAACCGGATGCGATGCCTGGTTTGATAACTTAATTATCCGTAAATACACCGACCCCGAACCATCATTCGGTTCAGCGTTCTCAGTAATAGGACCATGGTTACAAGGGTGGAGCTTCCGTAAGAAGATAACATTAAATGGTTCTCCAGGTGCTGGTACCAACTACCAAGTACTTCTCAAGGTAGGAGAAAGTTCCGGAGCTTCTGGATGTGACTTTCATGTAGAAGGGCACTCGGCAAATTTCCCAAGTGATAAGAATCAGTCTGGGGATTTAAGATTTACTGATGCAACTGGCACACTAAATTTCTGGGTGGAGAAAGTAGAAGGTGCATCTCCTAATCGAGTAGCATATTGCTGGGTGAAGGTTGCTGATAATTTAGATAGTGCCGTAGATATTTACTGTTATTATGGAAGCCAAAACGTAGGCAACGTAAGTGACGGTGGAGCGACGTTCGAGTTTTTCGATGATTTTGACGGCGTGATAGATACAGATAAGTGGGACATAAAAGGAAGTTCTAGCAATCTCACTACCGTAAACAGTATTTTAGATGTTTACATCTCAGAGCATGTAGCAAATGGTAGGATATCTAACGGCTTAATTTCCAAAACTTATACTATGGGAACTGAGTGCGTCTTGGAGGCATTAACTAAAGGTGGTAGTCAAAGAAGAAGTCACTGGGTTTTCGTGGGCGCTAATGGAGATGAGGGAGCTATTGCTCCTGATTGGGAAGTTGCAGAACCAGGATTTTCTTTTTATCAGGGCGCTTACTATGATGTTATAACAAATTCTTACGGGACGACTAGGTGTTATACTACACCAACGGTTAGTTACTCAGATTGGCATAAATATAGGATTGATTACATTGATACAAGTACTCTCAAATTTTATGTTGATGATGATTTAAAAGCCACTCATACTGGAGAGGCGGTTCCAACAGTTCCGAGAAAGCTGGAACTTGGAGGTGACGATTATAGCGATACAAATTATCATGTGACGTATGATTGGATAAGAGTTCGCAAATACGCCTCCCCTGCTCCGTCTTTTAGCTCTGCTGGGAGTGAAGAGCGGCCATCATTTACTCTCACTGACATTGCTTTAAAAGCCATCAACTTAACAAAAGAACACACAACATCATCTGCAATAATAAGTCTTAATGTCACTTCGAGTTGTGTTGTTGATGTAACGATAAGATCGGCCTTCTTCATATCAGGTCACGTAACCCTTGCGAAAAATCCGGTCGAGGGAGCCGTTGTTCGGTGTATTTGCCAGGATGATAACTCGCTAGTTGGTACTACAACTACAGATGCGAATGGTTACTATAAGTTTACAGGTGTAAGTGATACGAAAAGATATCATATCTCTGTTGAATACGAAGACACGGAAGGTAACAAGTATCACTCGTTTAGTTACCCGTACATCATACCTGTGTCATTATCGTAGGAGGGGTGATTGGGTGTACAATATGTACCACCTCAAGGTGATCATGTAGACCTTAGCTTACTCGACTACACCCCACCAGAAGGCGATTCTGTCGATTTTGAGCTTTCCACAATAGAGACAAAGACCACTTCGGTCTCGGTCGACACCTTTTTAGTCCAACATTGTTACCTCACTGACGCTCGCTTAAAAGGCAACGTTGTTCAGGGATGGAAGTACTACCGTACTATCACGATTAGGGGAATAAAAGGCGCAGGGACTGATTACCAAGTTTTACTCAAAGTCGGGGAAAGTAGCGGCTCATCAGACTATGACTTCCATTTAGATGGTCACGCAGTTAATTTCCCAAAAGGTACTAATGGTTCAGGAGACTTGTTGTTTACACTCCTTGATAAAACTCCACTGCCTTTTTGGATTGAAAAAGTTACCGGAACAACTCCAAATAGGACCGCGTATATTTGGGTTAAGGTTAAAGCTAACCTCGACCAAAGTGTTAAGATTGACTGCTACTATGGCAACCCTTACGTTACCAATGAATCAGACGCGATTCATACCTTTATTGATGTCTTAGATCAGCTAATCTGTAGCTGGCACTTCGATGAGGGTAATGGTACTACAGCTCACGACTCATCTGGGTGCGAAAACGATGGCACTATCAGTGAAGGCGCAGAGTGGATAGCGGGGGAATATCATAGTGCGCTGGCTTTAAAAGGCAGTCAAAGCGTCACTGCGGATAGCTCAAACACATTCCAAACCCTGAACGCGAGTGACTCTTATACTATCATGTTTCGGTTCCGCCTTCGTACGCTCGCTTCAGGTACTTTCTTCACGACACACAATGGTGAAATAAAGCTAAGGCTCATTGATGAAAACACGCTGGGTGTTAGTTGGAGCGGGACAGAGTATTCGGTCAATGTTTCACTAGACGCTGAAAATTGGCATCACATTGCTCTAGTAAAATCCGCAACAGGTGTTGGGCTTCTCTTTTTAGATGGTCAACAAATAAGCGCACGTCTGAATTTACCATCTCTTTCACTTTCGAGTGTTAATCCTTTTTTGGCTTTAGGGTACGACTTAGATAGCGATTACATCTACTGCGATGTTGATGAGTTTAAGCTCTACAAGATTGACCACTCAGCGGACTCTATCGCGGAGTGTGTACACAACTACAACTGTACTTTTGATACCCAACCACTTAAGTCATTCGTTCGCAAGTATATCACCCCTGAACCTTTTGTTGATTGGGTAGAAGACGAAGTTAGAAACCCAATCGAGTTTTATGATATCGATGTAGGGTTATTATGGCCAAGTCACGCAGGGTACACCGCTGACACCTCTTTATCTTATTTAAGGGAAGCAGCGTATAACATACAGTGCACAATCGCTTTCACTGAGCATTACGCTTTCGATATATACCTGAAGAAGTCGGACATAATGGGTTACTTTGGTGATGTTCTTCTCAAAGGGTTTGACTTCACGTTTTCATACTTAACTCAAACAAGCCTATCAACTTACTACTCTACAACGTACACAACTGATACTCTACTAACAGCGTTTAGCTACTCAACTTCGGTTTTATTGCAACAACTCAATCTCACAAAAGAGCACCTTATCCTAGTAGATATCCAAGATACTTTCATTGAAAGTTACACAGTTGATACGTACCTTTATGGTAAAACCTACCCTTCGGACGCACTAGTCAAAGGGTGCCTTAAGACACAACATACTTCAACAACGTGCTTAAAAGCGCATGATCTTAGTACCGAGTACACTAGTGACGCTCATGTTTACGGTTTGTCGTATAAGTCTGATGTTTTACTTCGTGGACCGTGTGAGGCATCATACAACGCTACTTGTTCCCTTTCAGCTATTTATCCCGGGCAATATCAAGTTGATACAGCGTTAGTAGCGTTTTCATATTGGATAAGAGGTGAGTTATCCGCTGCGCTTACTTCCTCGTATGGTGTAACTGCTGAAATACTTTTACCCCCAACTCGAACTACAGATGTATTAACAGACGCTTGTATATGGCGAGTTGTTACACAGTCGTACACTATAAGCGTCCGTGTCGGTGATCGACCTTTATGGGTCGACGTTGTGTTGTATAAGCAATATGAAGAATCGTATGAAGCTGATGTCCTCCTTAGAGGACCTGTGTTGGAATCGTACTCATGTGACGTTCCTCTCACAGCCTTAGATTACAACTCTGATACGCTCTTACTCCGAACCCGAACTACTGCTTATAACCTCAATGTTCTGCTCCAAGGCGTTAGGTCTACAACGTATTCTGTTGGTGTACCTCTTACAGCGCTAGATTATGACATAGACACCCACACTCAAATTACATACACCTTGTCTTGCTCAAGCGATGTACTCCTAAGAGAACCTGTAACTACACAATACACTATTGATGTACCCCTTACAGCACTAAGTTACAGTGTAGACGCTCGGATTGTTAAAAATAGGACTTATGTCTCGGCATCGGTATGTTTATCACTTGCTGATCAAACACTTACCTACGTAATCGACGCACCTTCACTAACAGCTTTCAGTTATTTTGTCACATCATGTTTGCTCCGCTCACGCACCACACCCGTGTCTATCAACGCTCACTTTTTAGATACACTCACTCAGTCTTACTCCATAAGCTTACCCCTTGTAGCTTTGAGTTATAGTGTAGATGTACCTGTTCAAACAACACAGCTGCAGAGCATTACTAGTGATGTCCTTTTAGAAGCAGCGCGACTAACCCAATATTCTTTTGATGTTTCTCTTACAGCTTTAAGCTACGGCATAGACATACGTATCGTAAGTGCACGTACATTAAACTACGGCGCTATTTCAGACCTATCTCAATCAAACACTTCATCTTATTTGTGTGATGTACTCCTAAAAGAACCTATAACTACACAATACACTAGTGATGTACCTCTTACAGCACTAGATTATGACATAGACACCCACACTCAAATTACATACACTTCGTCTTACACCTGTGATGTAGTTCTGCAAGGAACTATTACCTTACAATACACTACTGATGTTCCCCTTACAGCGCTAGATTATGACATAAATACACACACCCAAACTACATACACCTCATCCCATACTTGTGACGCGGTTTTACAAAAGACTATAACTTTACAATACCCTACAGATGTACCTCTTACAGCGCTAGATTACAGTATAGATACACACACTCAAGCTACATATACTTCGCTCTGTACTTGCGACGTACTTTTATGGGCAACCATAACTTTACAATACCCTGCAGATGTACCTCTTACAGCAATAGATTATGACATAGATGCAATCTTAGAAGGCCAAATAACTCTACAGTACAGTGCTGATTCACTCCTGATAGGCCCAGTAATCTTACAATATGACACTGACGCGCCTCTTACAGCATTGGATTATGATGCTGATGTTCTCCTAAAAGGACCCATAACTTCGCAATACAGTGTTGATGCGCTTCTAAAAGGACCGGTAATCTTACAATATGACACTGATGCACCTCTTACGGCATTGGACTATGATGTTGATGTTTTCCTAAGAGGTCCAACGTCTCTACCTTATGACATCAATGTACTCCTCTTAGAAAGCGCGATAACTCTACAGTACAGGGTTACTGTACTTCTCAAAGAGTCATTAACCCTACAATATGTCACTGGTTTACCTCTCACTGCACTGGACTATGACATTAACACGCTCTTACAGGGTACAATAGCCCTTCAGTATAGCGCTGATGCGCTTTTACAAGACACACTAACTCTACAGTTTAGCGTAGATGTTCCTCTTACAGCTCTAGATTATGATGCTGATTCGCTTTTACAGGGCACAATAGTTTTAGGACACGATATCAACATACTTCTGAAGTGTACCGTAACTACACAATAC
>Ga0180298_1000462_pt1 | contig 9900 bp, 9 predicted proteins | sample GuaBasSediGuay13_FD_121800 | JGI IMG/M metagenome (GOLD analysis project Ga0180298, IMG submission 121800) | Subseafloor sediment microbial communities from Guaymas Basin, Gulf of California, Mexico - Guay13, Core 4488-10 , 4-6 cm | ecosystem: Environmental > Aquatic > Marine > Hydrothermal vents...
GGAAGTGGGGATATAATTTTTGCCTTCTCAACTGCCCAGAGAATAAAACATTACCAGAAAGAAATTATTGACATAAAAAGCACTCCTGATAATGTTTTGTCCCCTCTTTTCAAAGCAACTGCTGAAACCGTTGAGGAGGCGATAATCAACTCCCTCCTCCAAGCAAAGGCGATGACCGGGAGAGATAATCACATCCGTCATGCTTTACCAAAGGAGGACTTATTGAAGATAATGAAGAAATATGGACGATTAGAGAAAGGTTGAGGTGGAAAAAATGAATGTTAAACATTTGTTCCCTGGCTTAAGGAACTTTAAGGCATATCTAAACACTGCAAGTGCAGGATTTCTGCCACTAACAGCCCTTAAACGAAGCATGGATTTTCTATCGTATCTTACAGATTTTAGAGAAGGCGTTGATTCGGTGGATTTTCTGGACAAAGAAATTATGGAAAACGTCCTTGAGGAAGGAAAAAGACTCCTACGTACAAATAGAGAAAACCTAACGTTAACGATTCAAACGACGGAAGGTTTAAGGAGGTTACTTCTTTCCATAGAACCGAAAAAAAGTATGAATATTATCTCCTTTGACATGGAGTTTCCTTCTCTCTCTTGTCTTTTAAAAAGTTATGCCCAACGGTACAATCTTGAACTTAGAGTCATCAAGAACAGAAATGGCTGGTACTATCTTGAAGACATAGAAAAGCTAGTAGATGATAATACCTTTGCGATAATCGGAAGCAGTGTTCAATGGATCTCCGGCCAGAGGATGAACCTGAGAGAGCTCTCCCGAATTGCTCATGAACATGGGGCGTGGGTTATAGTGGATGCTGTGCAGCATCTAGGAAACCTGACCCTCTATCCGGAGAAGGAGGGTGTTGATGCCGTGATTGCAGGAGGAGAAAAGTGGCTCTTAAATCCCTCCGTAGGCTCTGGACTTATGTACGTTTCAAATGCTCTCATAGAAGAAGCCTCTCCAATAGCAGGTTTGTTAAACATGAAATCCCCAGTGAGAGAATGGTCTCCATGGTGGGGCATGCCCGAGAAAGATCCATGGGGTAACTTTGACTTTAGAAATGATGCTAGAAAATTTGATTTTGGAGGTGGACCACCGTATCTTCTTGCCACTACATTGTGGGGAGCTTTGGAGGTTATAAATGAAATTGGCATTGAGAAGATTGAAAGACACAACACCAATCTTGCAGGAAGAATCAAAGATGAGATCTTGGGCCTTGGCCTGGAAATTATAGGCGGGGAAGACTGGGAGAAATCAGCAATAATAACAATCAAAACCGGTTTAAGTTATGAAAAAGAGGATGAAATTTACCAGAGGATTCTTGCAGAAGGAATAAAAGTCAGCCATAGAGGTGCGCTAGGACACTATGGTATAAGGGCATCACCGCACTTGTACAACAAAATGGAAGATATTGAAATATTTTTAGAATTCCTCGTGAACTCTCTTTCTAGACTTTAATCTCTTCATATTTTTTCTTCATGAGTAAGGCGTCTCCTTCTATATTTGGACTTTCACTTATTACAACACCTTTGACCTTAAACTCCTTAAGAACTCTCAGAAGATCTTCCCATTTCATATCACTTTCTTGAAGGTTTAGGTGATTTCTTTCCCCTTTATCAGAGTACTCTATGCCACTTATGTGTATATGCATATTATCCAAAGCATCCTGGCCTAATCCCTCTTCGAGTAATGAAAGCATTTCTCTCCATTCCTCTGTGCTGTTGTACTTCCCTTTATTTCTAGCATGACAGTGCGCAAAGTCTATTGCTGGCAAGACTTGCTCTACTTCTTGACTCATCTGTATAAGTTCGTTAAGATTTCCAAATTGAGTTGGTTTTCCAGTAAGTTCTGGTCGAATCCACACATTAACTCCTTTATCCTGTAAGGTTGTTACGATATCTCTTATCTCACTTTTTATTGTGTCGTAGACTTTAGAGGGCTCTTGCTTAAGGTAATATCCCGCATGGAAGACCACACTCCATCCTCCAGCTTCATGAAGTCGTTCAGCGCTTTGAATTATTCTATTTTTACTTGCTTCTCTCTTAGCCTTCTCAGCTGCGTTTAAATTAATATAATACGGTGCATGTGCTGTTAGAAGAACGTCGTTTTTCTGGGCCACATATTTAATTTTCCTTGCCGTCTCCGGTTTTAGATTTACTCTTCTAACAAATTCTAGTTCCATAGCATCCAATCCGAGCTTTTTAACTTGTTCTATTCCTGTGAGAGTGGAAGGTTTGGGAGTTGAGATTGGAATTCCCGCAGTTCCAAACCTCAAACGATCAACTTTTTTCATACTTACCACCTGAATTAGGTCTACCTAAAAATATAAAAAGTTTGAGCCTAACACTTAATAGTCTATCTTTTCTCCAATAATTTTTTCGAGCTCTGAAAGACTCTCTTCAAGTTGCTTTTCTATTTTTTGTAACTCTTCTTTAAGAGCTTTTATTTTTTCCTCTTTTTTGTTTATTTTCTGCTTTAGTTCATCTATTGATTTGTGGAGAGACTCTTCCTCAGCCTTGAAATGAGATAATTCTATCTCAACCTCTGTCAACTGTCTCTTAAGCTCTTTAAGTTTTTGAGTCTTTGTGGAAATATTCTTTTTTGCCCATTCAACAGTATTTTGATACTTTTTGTCTAACTTATCGCTGATTTCCTCAAGAAGTTCCAGAAATTCATGGGGGTGTTCAAGAGCATAACCACTATCTTTTAAAAACTCTCTTGCACGATTATCTGGTAATCTCATCCGTTTTATTGGTTTTTGAAGTTTGGAGACCTTAGAACGTAGGTTAAGCTCCTCTCTTGAAATTTCCTTTTTGAGCTCTTTTTCATTTTCTCGCAAAGCAATGAATTCGGAAGATTCCTCTAACTTCTTTTTCCTCTCATTAAGCTCACTTAGCATTTCAACAAGGTCTTTTAGATTCTGCTCCTCTTCATGTATATGCTTTTTGAAATCTTCGACTTCCTTTAATAGTTTTTCTGCCATGATTTCTTTAGGTTGTAATTTTTCGATTTCTGAAACATACTTGGCATATTCGTTAGACAAGCTCTTTAGGAGGTTATTTATTTTGTACACATCTTTTTCGAATATTAGAAGCAGGTGCCTACCATGAGCAACGTGTAGTCGAGATATTTCAGGTAATATTTTTTCCACATCTTTGATGTCTTGTATCTTTCCAAGCATATTTTGAAGGGCCCTGACATAAGTTTCTCTCTCCATTTTTACGATTCTTGCAAGTCTAGGATCCACTTCTTTTGGGATTTCTTTTTCGTTGAGTTGCTGTAATAACTTTAAAATATCCAAAATCATGTGCTCTATCCTTTTTGTATACTCTTGTAAGAGTTTTGCCATTTCTTTTTTGGATCTCTTTTGTATTTCTTCATATTTATGCAGTGCTTCCCTCAGCTTCAACTTTTCCCCATCCTCTTACTTTATCTCTTAAGTACATTCCCACCAGCGTTGCAAGTGCTATATCTCCCAAAGCAATTATACCTTTTTTAAGAAATTCCATGGAGTAAAAAGATAGTATGGAGAGAGCATAGAGAGTGGTAACATCAATAGTAACCCAAAGTGCTGGAAGAAGGAGAAGCCCGCTTATGTAATACCATATGTGGTGATCTCTTCTTAAATAAGAATGGATAACCTTGCCAATCATTAAAACTCCCAAAGCTGCAACAAATGATGTATTTATGGCATTTAGGAATATTACAACTCCTAAAAGCTCTGTGCCTGGGTATCTCCCGATTAGCTCTAGTGCTATACGCTCTAAGTTCAGATAGGCATTCACCGCCCCAGCAAAAACCACGAATAGTGCAGCTACTATGGACACAAATTGTATGAACCCCTTAGTAAAGAAGTGGTTTAAAGCTTCTTTTACTTTAAATGCCTTTGCGAAGAAGTAGGCCCCTATAAGGAATAAAATAACACCAGTAACTGTGGATGAAATAATAGTAACACTCTGCTGGTACTTTATGGAGAGCAGTCTTGCTATACCGTAGATGAGAAGTACCATTCCTGGCAACCCAAAGAATATTTTAGCAGCTTCTGGGTCACTTAAGATCTCTTTTAAATAACGATAAATTATGTAATACGTTGTTTCTATACTTTCGCTCTGTTTCACAACAATTCTTTTTGTGCTTATAACAGGAACTTTTGAAGTGATTATTGGAAAAATTTGCTCGTCTTCAGCTCCATCTGTAACAGGTATTATACCATCAGCCGGAAATTGGGTAAGAACTTTCTCCAATTGCTTGTTTAATTCTAAGTCACTTTTAACTCCCACTTCAGGATGGCCCGTAATGAGAGCTACCTCTATATCCTCAAATTCCGCACGCTCTTTAAGTTCATCATATAATTTCACAGCAGCATAGAGAACATTGGCATCACTATCTTCGGGATCAGCTAAACTCAGCTTTAGTGCTGCATCCACACAAGCATCCCTACCAATAATTGGACCGTTAACTCCAGCTTTTTTGCCAAAATCATCATCTCTATCAATGGCGAGCACTAATGCTTTAATCTTAATCCCCCCAAATTTTTTCAAAAACTGATTTGAATTTATCTTTCATATCTCTATCTTTATCCCTTTTGTTATCAATTCTTATTGTTGTACTCACTCTTTTTGCACCTAATTTAAACATTAGTTCATGGGGTTCTTTTATTATTTTAAAGCCTTCACCCAAACTGGTAGCTTCGATGACTATTTTCATAGTAATCAATTAATATTTTACTTTTTTCTCCTCTAAAAACTTTACTACATGGATGGCATATCTACTCAAGCTTTCCTCTTCCAATGTAATTATGACAACTTTATTATAATGTTTATATTCGACACCTGGCTAAATTATGCTCGACAATTTTTTAAGCTTAACGGTGGAAAAACCTTATTTGTTGTTAGATGAAACTATTCTTGGTGAGATTTATGTATAAGATAAAAGAGGAATGGGGATTATTCCTAATAAAACTAGCTAGAACAGCAATAGAAGAATACCTAAAGAATGGTAAAGAGCTTGAACCTCCTCAAGACACCCCATCAGGTCTTTGGGAGAAAATGGGAGTATTCGTTACATTAAACCGATATAATGTGCCTCCTCAACAAGCATTAAGGGGATGTATTGGGTTTCCATACCCGATTTACCCATTAGTTAAAGCTACAATAAAAGCAGCAATCTATGCTGCTGTAGATGATCCACGCTTTCCTCCACTCAGTATTGAAGAGCTGAACAAGATTACGATTGAGGTCAGTGTTCTAACCCCTCCTGAACTTGTGGAAGGCCCTCCCCATGAGAGGCCCAATAGGATAAAAGTTGGGAGAGATGGATTAATCATTAAAAAGGGGATTTATAGTGGGCTTCTCCTACCACAAGTCCCTATAGAATGGAGTTGGGATGAAGAAGAATTTTTAAGTGAAACATGCTGGAAAGCTGGTTTACCACCTGACTGTTGGATGGACAAAAGTACTGAGGTTTACCGTTTCACAGCTGAAATTTTTGAAGAGGAGCATCCCAATGGTTCGGTAAAACGAAAGCTTTAGCTACATTATTTCTCCCATTTTTCTCAATTTGGGATTTATAAAGAAAATCTGGATTTCTAAGGGGTAATGACCCATTACCTAAATACTCTAAGCTTCTATTAAATTAATAGAATATATGGAAGGTGTTGATATTGAAAAAGTTAATAACCCTAGGGATTGTATTTTTGTTTTTGGCTAGTTTAGGAAGTTTTGCAGTTAGTTCTCCTGCGCCCAGAGATGCAAAACAAGAAGCTCTTGCCATCTTGAGTGAAAATTCTAAAGATGCCCTCATAAGTGCTACTTTTGAAGGAGGAGATGGCCAGGTTTTCATATCAAATATTAACAAGCTGGGATTTCCGGTAGAAGGCAATTCGTATATAATTCTAAGCTCTGGAATTGCGAGCAGTGCAGTTGATGGTAATATTGGATCAACGGGAGGAATCTCAATTCCTAATGGGCATCCAGTGTTTGGAACCGAAATAAACGATGTTGCAACTTTAACAATTAAACTAAAAGTCCCCACTAATGCTGAAACTTTGTCCTTTAAGTGGCTTTTTGGTTCAAATGAGATTCCAGACTATGTGAATGAATATAGAGACTTTTTTAGAGCATATGTAATCTTGCCGGGTGGCTCCACTAAAGACATGGCTCTTTTGCCTAATGGGAATATACCGTATGTGGGGGATGGAATTCAGAACTATACGGCTCCAGATCCAACTGTCAATATTAATGAAGTTACATCGACATATACAGCGAGCTTGGATGTGAGTGGTTATAGAGGGAAGGAAATAACTCTCGTATTTCAAGTAGCTGATGAGTATGATTTCTCAGTAGACACTTTTGCGTTTATTGACGATTTAAAATTCGTTAGGAAAGGTAAAGGAAAGGCTGATAGAAGAAGTTACATAATGATGACCCAGATCTGGAGCAAGTACTTTTTCAATGAATATGACCAGTTTGCAGCTCTTTATGCAAAAGCCGAAGAAATTGGAGTTAGCAATGAAACTTTAGAAAAGGCCTTGGAATTGCATCTTAATGCAACTGAACAGATGCTTTATGCTTGGCATACCGATGATCTTGAGAGCATAAGGATAAAGATTTGGAAACAATACGTCCCACTACCTAGAATTTATGCCGTAAGACGTGCTTACCTATATGAAAGGGATGCAATAGAACTATTAATGAGTGCTATCGAAGAAATAGAGTCTTGATCTTTTATCTTTTCAATTTTGCGATAAAGAAGCTATTGCAATCGTGCAAATGAGTGAAGCTTCTAAAAACTTTGCCTCTAATTTCAGCAAATCCTCTCTCCCCCCAAGTGAAGGGGTAATTAATTAGTTCAAAACCAACTTTCTCTATGGCATATTTTACATTTTCCTCGTTTTCATCAATTCTTATTGAACATGTCGAGTAAGTCATTTCCCCTTCATCTCTCAGGTTCTTATAGGCATTTCTAATCATCGCTTTTTGTACTTGGATAACCTTCTTTATTTTCTCTTTGTTAAATCGCCATTTTACTTCAGGGAACTGCCTATACGTTCCAGAAGACGAGCACGGAGCATCCAGAATTATCTTGTCAAATTTTTCCTTGTCTTTGAACTTTATACCATCAGCGTGGACAAGTTTGATGTTTTTAACTCCTAGCCGTTTCATTTTAGTCTCCATTTTCCTAAGTCTTTCAAGAGAATAGTCCACAGCAATTATCTCCCCAGTATTTTCCATCAAGTGTGCGACATGAAATGTTTTACTACCTGGAGCCGCAGCTAAATCAAGAACTCTTTCTCCTTTTTCAGGAGAAAGGACATGAGCAACATAAGCACTCGCTAAATCCTGTATTACAAAATATCCTTCTTTATACCATTCGAGACGGGTGATTGGGGTTTTATATTCCAAAACTTTTAAAATATCATCAACTGGAGTCCTAGCGACTCTAACCCCATGTTCCTCTAAATAGTCCGATAAAGAATCTATATCGGTTTTTAATGGGTTCACTCTTATATAGTACCTTTGGGGTTTGTTGTTGCTTAGTAAAAGCCTCACTCCCTCTTCATACCCCAAAAGACCTATCACATATTCCACATACCAACGAGGGTGTGAGAATTTTATACTTAGATACTCCATTTTGTCCCTCTCTCTCAGATCCTCAAGGGCTTTTCCAACATCAAAACCCTCCACCTCTCTTAGAACAGCATTGATAAACTTTGCCCTGCTTAAATCATATTTATCTTTTACGGTTCTCACTATTGAATCCGTAGCTATTGCGGGGGCCACTCCTTTGAACTTCATTTCAAATATTCCGATTCTGAGGAGGTTAGCCAGATAAAGATCGAGCTCCTCTATCTTGGTTCCCTTGAGGACCGAATTTCCAATGAAATCTATCTTTCTTCTCCATTTTTCAATTTCAAAGATATAAGCATGAGCTAGGCCTCTTGCTCTCTCCCTATCTTTACCCCCAACTCGCTTGAAAGTTCTTTCTAGCGCATTTTTTGAGGAAAGTTCTCTCTCTTCTATAAGGCTTAAGATATCCGCAATCAATTCATGAAAGTTTATTTTGTAAAATAATTCCATGGTCGTGGATTTGATAGCAGGTTTAAAAATTTGGCGGAAATTTTATTTAATTTGAGTTCGAGTTTATATTGGTGAGTTTATGATATTGGGTGCTGATTATATAACCAAAGATGGTAAGCCAATAGTCCGAATTTTTAAAAAAGAAAATGGAGAGTTTAAAATAGAGCTGGACCCTCATTTTCAGCCTTATATCTACGCTCTTCTATCTGAAGATTCTGCAATTGATGAGATCAAACAAATAAAAGGGGAGAGACATGGAAAAACTGTAAGGATACTTGATGCAGTAAAAGTGGAGAAAAAATTCTTAAAAAAGCCAGTTAAAGTATGGAAATTGATATTAGAACACCCACAAGACGTACCGGCAATTAGAAACAAAATACGTGAACACCCTGCTGTCTTGGATATTTATGAGTATGATATTCCTTTTGCAAAACGATATTTGATAGACAAAGGACTAATTCCTATGGAGGGAGAAGAAGAGCTTAAAATGCTCGCTTTTGACATAGAGACATTTTATCACGAGGGAGATGAGTTTGGAAAAGGAGAAATAATAATGATAAGCTATGCCGATGAAGAAGGAGCAGGAGTTATTACCTGGAAGAATATTGATCTCCCATACGTAGATGTTGTCTCTAATGAGAGAGAAATGGTAAAACGCTTTATTCAAATAATCAAAGAAAAAGACCCTGACGTGATTATAACTTATAATGGGGATAACTTTGATCTTCCTTATCTCATAAAAAGAGCAGAAAAATTAGGCCTTCGCTTAATTTTGAGCAGGGATAAAGAGAACTCAGTGCCTAAAATACAAAGAATGGGGAATAGTTTTGCTGTAGAAATCAAAGGGAGAATACACTTCGATCTTTTCCCGGTAGTGAAAAGAGCAATAAATCTTCCCACTTATACGCTTGAAGCAGTTTATGAAGCAGTTTTAGGAAAACATAAGAGCAAGCTTGGAGCAGAGGAAATAGCTGCCATCTGGGAAACTGGGGAAGGTCTGAAAAAATTGGCCCAATATTCAATGGAAGATGCAAAAGCAACGTATGAACTTGGAAGAGAGTTTTTTCCCATGGAGGCAGAGCTGGCGAAGCTTATAGGGCAAAGCGTTTGGGATGTATCCCGCTCAAGCACAGGAAATCTTGTAGAGTGGTATATGTTAAGAGTAGCTTATGAGAGGAATGAACTTGCTCCAAATAGGCCCAGTAATGAAGAATATAAGAGACGTTTGAGGACAACATATCTCGGAGGTTACGTTAAAGAGCCAGAACGGGGTTTATGGGGGAATATTGCCTATTTAGACTTTAGGTGCCACCCAGCAGATACAAAAGTTTTAGTAAAGGGTAAGGGAATTGTAAACATCAGTGAGGTTAAGGAAGGGGACTATATACTCGGCATAGACGGATGGCAAAAAGTCAGAAAAGTCTGGGAGTATTACTACGAAAGTGAACTAATCAATATAAACGGCTTGAAATGCACTCCAAATCATAAGATCCCGGTAGTCACTGAAAATGACAGACAAACGATGATTAGAGATAGCCTTGCAAGATCATTTCTCTCAGGAAAAGTAAAGGGCAAAATTATCACAACCAAGCTTTTTGAGAAAATTGCCGAGTTTGAGAAAAACAAACCTTCTGAAGGGGAAATCTTAAAGGGGGAACTCTCAGGGATTATTTTAGCCGAGGGCACATTGCTTCGAAAAGATATTGAATACTTCGATTCATCGAGAGGTAAAAAGAGAATCTCACACCAATATAGAGTCGAAATAACAATTGGTGAAAACGAGAAGGAGCTTTTAGAGAGGATTCTATA
>Ga0180298_1000463_pt1 | contig 9894 bp, 16 predicted proteins | sample GuaBasSediGuay13_FD_121800 | JGI IMG/M metagenome (GOLD analysis project Ga0180298, IMG submission 121800) | Subseafloor sediment microbial communities from Guaymas Basin, Gulf of California, Mexico - Guay13, Core 4488-10 , 4-6 cm | ecosystem: Environmental > Aquatic > Marine > Hydrothermal vents...
ATGGATGTATTTGCGCATATTGCAGGTACAAGTACTGAGAGAGTGTTATTTCCAACACACTCCACAGCTAGGGAAATCAGTGATGTGAATAAGGCTTTTTATAAGCTTGAACCAATTGTAGAATTTATGGTAAATGAATTGAATGGTACCGGATATGCGGCCATGCCAATCTCGTTGCTGAAGTTTCAAGGAAAGAATACGATTATATTTTCCGCCGATGGTTTAAATATATTACAAGAAGACGGATCATTTTATTATTTTGAAGTCACAAGCTATGCAGTGGCCGATTTGGATAATGACGGGTATAAAGAGATTTATTTAGCAGACCCTTGGGGCTTTGCTATCATCTATGAAAAGAATCCGAGGATTCAACCTGTAGCGATAGATGTCTCAGACTCTCCAAAATCTCCAGACGGTTTTCTTGTTTTGCTTGGAGCAGGAGATATAGATTCAGACGGGGCTGATGAGCTAATATTATATTCGGGCGTATATCCATATCAAGAAGTTGGGTATATAAAACTAAATAAGAATAGATATGAGTATCATCCAATATATAGTCATCTTGAGATATCGGGTAGTGTGCGTATGGTGGATTTTGTAGTTACAGACTATGACGGGGATGGAATCAATGAATTATATTTGGTAGGTGTTGGGCAAGTGTACAAAGTATGGAACGATAGAGGTGAGTGGAAAGTAACACTGATAAAACTTGAGTTTGGATACTATGATGATGCATCGTATGGTTATTATCATATGGTCTATTTCAATACAAAAATTTATGTGAAGAGTGCGTATCATTTATATTCAATTGCTCCAGATTTTACAATAGAGAGTGTGCATGTTCTACCAGGTATAGGGCTTCGTGTAATGAACTTTATGGGTAAAAAGTATTTAGTGACTGGTGGTGTAATAATGCCAAGTGCAAGTGGAGGAGAGGTGATACCGGCACAATGAACGGAATTAATGGATTATACATAAAAATATTCGACCCAGAAAATCCGGAGAATGTTTATGTTATACCAGTTAATATAGATTACTTTGGAGTAGGTGATTGGGATGGAGATGGCAACGACGAGATTTTTGCAGTGAGTGGGGGCAATCTTGAGAGAATTAGCTATCATATGTCATTAACTAAAAATGAAGAAGATATAGTGCAATTCAAAGAGGTCTCTGTTATTGCAGAAAATGCACTTTTAATAAATACGGCAAATATGTTTAGTTTAAATCTAGAAGAGTATACAACCGCCATGGCAGCTTCCACATCTTTTGCGATTGGAATATTTCTAAAGAAAAGCACTTATGTAAATAGAGTTGAGATGTATACAAGTGCTAACAATGTATCCTCAGTTACGTTCCAATATATAGATGGCACAAGTGCAAGCTTATCACCTAATTATATTCAAACACCTTTTGGGTATTATTATATCTTTGGAAATCCATCCCCTGATAAGCTGGTATCTTCCATAGCAATTGAATTATCTGGTGGGGGTGAAGGACCTCTTTATGGTGAAGATTCTCTTTATGTGATGTATATATTCGGATTATACATAATTCCTTCAACGGCAGTAAAACTAAGAAACAGGTATAATGAAATAGTCAATCCAGCAACGGAAGATACATTATCTGAGATAAATAACAAAGTAGCAACAGAGACTACGTTACAAGATATAGACTCTAAGGTGGCAACAGAGGCCACCTTACAGGATGTTTCAAATAAAGCAGAAGAATTGACAGGGGCTTTAAAGTCCAAAGATACAGATATGTTTAATGTAAATTTCAAATCTTCAGAAATAATGGTTCCAGTAGATATACAGGCACAGTCTCCAATACTCGTTGATGAAAGTATAAATGAGCAACAAGCGGCATTTATTTCAATTAATGAAGAATATTATGTCCAATCTCTCACAAATAATGGTTATATTAAGAATTCAGGACTAATAAAAAGCTATAGTTATTATGATGGTAATGGTATATATGATGGAGATGGAATATATGATGGCTTGTGAACTACCATCGGTCATGTAAGGTGATTTAAAATGTCCCAATGGCTCTCAGGTTGGAGCTACAGAAGGAAGATTACGATAACGAACAATAGTAATAATAGTTTAACAGGTTACCAGGTTGATATAAATTTAGATAGCAGCAACTTTGATTTCAGTAAAGCGAACAGTGACGGTAGTGATATAAGGTTTACAGATAGTGATGGGCAGACACTGCTCAGCTATTGGATTGAGAGCTGGGATAGTGCAAATAGTAAAGCAAAGGTATGGGTCAAGGTTCCAAGCATTCCCGCAAATTCTTCTGTTGATATCTATATGTACTATGGGAATAGCTCAGCTACGGATGAGAGTGATATGGCAGATGTATTCATTGTGGGTTGCAGTTTTGATGATGGAACTTTATGTGGTTTTGTAGATAACAGCCAAGGGAGCTCTTATATTGCAGTTAGTTCAGATTATAGTATATCCCCACCAAATTCATTAATGACTAATTCTGTAGCGAGTAACGCAAGGGCAATAGCAGATAGGTCATTTTCTGTGAGTGGAGACTTTAGATATAGTTACTGGTTTAGACCTGGGACTAACACATATATTTGGGTTAGAGATTCAGCTGGAAATGGGTTGATTGACGGCCCAAGATACACAGACGGTTATTTGAAATATAGGGATGGTGGTACTGTAAAAATTATACAAAGTGCTTCTACAGGAACTTGGTATAAGGCAGAGGTTAGAGCATATACATCTACACATAAATTTGATATATATATAGGTGACGAGCTGAAGGTTAGTGGGGCAAGCTGGACCAATACAGGAACACCTGCAAACTTCCATTTCTACTCTGGCGACGGTAGTCATTCTGGAAAAAGCTATTTAGATAACTTCTTTGTTGCTAAGTACAATTCTGGAATCTCTTATTCTATTGGTAGTGAGGAAACTGGAGAAACACCCTCACCTCCGCCAACTCCACAACCCACGCCCTTCTCCATTAATTTTGCATCTAGATTATCAAAAAATGTAAGATTGTTAAAAAATGTAAGACTGCTAAAAAATTCAAGGCTATTAACCATAGAAGGCACAACTCCTGCACCTCCACCTCCGCCACCACCCCCTCCACCTGCATCACCATGGCCTATGTTTCACCATGACCCACAACATACTGGAAGAAGTAGTGTGGATACTTCTGGCACGACTGGAAGTTTGAAGTGGAGATTCCAGACTGATTTTGATGTGGAGTCTTCACCAGCTATAGGTGGCGATGGTACAATCTATGTAGGCTCTCGTGATAAATATCTTTACGCAATTAACCCAGATGGTACACTAAAATGGAAATTTCATGCTGGAAATGAAATAGTGGAGTCTTCACCAGCTATAGGTGGCGATGGTACTGTTTATATAGGTTCAATAGACTATTATCTATATGCAATCAATTCAGATGGAACATTGAAATGGAAATATAAAACAGGGTATTGGGTTCATTCTTCCCCGACTGTAGATAACGATGGTACAATATATGTTGGTTCTTGTGATAAATATTTACACGCAATCAACCCAGATGGAACATTGAAATGGAAATATGAAACTGGTGGCCATGTGGAGTCTTCTCCTGCTATCGGTTCAGATAGGACTATATATGTAGGGTCAAATGACCATTATCTTTACGCAATTAACCCAGATGGTACACTAAAATGGAAATATATGACTGGGGATTCTATAGTTTCTTCTCCAGCGATTAGTAGTGATAGAATAATATATGTGACTTCACTCGATAATTATCTTTACGCAATTAACCCAGATGGAACTTTGAAATGGAAGTATAAGACCCAGAGTACTTATGGGTTAGTTTCATCTCCTGCTATAGGCAGTGATGGTACTGTTTATGTAGGCTCACACGATGGTAGCTTGTACGCAATAAACCAAGATGGGACTTTGAAGTGGAAATATGAGGTTGGGCCTGATATTGATGATTGGATTGACTCCTCCCCTGCTATAGGAGGTGATGGAACAATATATTTTGGGTGTCATAATAATTATCTATATGCAATCAACCCTGATGGAACACTAAAGTGGAAGTATATGACTGGAAATGATATAAATATGTCTTCTCCAGCAATTGGTTTGGATGGAACGATATATATAGGCTCTTTGGATAACTATCTTTATGCAATTCAATGAGGTGGTGAGAATGGAGAAAAGGTGGAAACGAGCAGGCGAAAATAATATATAAAAGTATTCCATATAATAAGATAGCCATAGAGGTGATGAGATGATTGTAACAACCTCGATGAAGCTAAGAAACAAAAAAAATGAGGAAGTCAACCCAGCAACAGAGGATACTCTACAAACTATAAATACAAATGTGGCTAAAGAAACCACGTTACAAGATATAGACTCTAAAGTTGCTACAGAGAACACACTATCTGAGATAAATAATAAAGTAGCAACAGAAAACACACTCAATGAGATAAATAATAAGGTGGCAACGGAAGATACTCTATCACAATTGAATAACAAAGTGGCAACGGAGAACACGCTATCAGAGATAAATAATAAAGTAGCAACAGAGACTACGTTACAAGATATAGATTCCAAGGTGGCAACAGAGGCCACCCTTAATGAGATAAATAATAAAATGGCGTATGAGGGGAGTCTAAATGCGAGGAGAGTTTACATAGTATCTCATATACTGGTTGATGAGGTCATAGATGAGGGACAGGTAGCGAAAATAGGCGGTGGTGAGGAGTGTGATTATAAATCGTACACTAACAATGGTCATGTAATTAACCAAGGCATAGTTAATAGCTATAGCTATTATGATGGTAATGGAATATATGATGGAGTTGGTGTATATGATGGCTTGTAGGAGGTGATAAAAATGCCACAAACAGAATATAGGTTTAGAGATTCGAACAGCAATCTTCAAAGGAGGCTTGTGTTAAACACGAATAATGAGGTCGAAATTAGAGACGGCAGTGACAACACACTTATAAATTTAGAAAAACAGTTCGTTGACCATTTACTCATCCCAGATTCCAATCTAACGGGCCTGGCAGCAGATAGCACCGGAGTCAAGTGGACTTCAAACTTCAAATTCAAAATAAATACTGACAGGCTTGTTAGTGTAGTTCTCAGAGCCTCGTGGTCTGCATCGGAGAGTGATAGTGTTGCAGCGATAGAGCTGTATGACGTAGATGGTGGGGCCGTAGTAGGTAGCCTATCTGGGAATGCAGGAACGGATCAAGAGGAAAATATAGACCCATCATCGGTAGTGAGTGACCATCTTTACACGATGAGGCTTAATATAACCACGGCCAGTGCAACCAGTGGCGCTACTGTAGATGTGAGTTACATAGTGGTAGAACTAATATATAGGTGATAGCAGATGTGGGGCAAAAAAGTTGTAGATATAAAAAGCGACTCTCTAGAATATGCAACTTTAGAGGGAATAAGGTTTATAGGGACCCACATATTTGAGGATTTGTCAAATGGTGACTCAGTTTATTACTATATAGATTTTTCAGAGGTTACAAAAAGGGTAGAGGTCAATAGCTTTCATATTTCAACTGATGGGCAGTGTATGGTTTACGCATATGCAAATCCAGTAATTTCATCAAAAGGCACGTTAATAAATATCAATAATGCTAACAGCCAATCAAAGACCAAAAACCAGCTGAAGATATATTATTCTCCAGCAATTACTGCAAAGGGCTCTATCGTTGCTGAGACATATGTTGCATTAGGGGATAGAGGGAGTAGGGTGATGAGTGATGTTTTCACCTATAGGATAATAGGGGAGGATATGCTGGTGGAAATAAAAAATGTTAGTGGAACGTCGATGGCTTATGGTAGTGTAATATTCAATTGGAAAGAGTCATAGAGGTGGTGAAAATGGATAATGAAATAAGAGAAAAGCTTGGAGAGTTGAGTGCGACCATCAACTCGCTGAAGCCGTTGACTAAAGACATAAAGGACATATTAGAGAGAGTGACAAGGCTTGAGGCAAAGATGGATAATATAAAAGACCTAAACACGAGAATGTTACAGCTTGAAGAGAAGATGGCAACTATTGAAAATAAAATGCATACAATGGAAGGAGAGATGAAAGGTGCAGAATCCACCAGAGAATCTTTCTGGACAAGGATAGGAATAGTGGTTGGGTGGTTGATAACAGGCATAGGATGGTTAATTACGCTGGCAGAAAAATGGATACCTTAGAAAAATATATATATCATAGAGCCATATATTAATTCGTTGAGGTGATAATGATGGAGCAAAAAGGCGTAGGTAGGCTTGCTCGTGTTATAGATGATAAGGTATATATTGGAGGTACTGAGTATCCACTCAGTGAGGTCATCAAATTTGATAATTTTAAGGGTATAGTTACAGATGATGCGGGTAATCGCTATGTGGTGTTTGGAATAGAGGATATTGAAGGTTTATCAACAGAGCACAATAAACTTCAAATGTTAACTGAAAAGATTACAGAGCTTACCGAGGCATATAAGAGCTTATCAACCTCACTAGTAAATTTAGCACAGAATATGGATTTTAAAAACATAATGACAAGTCTGTTTTTTGGAAAGCCCAGAGTGTATAATTTTACCGTACAAAACTCTTTGAATTACTATAAGCTCAATGGATACGCTAGAAGCTTGTTAATACATAATGTAGGTAGCTCAGATCTTTTAATAACGTTCTCTGGGAGCTCTCAGGAGGCATACACTATCCCATCGGGAGATGTGGGCGGTAACCCTCTTTCATTAGATAATATAAAGTATGGGGAGGTGGATATGTTGTTGATGAGGTCGAGTGGCAGCTCTACACAGGTAGAGGTTATAGCCGTTTTGTGGGGTGATTAAGATGTTTGCAAGAATAGAGAGAGTTAGAGATGGGAAGGTTTTTATTGATGGGAAAGAATATACTCTAGAAGAGGTGAAGAAGCTAAAAATATTCAAAGGACTAGGAAAGGATGATGAAGGTAATCTCTATGTGGTGCTTGGCAATGGGTGACTAAAATGGATGTAGCTGTAGACCTTGGAATGTCTATGGCGTTTATAGTTACAGGTATAGTTGTAGCCACAGCTATAGTTGGTATAGGTCTAGTTGCAGTTTATATGATTACAAACAGGGGCACATATATGGAAATAGTTAGAGATAATCAGGGCAGAATTGTACAAATAATTGAGCGAAACTTTGCTGGGCCGGGAGGATTGGTGTTAAATAATTCTGCTCTACCTATGGCTGGTCAATCGGAAAATGTGCCAGTGATAAGGCTGGAGCAGTAACTTAGAGGGTGAGGAAGGTGAGCTTTCAAGATTTTCTAAGGATTTTTCGGTCCAGGGCATGGGATGTTTTGTTGGCTGAGGAGGGTGGTAAGGCAGTTAATATTCAATCGCCAGCAAATTTGCAGGTTGATGATAATTTGCTAAGAGAGATAAAAGAGAATATTGAGATATTGGCAGAAGAAAAAAAGTTTGAAACTCAAATTTTAAATTTAAAAGATGAGGTTGTTAATGATGATGAGAAGATATGCTTAGATCTCCGGGGCAAAGGAACTATTAACGAAATTTTGGTTGTTGCAGACTCCCCGAATTTTAGAGTTTATATAAGGTCAGATAATAGAGTTATAATTGATGATGATTTTTCAATACTAAATAAATATACTTCTTATGTCAATCTCTACGATGCATTTGAAGATACTGATGCTGGAGAATATATCTTTTCCTCAGGAGCAATATCTTTTCTTAAATATTTAAAGTTTAGCCTTATAGCTTATGGCTCGGTAACTTTTAAAAAGATATACGCTCAATACAAATGGAAATCGGAATACGAACAAAAGTTATATATATAATCAGGCCATATATTTAGATGTACCGTGATGTGAGGTGACGAGATGAGTGTCGGGACTTTAGCCGAGCTTACTACGTATGTTAAAAAGATAGCTGGAAAATTCGAAAAAAAAGTTGGGATTGTAGTTTATCCAGTGTTTAATGATCATACATTTAGGCCCCGTATTGAAGTTACAGATACTCAAGAATGTTTGGAGTTTCCTGTTCCTGTTAGTATTGTCAAGCTTACTGCAAGGGATTGTAATGTTTATGTAAATTTCAACAGGCCAATAACCGCTGACGAACATACAGTGATTTTTAGCGATACGACAAAGTTAATAAATTTAAAAACGCAGAAGATTTATTATAAAGCGCCAGCTGGGCTGAGCGGTTATTTAAATATTGAAGGTTTGATAGAAACATAAGGAGGTGGTCAAGTGAAGATATATATAGATATGGAGATGGACTGGAGCGATATAAGGACCATAGAAATGATAGCATCGAAGGTAGGGCTAGATCCAGAGAGCACAATAAAGTTGCTGATAAGGAGAGGTATAGAAAGTATGGTGAATCAAGTGCCAGTCAAGCCGGATAATAGTGGGAAAGAAAATAAGAAGAAGAGGTGATGAAAATGATATGGGATACAATTGATGTAGTGTATTTAAAGCAACAGCTAGACAAGCTGAGCAACTTTAATACATCGCTGACAGATGTCAGAGATGCAATATCCGGTGGCAAGAGCTTGAGCGATATTGATTCTACGCTAAGTACACTGGCAACAGAGAGTACATTATCTGCAATTAAGGCACAGACTGACAAACTCACCTTTGATGGAAGTGGTAATTTGCTTGTAGCGTTCAGCAGTGGCAGTGTGGATATAGGGAATTTTCCATCTTGGTTTACCAGCTCTACCAAGACCACAGATGACATAGAGTCAGGTATCAGTGCTCTCAAAGGTGCATTGTCCAGTATTGGCTCAGATAAATTTCGTGTATCGATAGTTGATGCACTACCTGCTGGTACAAATTGGATAGGCAATGTGGGTATAGGCGATGGCACCAATCTAGCAAGTTTGGTATCAGCGACACTTGGTGTGGGAACAGTCAAGGCACTGGCCACAGCCCCAGATTTGGTGAAAATGTATTCTGGTGGTACAGACTATGTGAATGATGAGATAACCACATCTACCACAGAGACAAGCTCTACATATTCTCCAGCGCTGAAGTTTGCAATACTAACAAACGAGAGCACAACGGATGACATAAAGATAAGATTTAACGGCTCATCAGCGCCACAAATGACCCTTCACGCAGGAACAAGCAAAGTTGTTATGTACCCCATAAGCTCAATATACTATGTTGCAGTGTCTGGCTCTCCAACCTTGAAAGTGAATGGCTTCCAGTAATTGAGAGGTGATGTGTATGAGATTGGTGTATAAAACAAAACAATTAAAAACTGCGGAGGAAGTTAGAGAGTATATAAAGAAAACATTTCATGTAGATTGTTCAGTAGCTGTGCATCCTACACACACAGTTATAAATACACGCCGCAAATTATCAAAAACAGAGCTGGCTGAACTGAATGACTGGATGGCTGAGAATATGGACGGGCGGCTTCTGAAAAATATGTTGGCCGGGGTGGCGAAATGAGAGTAACACTGCACTTAGACCTGGACGAGATAGATTATCTGGCCATTATTAAGTTTGCAAACTATATGCAAATGCCTACTGACGAATTTATAAGAACTGCAATAAAAGAATATGTAAAGCATATAACTGATGAAGCAAAAGAAGAAGCTATGAAAAAAGCTAAAGAAAATAAGCACAAAGACAAGAGGTGATTAGCTAGTGATATTCGATATCCCTGACCCCAGTGCTCTCATAAATTTATTGCGGAATATAGACGTAAAACTTCCTGATGCAGCAGCGTTAAGTGACTCACTGGCTAACCCAACCACCACCATAGTTGGCTCTGCGTTGCTCGGTTTTGATGGCTCAGTGTGGGAGCGACTCAGGACTGATGGAAGCGGGAGACTACTTATCTGGCTTGGATAAGTAGCCCGTAACTTC